>Ga0307515_10021290_pt1 | contig 11505 bp, 12 predicted proteins | sample 17_EM_MG_FD_194513 | JGI IMG/M metagenome (GOLD analysis project Ga0307515, IMG submission 194513) | Populus trichocarpa ectomycorrhiza microbial communities from riparian zone in the Pacific Northwest, United States - 17_EM | ecosystem: Host-associated > Plants > Roots > Unclassified | place... | reverse complement strand
CGCTGACGGCCGGCACGAGATGGGCCGGCAGCTTGAAGAGGCGCACCGCCCCCTCCCACGCCCCGAGCACCGCCGCCAGCAACAGTACGGAGTGCACACGCGTCGAGTTCAGCTTCATGGAGGCTCCTGGCAGTCGGATATCAGTCGAAGGTCGCGGCGTGCGAGAACCGCTCGCGGATCTCCGCCGCAGCCCGCGCAAAGCTCGGCTCCGACATCGCGGCCATCGTGCGTGGCCGCGCGATGTCGATGGGGATCACGCGTTCGAGCTTGCCCGGGCGCGGCGACATCACGAACACCTGGTCGCCGAGGAAGATGGCCTCGGGGATCGAGTGCGTGATCAGCACGACGGTCTTGCCGCTCTCCATCCAGATGCGCTGCAGCTCGAGGTTCATGCGCTCGCGCGTCATCGCATCGAGCGCACCGAAGGGCTCGTCCATCAGCAGGATCTTCGGGTCGTGCAGCAGCGCCCGCGCGATCGATGCGCGCTGCTGCATGCCGCCCGAGAGCTGGCGCGGCAGCTTGTGCTCGAAGCCTTCGAGCCGTACCATCTTCAGCAGCTGCATCGCGCGCTCGCGGGCCTGGTGCTTGTCCAGCCCGAGCACTTCGGCGGGCAGCATCACGTTCTCGAGGATCGTGCGCCATGGCAGCAGGATCGAGCTCTGGAACACGACGCCGATGTCGCGCCGCGTGCCGTGGATCGGCTGGCCGTCCAGGCTCACGCTGCCCACGCTGTAGTCGAGCAGCCCGGCGAGGATGCGCAGCAAGGTGCTCTTGCCGCAGCCGCTCGGGCCCACGATCGTGACGAAGCTGCCCCGGCGGATGGCGCAGTGGATGTCGTCCAGCGCCAGCACCCCGTCGCTCGCGGTGCCAAAGGTTTTCGACAGGCCTTCGATGCGGATGAAGTCGGCGGCAGGGTCGTGCGCCCTTGAGTCGACGCGGCTCAATACAGCGGTCACTGGAGTACCTTCGTGCTGCGCACTGCGGTGCGAGCTTGCTTGGGGGCGGCCCGGCGCGGCGCTCATGCTTTACCTCCGGCGGGCTTCAGGAATCTCAACAAGTGCTGCGTGACGACCTCGGGCGCCTGCATCGTCGTGACGTGGCCGATCGCCGGCAGCAGCACCGCATCGGCGCCGCGAATGCGGCCGGCCATCGCCAGCGTGACCGAGGCCGGCACCACGCGGTCGAGCTCGCCAGCGAGGATCAGCGTAGGCGCGACGATGGCTGCGACGCCGGCCTCCAGCGTGCTTGCAACCGTCTGCGCGCGGCGTGCCGAACGCGCGGTCTGCGGTCGCGCGTTGGCGAAGATCCGGCGTAGCTCCGGGCGCTGCTGCAGGAAGGCTTCGGGGAAGAACCATCCCGCCAGTTCCTCGGCCGTGCCCGGAAGGCCCAGGCGCAACTCGGCCAGGCGTTTCGCATCGGGGCACAACTCCTCGTACGGACGGGGAAGCGGCCAGGTGCTGGCCAGGACAAGCCGGTCGACGAACTGCGGATGCAGCAGAGCCAGCGCCTGTGCCACGCGCCCACCGAACGACGAACCGAACACGTGCGCTCGCTTGCAGCCCAGTGCCTTGATCAGGCGCTGCGCATCGCCGGCGAGGTCGGCGAGCGTCGCCGCCTGGTCCGGCCCCTCCGTGTCGCCGCAGTCGCGCTGGTCGTAGGCGATCACGCTGAAGTGCGGCGCGAGCAAAGGTGTCAGCGACGCGAACATCTGGCGCGATGCTTCGGCACCGTGCATCAGCACCAGCGGCGGGCCGCTGCCGACGCGGTCGAACGCGATGCGGACATCGCCGGCCTGGACGAACTCGGTCATGCGCGCTCCTCGTTCATCCAGAAGGTCATCTCGATCTTCAGGCCGCGCGGATCGTGCAGGAACAACTGGTGCATGTCCCAGCCGGGAATCGGCGCTTCATCGAAGGCGACGCCGAGCGCGGCCAGGTGCCTGCGCATTTCGCTCAACCCATGGCTGCGGAACGAGATGTGGTCGACCGGCCCGGTCGGTGGCGTGAGTGCGGGATCGGCATGCGCCAGGTGCGCGTACAGGTGCACGATGGGCTGGCCCTGCGCGTACAGCCACGCGCCCGGTGCCGGAACTTCGGGCCGCGCGCCGATCTCCACGCGCATCACGCGGGTGTAGAACTCCACCAGCGGCGGCAGCTCGTCGGGCGTGCAGCGGATCGTGTAGTGGTGCAGTGCGGTCACGGGCATGGCAGAACCTCCTCAGTCGAGCAGCCGGGCCAGGACGCCGGCGAGTTCTGCGGCAGGGTCGGACGGAGTCCACGGCATGCGGAACGCGACGTGGCCGTCGGGCCGCACCAGTGCCGCCCCACGCGCGCCGAGCAGCAGGCCGTCCTTCTCGTGCGCGTCGTCCAACTGGCGCACCTGCACCACACGACCGCTGCGGCCCGACACCGCGCGCGCCGCGTCGACCCAGCCGTCGGCCCGCGGACCCGCGACCAGCACGAACTCCTGGTCGAACCAGTCCAGCGTCGTCGTGCGCCGCGCCAGGTCGAGCCACAGGTGCGGAAAGCGTGCGCCGGGCTTGTCGGTCGGCTCGTAGTAGCGTGGCTGCCAAAGGTGCCTGCCAGTGCCGTCGGGGATCACCGCGCCGTCTTCGTAGACGAAGCCGAGCGACTGCCCGATGCTGTGGATGTGGTTGTCGCTGTCGCGGATCCAGAAGGCGATCCGCTCGGGGTTGCCCGAGCGCAGCGCCTCGTCGCATTGGATGAAGCGCGTCGCGTTGTGCGCGCTGAAGTCGGCATTGGACTCGGCGATCGGCCGGCGCTCGCTGTCGTAGCTGTCGAGCAGCCGCGGGCTGGCGCGACCGCCGAGCACGAAGGCCAGCTTCCACGCGAGGTTGTGCGCGTCCTGTATGCCTGAATTCATGCCGTAGCCGCCATTCGGCGGAAAGCGGTGCGCGGCGTCGCCCACCAGCAGCACGCGACCTTGTCTGAAACGCGCGGCCACCTGGCGGCTCATGCGCCACACCGAGCGGTTGATCACCTTGGCGTCGAGATTGGGCACGCCGGACATCGCGCGCGCCAGTTGCACGACCTCGGTGTCGGTGCGCTCGCCGATGCGCTCGTCGACCTCGCGGCCCACCGGCATCAGCGTGAGCCACTTGTCGCGGCCATTCGTGTTCAGCACGGTCGAGATCGGGTAGGGTGAATCCTTCGCGTACACGCGCCACCCCGCGCACAGATGTGCATCGCGCACGTGCGACAGGTCGGCCTGCCAGTATTCGTTGGCCATCACCGCGAGCGTGGCCGGGCCGCGCATCTCGATGTCGGCCTGGCGGCGCACCGCGCTAGCGGCACCATCAGCTGCAATCAGGTACTGGGCCTGCCAGGTCATGGTCTCGCCGGTGTCGAGCCGCCGGCCGGTCACTGCAATGCCGTTCGCGCCTTCGTCGAAAGACTCGAACTCATGCCCGAACAGGATCTTGCCGACCTCGCTCTTGCGCGCATGGTCCAGCAACTCGATCTCGACCGTGTCCTGAGACTGGATGATCTTCCAGCATGGCGAGTGGCCGATGTTGGGCTCCGGGTACGTGCGGCCCCACTCGTGGCCGCTCATCGATTCGCAGAACGCGAAGAAGTCGGAGCCATCGGGCAGCGCGTGGCGCTTCATCAGGCCGTCGATTCCCCACTGCCGGAAGATCTCCATCGTGCGTGCATAGGTGCCGCGCGCCTTCGGATGATCAGTGGTGGTCGCGCTGCGTTCGAGCAGCACGAACTCGATGCCAAAGCGTTGCAGCAGGATCGCCATCGACAGGCCCACGGGGCCACCGCCGACGATCACGACCGGGATCTTGGGTTGCATGGTGTCAGGCCTCCAGCGAATCAGGGTGGGACGAGTCGGAGAAGCGGTGGCTGAGATCCGGTGCCGCCGGCACCCAGCGTGCCGCGGCCAGCGCGAGCACGCGGATGCCGAGAATCTCGTGCGCCTGCCAGCGCGTCCGCGGGATGAACACGTTGAACGTCGCGTAGCAGACGTTGTCGCGCATCAGCGGTACGTTGATGAAGCTCTGCAGGTCCCAGCGCTGCATCTGCGCGTAGTCGTCGAAGTGGCGTGCGAGCGTGTCCGCGCCTTCGCCGACGAACACCCGGCCGCGCACGAACAGGCACTCGGTCCACAGCGTCAGCGTCTTGCGCTTGGTGCCATCGACCGGGTAGTTGCCGCCTTCCGACGAATAGAAGCGGCGCAGTCTGATCTCGCCAGGCGGGTCCTCGGCGGTGGTGACGTTGCGCTGGATGCTGAACACGCCGGCACCGGCTATCTCGCGGCGGATCGCGTCGATCCGCTGCAGCGCGGCGTCGCCGGTGCGCTCGTCGGCGAGCGCATCGAGGATCTCAGCAAGGGGGGCTTGGCGGGCTGGCATGTGAATCAGTCTAGGTCGGCTGCAACACCGAACTGGTCTAATTTCTGATGATGCGATAACCTAGAGGTTATGGCCTCACCCAGCGCCCGCGACCCCGCCGCCGACCTGCAGCACGCGCTGCTGTCACGCCTGAAACTGCGCCAGCTCGCGCTGCTGCAGGCTATCGATCGACACCGCAGCCTGGGCCGCGTGGCAGCCGAGATGCGAGTCAGCCAGCCGGCGATCACCAAGGCGCTGCGCGAGGCGGAAGACGTGTTCGGCAGCACACTGTTCGAGCGCACGCCGCGCGGCCTCATTCCCACCGCGGCCGGCGACGTGGTGCTGCACTACGTGCGGCGCTGGCTGGCGGAACTCGAGGCGACCACGCGGGTGCTGACCTCGCTGGAGGCCGGCCGCAGCGGGCGCATCCGCCTTGGGCTCACGCAGCAAGTGCCGCAGAAGCTGCTGTCCGCGGCGCTGGATCACCTGTTGCATCGCACGCCCCGTATGGCGGTGATGACGCGCGAGGGCACGACGGACGAGCTGGTCGCCGGCCTGCTCGCGCGCGAACTCGACTGCGCCATTGGGCGCTCGTACGACGGCGACGCAAGTGGGTTGGTGCAGAACGCGATCTACCAGCAGGAGCCCTGCCTGGTGGTGAGCGCCAAGAGCGTGAAGCGGCTATCACGCGGCCCGCTGGACTGGGCCAAGCTCGCGCAGCTGGACTGGATCCTGCCGCCGCCGAACACGCCGATGCGGCGCACCTACAACGCGATCTTTGTCGGAGCGGGCGTGCAGCCGCCGGTGCCCATGCTGGAGACCACGTCGATCCGCAGCATGGAGACCGTGCTGCGCTCCGAACCCAATGCGATCGCTATCCTGGCGCGCGACGTGGTCGCCGAACTCGAAGCCGCGGGGCATTGGGCCGCGCTGCCGTATCCGTTGCGCTGGAGCCTGCCGCCGGTCAGCTTCCTCACCACGAAGGAACTGGACGTGCTCCCGATGGTGGTGGAGTTGAGGGCGGCCGTGGTGACGGTGGCAAACGCCATGGCGGTGCGGCGAAGTTGACTTGGGCGCAGCCCGAGTCCAAGCTGCGACTCGGTGATCCGCGGCAGCCAAGAGCTTGAGGTCACGACTTGCGTGCCGACTGCCTTTCTTTTCGAGGCGTCTTGAACCCACCAGTCTGTTCGAGAAGCGCAGCCTTGGCGCCGTCGAGCAGGCTGCGGACCGATGCGCCGACCAGCGGATCGATTTCAGGCACGGCCAACTGGTAGACCCACTTGCGGATGCCGTAATACTGGATCTTCTCAACCACGGTCTTTGCAAGCTCGACTTCGACATCGGAGACGAGATCACCCGTCGGTGCAGCTGCGCCAGCGTACTCGCGCAACGAGGCGGCAATCGGCAGGTACACCTTTTGTCGCATCAGTCGAAAGTACGGCGACATGTCCCATCCATGCAAGCCGAAGAAGAGAGACAGCCGTACACGTTCGCGCCGAAGATGGACACGCGCAAAGTCACGGTGGAACGCCAGCAGGCGGGTCGCGACGTCCTCGTTTTTCTCCAGAAGCATCTCTTCCCACAGAGGGTTCCAGTGCGCCAGGAATGTTTCCTCGAATACGCGGGAGATGAGCGCGTCCTTGCTTGCGAAGTAGCGGTAGAGCAATGGCTGCTTGATGCCCAAGCGCTTGGCCAGGGCTGTGGTGTCACCCGAGAAACCCACTTCCGAGAAGTAGCTGATGGCACCCTGAACGATCTCGCGTTCACGATCGGCAGCGCTCAGGCGAGTCGCTCCATTCGTCGATGCCTCCGAAGGCTCCGTTTTCCTTGGGGCTCTTGTCGTTGGTGCAGCCCCGACAAGGCCGGATGCAGGGTTGTTTTTTGCTTTGGCCATCTTTACAAAGATTATGGGCGTATAAAAATATTCCTTCATCGGTGTTGCGTCACCTTGAATTTCTGTTTATAGTTTTATAAACAAAGAGACTCAAGCAACCTCTTCTGCCAACACGCAAATGAAAACCCGAACTTTAGAGCACTTCAACATCCGGACTGAGCGTCTCACCGAAACCCTGCAGTTCTACACCGAAGTGCTGGGGCTGCGCGACGGGCCTCGCCCCGGAAACCCGCCACGCGAAACCGGTGCCTGGCTCTACAGCGCGGACGACGTGCCTGTAGTGCATGTGTCTGCGTTCGACCGCAACGATGCGAAGCGGGTGCAGTGGATGAATGAGTACCTGGGCTATCGGGACATCGATTCACTGCACGGCAGCGGCGCTGTCGACCACATGGCCTTTCTTGCGGAGGAGTACGACGAAATGGTCGCGCACTGCAAGTCACTGGACATACCGTTCCGGGAGCGGCTGGTCGCCGCGCTCGGCCTGCGGCAGATCTTCGTGACCGACCCCAACGGGATTTCCATAGAACTCAACTACCGGGGCTCCGTGGACGGTGCTGGGGCGGTTGTGCCGTCAACCGACAAGGAGCAGCCATGACTTCCATGACCTTGAACGGAACGCGCCACGCGACCAGGCCGCGCACGGGGATTGCAGGCGCCGAGCCCATCCCCGATGAGGATGGATGCACCGACATGGAGGCGCTGCTGCTGCAGCGCGCAACCGACCTCGTCCCCGCGTTGCGCGAGCGGGCGTCCCTGGCCGAGGAGCAGCGGCGGGTTCCTGAAGAGACGATCCAGGACTTTCACGACGCTGGGTTGTTTCGCGTCCTTCAGCCCCGGCGCGTCGGCGGATCCGAACTGCATCCGCGCGCTTTCTTCGACATCGCCGCGCAGATCGCGCATGGCTGCGCTTCAAGTGCCTGGGTCCTGTCGAATCTGGCGATCCACCACCAGTTCATGGCGTTGTGGCCACAGGCCGCGCAGGACGAAGTGTGGGGCCCTTCACCGGACACGTTGATAGGCTCGTCCTACATCTTCGCCCGGGGCAAGGCGCGCAAGGAGAGCGGTGGATACGTGCTGAGCGGGCACTGGCCTTTCTCCAGTGGAATTGACCACTGTGAGTGGTGTGTGCTCGGCGCCAATACGGTGGATGAAAGCGATCCATCGCGGGTTCACCAGCGCTACTTCCTCGTGCCGCGCGCGGACTATGCGGTGCTGGATACATGGCGCGTCGTGGGCCTGCGTGCCACCGGTAGCAACGACGTGCGCATGGCAGAGGTCTTCGTGCCGGAGTACCGAACCGTTGCAATGGATGAAGTGATTCGTGGAGAGGCGCCAGGCCTCGCGGTCAATCCCGGCGCACTCTTTCGCCTCACCATGCAGGGGACGGGCGGCTTCGTGCTGCTGCCAACCTTGTATGGCGCCGCGCGCGCGGCGGCAAACGACTACGTCGATGGCGCTCGCTCGCGCACCACGACTGTGGGCGCCAAGAGCCAGGCGGAGCTACCCGCTGTGCAGGATCGCGTCGCCAACGTCGAAGCCTGCCTCGACACCGCCTTGATGATTGGCCACCGCGGTTGGAACGAGGCCATGCAACGGCTTCAGACGCACTCGATCATCGACGGCGAGACCGGCGCACGTCTGCGAAGGGACTCGGCATTTGCCGCACGGCTCATCGTTCAGGCGATGGACCAGGTCTTTGCCGGATGCGGCGGCGCGGGACTGTACGAGTCTTCGGCGATGCAGCGCATGTGGCGCGACGTACATGCAGGCGCTGCGCAGTTCGGCCTGCAATGGGACGTGTCCGGTCCGGCTTACGGACGCGTCCGGCTTGGCTTGCCCAGCGGCATAGCAGGTCTGGGAGCCTAGGACCGGACGGCCTTTGAAGACTGACTCAGATAGAACAGGTCGGCCCTGTCGAGCGCCGCTGTAAGGGCTCGGCCAGGACCGCATGAAGGAGACATTCGTGAACTTGAAAAAATGGGTTCGTACTCTTCAGGGCGCCAGCCTCGCCCTCTGCCTCGTCTCGCCCATCGCACCCGCGTGCGCGCAGAGTTACCCGAACAAGTCGGTCCGCGTGCTGGTTCCGTTCGGCGCGGGCACTTCGAACAACATCGTTCGATTCTTCGCGGAACGCATGAGCGCAGCGCTGGGCCAGCCGTTCGTCGTCGAGAACCGTGCCGGCGCCGCAGGCACCCTGGGCCTTGACCAGGGGCTCAAGGCGCAAGCGGACGGCTACACCATCACGCAGATCTCCAACACCAACACGGTGGCCGCCAAGTACATGTTCAAGAGGCTGCCCTTCGACCCCTCGAAGGACATGACGCCCATCGGGAGCATCTATGAAATCCCGACGGTGGTCATCGCAAGCGCGAAAGGTCCGCTGAACACGTTCCCCGAATTCCTGGCCTATGCCAGAGCGCATCGCGGTGAACTCTCCTATGCCTACTCGCATGCCACCGGCGCCGTCACTGGCGAGAGCGTCAAGCTGGCGGGAGGCATCCAGATGACCGCGGTTCCCTACAAGGACGGTGGGCAGGCCGTGGTCGAAACGATCGGCGGCATCGTTCCCATCCTGTGTACCGACATCGCCATCGTGTTGCCGCATATCAAGGCGGGGACCCTGCGAGCACTGGCTGTGACTTCAGCGAAGCGGGCAAGCGTTCTGCCGAACGTACCCGCCCTGCGCGAGGTGTTGCCGAATCCTCTGGAGTTCGTGGGCTGGGGTGGGTTCGTGGTGCCTGCGGGGACACCGCGTCCCATTGTCGACAAGCTCAACGAGACTCTCAACAAGATCCTGGCGACGGACGAGGCCATCAAGTTCCTGCGGGAGCAGGGCGCGGAGCCCCTGGTGTTGTCGCCCACTGAGTTCGCGAAGTACATACGCGACCAGGAACCCCTGTGGGGCCGGTCACTTGTCAGCGCCGGGATTCAACCGGAGTAGCCGCCAGATGAAACTAGGTATCGAGGGCCGCAGGGCCATTGTGTGCGCCTCCTCCCGGGGTCTGGGCCTCGCATGTGCCACGTCGCTCGCACGCGAAGGCGCGATCGTCCACCTCAACGGCCGGGATCATGCGAGGCTGGAGGCCGCGGCCGAACTGATCCGGGCCGAGGTGGCCGGCGCACAGCTGCATTGCGTGCAGGGCGACCTGACGACGCAGCAGGGACGCGCAGCGCTCGTGGAGGCCTGCCCGGATGCGGACATCCTGGTGAACAACAACGCGGGTCCGGAGCCCGGCAAGCTGGAGGACTGGGACCACGCGGCCTGGCTCTCGGCGTTCGAGGCCAACATGATTCCCGCCATCCTGCTCATCCGGGCCGTGCTCCCGGGGATGCGCGCGCGGCAGTTCGGCCGCATCGTGAACATCACCTCGGCCATGGTCAAGTCGCCACGGTCCTTCATGGGTCTGTCGACCGCCGCGCGTGCCGGGTTGACGGCAGTCTGCAAAGCCATCTCCAAGGACGTCGCCCGCGACAACGTCACGATCAACAACATGCTTCCGGAGCGCTTCGACACGGGCCGGCAGGAGTATCTGGCGCAGAAGGCCATGGCCGAACGCGGTATCACGCGCGATGCGGCGCGCCGGGAGATCTCAGACACCATCGCGGCCAGACGGTTCGGGCAGCCGCACGAGTTTGGCGACACCTGCGCCTATCTGTGCAGCGTGCAGGCGAGCTTCATCTCGGGCCAGAACCTGCAACTGGACGGCGGGTCCTATGACGGGCTTGTCTAGCTGCGGCCGCGCATCACGGAAAGACCAGCATGACCGCATTTGACCAACGTGAGTTGCGTGATGTACTAGGTGCCTACCTGACTGGCGTCACAGTGGTGACCACCGTGGACTCTGCGGGCCAGCTCCACGGCGTGACAGCCAATTCGTTCAGCTCGGTTTCACTGGATCCACCGCTCGTGCTGTGGAGCCAGGCCCTTGCCGCCAAGAGTTTTCCGGTGTTTCGCGACGGTGCGCGCTTCGTGGTCAACATCCTCGCCGAGGACCAGATCGACATCTCCAATCGCTTTGCCAAGGCCGGCACCGACAAGTTCGCGGGAGTGAAGGTCCGCATGGGGCTGGACGGTCTGCCCATCCTTGATGATTGCTCTGCCCATCTCGAATGCGTGAAGGTCGCAACCTACCCCGGTGGTGACCATGCGGTATTCCTTGGCCGGGTGGAAAAGATTCACCATGCGCGCCGCAAGCCCCTTGCCTTTGGTGGCGGGCGCTACATGGTGGCGCAGGCCCATGACCTTGGCGAAGAGTCTCCGAGTGGGGGTGGCTCGCGATTCGCGGACCTTGACGCCGTGCGCATGGCAACGGCTGCCCTGCCGGAGATCTGCAAGAGCATCGGGCACACGATGTCCATCGCGGTCCTTGGAAATCTCGGACCCACGGTGGTGCGTTGGGAACCTTCAGGCAACCCCGTCAGCGAGCATCTGCGAACGGGCGTCGTGCTGGATTTCGACCGTTCAACGGCGGGGCGGTTGTTTGCCGCGTTTCTTCCGCCGCAGGTTCTGAGTGACGCCAGGAAAGCGGCGCCTGGGCAACGCGTGGTCCCTACAGAGTTGAGTTCGCGCGTGCAGCACAGCCTGAATACCCGGCTCCACGAGATTCGCCAGCGGCGCCTGGCCCGCTCGGACGTCGTGCGTCGCTCGCAGGTACATGGCGTCAAGGTCACGGCATTCAGCGCACCGGTGTTCGACGCCAGTGGGCTCATGGTGCTGTCGATGACGGTCACTGCGAAATCAACCGAGCTTTCCCGCGATTGGGATGGACCGGTTCCCAACGCGGTTTCCCAGGCAGCCCGTGCTCTGTCACGGCGATTGGGGTATCTAGGTGGCGGATGATGGCTTCGCCGGCAACACCGTCCCGCGGCATTCACCGAATCCGATACGTGCCTGGCCCGGGGCTTCGCACCAGCCGCGTAGCGTCACCGCATCGCCGTCCTGCAGGAAGGCACGCTGCTCGCCGTTGTTCAGCGTGAGTGGGTTGCGGCCAGCCAGCGTCAGCTCGATGATGGCGCCAGCTTCACCCGCCCCGGGGCCGGAGATGGTGCCGCTTCCCAATAGGTCGCCGGCTTGCAGGTTGCAGCCCCCCACGGTGTGGTGCGCCACCATCTGTGCGATGGTCCAGTACTGGTGCCGAAAGCTGGTGTGCGAGAGGCGCGTCGGACCGCTGCTGTCGGCTCTGCTCTTGTCCGTGTCGAGCCACACTTCCAGCGAGATGTCCAGTGCGCCCCGCGCTCGGTTGTCGGGGGA
>Ga0307515_10021289_pt1 | contig 11505 bp, 4 predicted proteins | sample 17_EM_MG_FD_194513 | JGI IMG/M metagenome (GOLD analysis project Ga0307515, IMG submission 194513) | Populus trichocarpa ectomycorrhiza microbial communities from riparian zone in the Pacific Northwest, United States - 17_EM | ecosystem: Host-associated > Plants > Roots > Unclassified | place... | reverse complement strand
AGGCCTATATTTCCTTTATCTATTTAATAAAGTCCTCCTTTATATATTCCCATAGCGCGGTATTATTGTATTTACTGTCCTTATAATATACTATACGGTATAATAAAAATCCATTTAAGTCTTATTTATTAGCGTTTGCAAAATCAATTATAGCTTTATTTTATATCTTTAGGTAGGTTAATACTATAGTAAGTATAAAATTAACGGGGTGTTATATATTAAAGGTAGGTAGGATTTTCGGTTTTATAGGATCTCGTAGGTTTACTATTAAGAGGTAGGCAATTTAAGATATTGTTTAATGCGTTTTAGACATTATTTAACGCGTTTCGGACGTTAACTTAGGACCCTAGGTTTAGTAATACTTTTAACCTAAAGTACTTAACTAAATCTTTATAAACGCGGTTATTCTATATAATAGACGCAACTTAGTATCTCCTAGTACTTAGTAATACTTCTATTACTAGTTTTCTATAAGTCTAAGGTAGTATAGTATCGCCGGGATCCATTCCATATAAGCGCATATAGCACCCCTATATAAGACTATCTCTTCTGTTTAAAAACCTAGCTGCTCTATAGTTAACTGTATATTCAACCACTGATTAGTATTAGTTACATAAGGTGACTCACTAATAACGACTACTCGAGTAGGTTACAGTGATGTTGGTTAATAAAGCTTATTAATTGGAATAAGGAAGGACGAGGAGCTTAAGACTCCTCGCCACGCTAGTGCCGCGGCGACACGTGACGACCGCTTGCCTCATTCCCGACAAATACCTCTAAATTAAAAAATATAAGAGGTTGCTTCATCGGGAAATATTCACAGGCTGGGGTTCAAACTACCCATTAAGTGAAAATCAATTAGGTCAATTGGGCGCCAAATGGCTGCAGTCGCTGATATCGTTGACGCATTTGACGTTTTTTAACGCGCAATTGGCGCGTTTCACAGCCAACCCACGTGCAGCTTGACAGAGTTTTTAATTTTCCTATTTTCACTTATTTTCGCTTAGGCTCTAATAAGCCCCCTAGCAACGCTATAGGGGAGAATACGTAATAATTTTTTATATAAAAAGTTTACCTAGGGAGGTTGTATTATACGTATACTATACGCGTATTATAATACTATACTATAATAGAACTTAAAAGACTTTAATATTTTATTAGTAATATTTTTTAAAGCTATTAGTATAGAACAGAGCTAAGGAAAGTGGACTTTAGTAGGTATATAAACTATTAATACTTATCTCTACTTAAATAAGGCTAGATTTATATATATTAGTATAGATATATTAGTAGTAAAGATATATAAAAATAGCTACATATAGTAAGAAAATGCACTTAGATATTTAAACTATTATATTTTAAGGTGCCTATAGTAAGCTCTAAGATATTAAGTAGTAGTCTTATAGGTGTTACTAACTAGTAAATATAGATCCTTTTATATCTTAGATATTAATATCCAAAATATAGTAAAAGTAATAGTATCTTATAAATAAAATAAAGTAGGGGCGCTAAGTAGGCTATTCTACTATAGGCTTAGTAGGGGCATCCTAAGAGGATATTTTCCTATAGATGCCTCCGCTAAGAGGATAGTGCCTAAAATATACCCCTAAGCGAGCTTATATAGCATAAACTACTAATTTAGTAGTAAGATAATAAATATATACGCTCCGGATACTGCCCTTTATCTAGCTCTTTTACCTATTACTATAAAGCCTTTATTTATATAGAAGCTTAAAAACGCTCTACTTTAGTATAGCTAAGTAGGTATATAAATAATAAGTTAATTTCTCCTACCGTTATAGTTATATATATCCGACTAGTATTATTAGCTAATACCTCTTCCCTACTAAAGGCTATATACTATATCTTATTCTTAATAAACCTAAATAGTAACTTATCTTACCTGTTAGCGACTTAGTTAATTAAGGCACGAGCACGGTAAGAGGGACGCGCAAGCCTATACAATTAGTAGTCTATAAACGAGGATCTAAAGCTAGAGAAAGGAAAGGAGAAGAAGAGCAGCGCCAGTCAAAGTAGGGTTCTTTTATACGGTCCTCTAGTTATGTAACCACGAAGTTCTGCTAAGTTCTGCTAACTAAGTTCTGCTAAGTTCTGCCAGTGCCGTAATATTACCCCCCCCTCCGCAAAAGCCTGCCCTTAGGCTTTATAGTCCGTATTATGCTTATAGGGCGTTTTTATCTTTATATTCTTCCGGTAGCTTATTATCTTCGCTATACTAGCACTCCATCTACTCGTCTAGGTACTTTAGGGGTCCTAGTTTATTAGGGTAGCGGTTATAGAATTCTTAAAGCTTATAGGGACTGCTAATAAAGTTCCATATAGGGTACTAGGTAGGATCTAGGTTATAGCCTTTCTAACTAACGTGGTACTTTAGCGTTTTCCTTACTAGTTTATAGGCTAGTACTTCTTTAATTTCCCATTTGTTGTCGCTATTGACTTAAATTAGTAGGGGAGGTTTGTTCTTTTGTCTAGGTAATAGGTTATTTATAGCTTTCTGTAGCTTATCTAGTAAGAAAATAAGGTAAACCTTAATTAAATCTAGGAGCTTTACTTTATACGAGTTACCTATCTTCTTAAGGACCTTATATGGTCCCGCTATCTAATAGTCTAGCTTACAGCTAGGCCATTCCATTTTTTAGTTCTTTGTTATAACCTAGACTATATCGCCTATAGTAAAGTTAGGTTCGCGCCTATACTTATTTGCCTACTATTCTATTAATTTCTAGGCCTTTTTTAGATTTATATAGGCTACCGTCTAGGCTTCTTCTAAGCGCTTAGCGTACTGCTAGGCTTCCTTATAAGATAGTTTCTTGCGTACGGTCCGTGGTCCTTCTAGTCTATCCCAGTTAAAGCTTATTTGGGGTAAACACCCTATTTCTAGTTAGATAGGTGCAAATCCCGTAGAGTTATAGGGTAGGGTCGCCTAGGCGTAGTTTATTAGGGGTAGTAGTTCGCCCTAGTTATTCTAAAAGTAGTTAATAAAAGGCCGGAGTCTTTAATCTAAATATTGATTTATAATCTCCGTCTAGCTGTCTATCTAGGGGTAGTATACTATAGAGAGCTTTAACCTAATACCTAGGATCTGGGTAAACTTGTTCCAGAAGGCCGATATAAATTGCGGGCCGTAATTGGATATAATAGTATCTAGTGGTCCGTAAATACGGTAGACGTAGTAGATATATAGTTAGGCCGCCTCCTTAGTATTAATATTTTTATAATAGGGAATTAAGAACGGGCGCTTACTAAAGCGGTTAACTAGAATTATAACCATATTATATCCGTCGCGGTTTATAGGTAGCTTATGGAAGTTTATAGAGATATACTGCTAGGGGCGATCGGGTATTAGGAGAGGTTTTAATAATCCTAGGGTCTTATCTTATAGAATTATAGATCTACGGCAGCTGTCGCAGTTCCGTATATAATGGTTAATATCTATAACTATTTTAGGCTAATAGTAGCGGTTACTAATAATCTTACGGGTCTTATTTTTTTTAGGGTAGGCCGTAGAGACCTAGGTATGAGCTTTAGTAATAAGCCAGGTCCGTAAGTTCTATTTCTTAGCTACTACTAGCCGTTCCTAGTGCTTAAGTAGTCCGTTTTTAAGGGACTATAGGCTAGTAACGTTCTTTGCCTTTTTACGGTATTCCTATAGAGAGGGGGTTATTTAGTTGGCCTGTAGTAGTTTATTAATAAGGTTAAGTTTAGAGGAGTTAATAGGATATATCTTGGCGCCTAAGGAGTCTATACTTAGTTCTGCCCGTATCTAAGGGTTAAGGTGTTCTGGTTATAGTAGCGTCTAGGTCTATAGTAAGATCTTCACAGCCATCTAGTTATCTAGGTCTTACTTACGCCTTATAAAAGCGTCCGCACGGTTTATAGCGCCTGGTCTATATATAATTAAGAAGTTAAACTAAAATAGGGTATCCGCCTAGCGTGCCTACTAGGCCATTAGGGCCTTAGTTATTATAAAGTATTCTAAGGCCTTATAATCTAAAACTACCTTAATTAGCTTAGGGGTCCCCTCTAGCTATATACACTAGTACTAAAAGCTAGAGATAATAGCTAGCATTTCTTTGTTATGGATATGGTAATTTAGCTTAGCATCTATTATAGTCTTCAAATAGTATATAATAGGGTGCTACTCTCCGTCCGGTTACTTCTGGGAAAAAACACTAGCTATCGCGCTGTTTAAGGCATTAGTTTCTAGTATTAAGGGCCGTTCTGGGTTAAAATAGGCAAGTAGGGGAGCTGATACTAGCCGTTTCTTAAGCTTATTAAAGGCCTGCCTATATATAGCGTTAAAGTAAAAGGGCTGGTCTTTTCTAGTAAGACAGTTAAGAGGCTAGGTGATTTTGCTATAGTTTTTAATAAAGCGTTAGTAAAAGTTACAAAACCCTAAAAAGAATTATACCCCCTTTACGGTCCGTAGGGGTGCCTACTAGTTAATTACGGCCGTCTTCTCTAGGTTAGTTTTAATTCTATTTATACTAATAATAAAACCTAGGTACTTTATACGCTTAATACTAAACTCTAACTTCTTAATATTAACCTAGAGGCTAGCCTTACGGAGCCGTTATAGGACTTTATAGACGTACTCCTTGTGTTCTAGCTTATTCTTAGAGTAAATTATAATATTATCTAAATAGGCCGTATAGAAATCGTTAAGGTAGTTAAAGAGTATATCGTTTATGTACTACTAGTATATAGCTAGTCCGTTGGTTAGTTTAAAAGGGAGCACTTTATATTTATACGTTCCGTAACGGGTCTAAAATATAATAAGATCTTTAGACCTAGGGTTTATCCTAATTTAGTAGAAGGCCTAGCGGATATTAAGCTTTATAAAGACTTTAGCTCTACTTATTTAGGCTAGAGTCTTATTAAGTAGGGGCAGCGAATAGCGGTTCTTATAGGTTATATTATTTAGCTTACGGTAGTTAATGCAGAAGCGAAGTCCTCTATTTAGCTTTTTAATAAAGAGAATAGGTAAGGCGAAAGGGGCTTAGCTAGGCTTAATAAAGCCCTTATTTAGGTTATTAATAAGATACTACTTTATAGCCTGCAATTTAGTAATAGACTGCTTATAAAGGGGGCTAAAGCTAAGGGTGTTTTCTTTGCCCTGCTCAATCTTAATCTTATAGTTATACAGTTAGTAAGGTAAAAGTATATTAGACGCTGCTTTAGAAAATATATCCTTAAATTTCTGGTATTAATAGGGTAGCTTTTATTCTACTAGTTCCTTATCCATAAGCTCGCTTTTTTATCCACTAAGCTTACTTCCCTTTTTCTTAATTATTTAATTAATTTTATATAAGCTTATTGTAAAGGTAATGGTATTAGGCTGAACTAAGTTCTAGTAGAATTCTACAGCACTAATATAGTAAACATTAACTAGTAGGAGGTCCGCTAGTTTCCTTACAGCCGTTTTCTAGACTATATTTTACGGTTTAGGGTTTATAATCTTTCTTAGCTCCTATTCTATCTTCCGTAAGTTATCCCTCTAATCTATTAGTTTAGTGTAACGTCTAATATCCCTTACTATTCTTTATGGCTATATAGGGCCTAAGCTCTCTATAGGGGGCTTTTCTAGGTTACTACTAACTTCCTAGGTTTTTAATGCGGGTAGCGTAATATAGGTAGTCTAGGGGCGACGTAGTATACGGATCTGTTGCGAATTAAGCTATATATCTTTCTTAAAGGCCTAGTCCCTATATATAGTATTGGCCTAGTAAATAGTATTAATCTAGGGCCGTATAAGGTTTTCTATTATAATACTAATTTCTTTTATAAAGGAAGGGGTTAGAGGTAGAGTTTTGGGCCAGATAAGCCGTCTACTCTATATATTAAGCTATAAGCCTAAATAGGCTAGCCATTTTCGCCCTAAGATTATATTATAGCTACCTAGGTCCGTAATAAGGAAGGGGGCGTTATACTACCTTTATCCGTTAATACGGAGGTAAATCCGCAAGATAGTTATAATAGGTAGTCCTATCCGCCCGTTATACCCATAGATAGGAATTAGTTTAGGCAGTTCTTTAATAGGTATATTTAGAAAGTTAGCCAGCTTTACGGTATACTAGGTGTCTATTAAGGTAAAGGCATTTACTTTAGAGTTAGCTAAAGTAGAGGTTAAAACTTAGTATCTATTACGGAATAAAGTATAAGAAATAGTGCAGCTTCTTTTACTAACTAGCCGACCTAGATTAATATCTAATATATTAATCCCTTTTAACCCTAGAGAGGAGTCTTCCTCTAAGGTTTCTCTTTTTTTAACTTTACGCTATTCTCCTAGATTAATAGGACCTTATCCGCTTTTGCGTTTATTAAACAATCCTTTATATAGTGGCCTTTCTAACCGTAAAAAAAGCAAGCTCCTTAATTACTAAGGGCCTATATATAGGGGTTGCTATATATAAGCCGAGCATTCGCTGGACCTGTGGCAGGGCTGGCCGTATAGCTAGCTGCTAAATTAGCGGCGGGCTGTATAGGTAGTGCTGTAGGGGTTATTAATTATGCTAGGGCATTGCGGACTGTTCTTATATTGCCTATAGTCTAATTTAAAGGGTTTCTAGCTTTATACCGTTTGGCGCGTGCCTTAATTCGGTAAAGGCCTTAGTTAATAGCTAAGCACTAGTCCATAAGTTCCTTTAGCGTCTATATAGTAGTAAAAACTAGTAGTATAGCTCGCTGTAAGTCTAGGGTAAGCTTATTAAATAGGTCTAGTATTAAATCTTCCTAAGGAATTTAAGCCTAGCCAGCTAGGTATAGAAAGCGGGTTTAAAAGGCCAAGAAGGTCTCTATCGTTTTTATATTTAGGCTTTTATAATTAAGTTAGGCATTTTATACTTTAAAGGGGTTCTTATAAATAGAAGACAGGTACATAATTATCTCTTTTCTAGAGAGGAAGGGATCTGCTAAGTCCTATATATATTGAGGACGTAGGTGCGTCTATACGTCCCTACCGGTACGGCCGAAGACGTAGGCCATTTTAGCCTAAGTAGTAGGGAAGTGGTCCGCATTAACTTTAAGCTTATCCTATAATTAAAGCTTCCAATTATTAAATATAGGGTTGGTTCCGTCTATAAGTAATAAGAGGTCCGTAACCTTCGCGGACCGTAACAATGTTAATACTATACGTTGGGCTAGGGCCTTAAAGACCGTAGTAAGTCTCTAGGTATCTAATAACTCTTCGCTAGGTATAAGGGGTTCTTTAACTTTAAGTAGCTCTTAAAGTCGTTTAATTTCGGCATTGGCTGCTATAAGCTCCACCTAGGAGTTTAAGTTAGTTGCTATTTTACCATTAGAGGTATTTAAGGGTCCTATAGCTGCTTTGCCGGCCGCTATAGTTCTTGGCATAGTAATATGGTTATTAGGGTAACTTTTAATAGGATTCTTATAGGGGTTCTAGTCTATACGTATTCTATAGATCTTATTATTCTTTTCTGGTCTTCTGGTTCTAATAATAGTCTTTAGGTCTACTTCTATATTCTATTTTTATTTATAGTCCGTAGATATTTTTTAAATTCCTTTTTAGGAAGAAGAGTAGACGAGCTTTAGATAATATTAGCAACTTAGTTAATTAAGGCATGAGCACGGCAAGAGGGACGCGTAAGCCTATATAATTAATAGTCTATAAACAAGGATCTAAAGCTAGAGAAAGGAAAGAAGAAGAAGAGCAGCGCCGGTCGAAGTAGGGTTCTTTTATACGGTCCTCTAGTCACGTGACCGCGAAGTTCTGCCAAGTTCTGCCAACTAAGTTCTGCCAAGTTCTGCCAGTGCCGTAACATTACCTAAGCTAACGCTCTATCTTATTATATTCCCCTTATATAAGCTAAAAGGATATCTATAAATTTTGATTACTATATCTCTAAGAAGTGCAATAACTTAGGGAGCTTAGGTAAAGGCTTTCTTATTAGTTTACGGAGGTATTAAAGGCGCGCCTATAAAGCTTAAAAGGTAGTATAATACTAAGATTCTTTTAGAGGAGGCTGTAATATAAACATAGCCATATATTATGGCATGAGATGGGCTGCATCCTAAAGTTAAATAGTAGTTATCTTGTAGACTGGTGGGGTTTTTAGTATAGTTTAGTTAACTTAGTAACTACGTCAAGCTAAATGCCGAGCAGCGGAGGCAGTGCATTACCGCTATAACGCCACACTTAAAACAACACCAACCATAGTTCCTTAGGAAGTAGACCCTTAACAACCCTATAGTTAGAGCGGATCGGCCACCCTCCCCGCATCTAGTAGCTATATTAGGTGGCAAACCATCTTATTCATTATTAGATACCTATAAGTAATCCTTATACAGCTTAAGCTAGTCTATACTTACGCTAGCTTAAAGATTCTCTAGATAGAGTAGTCTTAAAGTTCTAATTATTACCTTATTTGCTATTCTACACTTATCTAGGTCTCCGTCTTCTGCGTCGCTTACTAAAGAGACCTTTTATTAAAGTGGATATACTATTAGCTTAAACTATCCATACTATAAAAATGCTCGTGGATGCATCCTTATTGCCATTTATACTACACAACCTCGTAAAAGTACACATTATCCTTATAAGCGGTGGTATAGAGGACTCGGCGTTCCAACATCTCTCCGCTGCCTTCATTCTTGGCTTAAACTGTCGGATCAAGAACGTAGGGACTTCTTAGAAAGAAGAAGAGAAGCATATCGCTATAATTAATATCACAAGTTTACTGGCAGACGCTCTCTTGGGCGTTCAAAACACAGGAGAAGAGTTAGCGGCAAGGATCCAGGGGATCTCGAGACAGCATCAGTCTACCAAAGCCGGAGACTTCATATTTGCGGCGTTTGGCGCTGTACTTTGCCGCGTTCAGGATCAAGGCATAGAAGAGCATGTTCTGCCATTCATCCACACCAACCTAGTCTTTTTACATTATCTAGCGATATACGATCTAGAGTCAGTTCTTATACGGGCTCCGTAGAAACCACTCCTTGCTTTTATTGATACGCTGGAGCATCACAGTGTTGAAAGAAGAGATTTCTTAGTGCCTGAAGAGGACGTGCGTGCCATGGATGACATGCGCGGCACAGTGTGGGCTGAGTCGACCTCCTATGTTGAAGGCAACGATCGAATTGGGAACATGCTAAGCCTCGGTCGCTTCATAAGACATGTAAGCACTTTATCTTCATGGGTCGCACAAACTTACCAAGTTCAGGCGTATGGCAGGATGTTCATGACACCACCGTCTATTTTAGGACCCTCGTTGCCGGTAAGGCCGCGAAACGTCAGTGCGGGATGCTAGCTACAAAGTCTGCGTTTTGCCCTGTCTTTGTTTTGTTTCTGTAATACATTCTTCTCTCATAGAAAATGAAGCTTTTCCACGTTGCCGTCCTCCTCATGAGCGCCCAAGGTCATCCAGCAGGACCAGAATGGCATATCTGTCCTGTCATTCGGGACATGCTTCCGCGCCTTCATCATCTTCAGATCAAGTCCTGCGGTCTTTGCACGAGCCTCGTAAGTCGTTTCTCGGTCGACACGGCACCGAAACTCTGAAGCCTTGTCATCAATACACGCTCTTCACCACTACTAGCCCCAAGCCCGGGAAAAGTGTCATGCGCCGACCTGTCGGATTTCGAAGACGACGTGAACGCAGTAAGGTTTTCAATATCAATACTGCCAATCAGATTGATCAATATTGTTACTAATCAATATTGGCGAATATTGGCGAGTATTGAATATTTGCAGATCTTCTTAGCACCCCTTCAAAATTTTAACTTTAATATTATACGGATAAATTATTAAATATTATGGCTTCTAAGGCAGACTTATTACTTTTTAATATAGAGGAGTTATTTAACTGCTAGTAAAAAAAGACTTTTAACCTATAGATACTAGTTGGTAGGGATTTGCAAAGCAAATCCTATCCCTCCGTTATACTGCGCAGCCCCCCACCCCGCTACGCTCCCTCTATAGAAGATATAAAGTCGGCTACTGCGCAGCCTCCTTTATATCCTCGCAGAGGGAAGTATAATAGGGTGGGAAACTGCGCCGCGGGGGCTGCTTCGCAGCGGGGGGTAAGCTTTAGGCAGAGCCTCGTATAGAGCTTTAGTAGAGCTTCGTGCAGAGGTTCGCGCAGAGCCTTATGCAGAACCACGTGCGGCGTGCAGACGTTCGTACGGGCGTTTATATGGACGTTCGTATAGGCGTTCGTGTAGGTAATTAATTGATAAATTAATTAATTGTAGAGCCGTTCGTATAGACGATTATAGAGTCTTCCTAGTATATCAGTGCTGCGTGTTAGTAGAGCTTAGAGTGGAGTATTATATAGAGCTTCGAGCAGAGCCTCGCGTAGAGCTTTTAAGTAGAGCCTAAGTAGAGCCTAAGTAGAGCTCCGTACAAAGCCTTAAATAGAGCTTTAATTAGAGCTTTAATAGGGCCTTAAGTAGAGCCTCATGCAGAGCTTTAAGCAGAGCTTAGTTAGAGTTTTAAGTAGGGCTTTAATAGAGCTTCTCTATATAGACCTTATATTTAGGCTTGTTTTTAAGGGCCTTATAAAGGGCTTTATATAGAGCTTTAAGCAGAGCTATATATAGGCGTTCAAAAGCAAAACATCTTAATTGTCGGCTTTTGGGAGCTCTTGCTGCACCTGGCCTAAAAAGACCAAAACCAACCAAAAGAACCCTGAAAAACACCTAGAGAATCCCCCTAAGATGCATGTATCGCAGGGGAGGCACACGTCAAACGACAGTGGTTTGCACTCGCGCGCGTCCACTAAAACCACGCCTAGTAATAGCCCTCCACAATAAGAACGGGCGAATACCACACTATAAAGCGGAAAGACCTCTATTAAGAAGGTATCTAATAAAATATAAAGCCTATTAAATGCGTCTAGTATCCGTAATTGCGGGGGAGTAACCATTAGCTATAATAAACTAATATAGCTAATAAAATGGCTCCGCTAGTTTAGTAAACCCTAAGTACCCCTTTAGTAAACCCTTAATTAAATCCTCTAACGGCTAAGCAAAATTAAAAATAAATAAAACCCCTTTTTACCGGCAAACTGCACCTAGGCTGCTATAGCTGTATATTTATAGTATAGGGAACCTACCCCCTTAAAGATAATATCCGGGTATATAATTATAATATAACTAAATATAAAAAAAGTAGAGAGGCTTAGGGGATAATTAGAAATAAAAGTCCTTATAAAGATTTATAAAGAGGTTTATAACGCTATTATAGTCCAATACCTTAGGAGTAGAGATATTAGAGTTACCCTAAAGGACTAATAAGTAAAGGAACAAGCTATTAAGGTAAAGGATAGGCTAGGAGAACATATTAGCATAAAAGTGCTTTATAAAGATTACTTAGTTAAAGTCCTAGCGGTTTCCCTAAGCCTTAGGGTAGAAAAGGAACGCTAGGTAGATAATATAGCAACTATATATAAAATAGTAAAACAAACGGAACGCCTTATATTAGGACTTAAGATCACCTAAATCTAATAGCTTTAATAGAAAAAT
>Ga0307515_10021288_pt1 | contig 11505 bp, 2 predicted proteins | sample 17_EM_MG_FD_194513 | JGI IMG/M metagenome (GOLD analysis project Ga0307515, IMG submission 194513) | Populus trichocarpa ectomycorrhiza microbial communities from riparian zone in the Pacific Northwest, United States - 17_EM | ecosystem: Host-associated > Plants > Roots > Unclassified | place... | reverse complement strand
AGGCTGAGCATTAATACTATAAAGTCCCTTCGCATTGCCTATGCAGATTTAATAGTGGTAGCGAGTAGCGTAAGTGCTAATAGTGTTAAGCGGTTCTTTCTTGCCCCTATTTAGCTTTATAGTAGTAGGGCGTATTCCTCAGCCGTATCTGCTATGTGGTCCGCTATTACCTTTTTTAAGATCTTACTAAGGGTGTTTTTTAAGGCAATAGGGCGGTAGCTTTCTGGGATTAAGTAATCTATTTTACCTTCTTTTTATAGGATAACCGTCGTTATAGATCTTCCGAGTCGCGGGTAGTAGCCTATAGTAAAGTATACTCTAGCTATATCTATAAGCTAGGGTGCTATAAGTGGTCTATAGGTCTTTAGGGCCTTATTTAGAATCCTATTTGGTCCTAGTACTATATTATTTAAAAGGCGGCTAATAGTTCTAGCTATTTTCTCTATTGTTATATCGCTGTTGACCCGTAGGCGAGTTACTGGTGTTTTATCTGTGATATTACTAAGGTCTACTGGAGCTGGTTAGGGGAAGAACCTTTCTATAAGGATCTTTGCCTTCTTATTATTATTATTAGTGGCTTATGATTCCCCTACTCTTTATAGGGGTAGTAGGTATAGGTTTTTTACTAGTCGCCCTACCTTTTTCTTTACCCATTTTGCTATAGCCTATAGGCCCTTATTATAGGGGAGGCTCGGGTTAAAAGTGTGCTTATTTATAAATTATCTCTAGTTATTCCTTGCTTCTTTTTTTAGGGTATTCTTTAATTAGTTTCTTGTGTCTTTATATTATCTCTTATCTTTAGGATTATGGCTGCTTAAGTATTTCCTTTTTACTCGTTATTAGCTAGCTATAAGAACCGCGTATTATACGGACCATATATGTTACGCGTAGGGGCCTAGTTTTAAGACTGGGTAGTGCTCTTCTAACCCGTTTTTAATTGCTGCCTAGATCTTTTCTAGTCTTTAGTTAATTTTTTTAGGGGTGGCTAATAAGCCTTGCTTGTTTAGTATCAGGTAAATTTCCTTTAGGTCTTAGAGTTGTTATTTAACTATATTAAGGAAGCTGTCTGCCTTAAGCATCCTTATTGCGTATCTTTTGCTATTTAATTACGCCTTAATGTCTAAATCTAGCTATATTTAGATAGGGATATAGTCTAAAGTAAGTGCCTATTCTTCTTTAGGGTTATACCTTTTAAGTCTCTAGTATAGGCCTTTGTCTATAAATGTAAGGTTAATTATACTTTTAGCGGATTCTTATTGCCATATAATTGCTCTAGGGGGGGTGGCTAGCTTAAGGCCCCAGGTGTCTATAGCTTTTAGTAGGCACTCTACCTATTATTTAGCAGCGATATAGATACCCCCCTACTATGGGTAGTGGAGGTTTATATTTTCTAATAGGATAGACTCTATGCCTTCGGTTTTAAGTAAGCTTATTACTAATATAATGTTCTCTATTTATGGGACCCCTTTAACCCTAGGGTTATATATATTAATAATTTGTACCGGTCCTCTATATATCTAGATTGTTATAACTATAATATCTAGATTAACTACCTGCTATAACTATAAGGATAGGCTAATAGTCTTGCTAATTATAAAGCACACGCGTATAGCTGCTTTTGGTTCGTATAGGAGCTAGAAACCTTAGGGGCAGTATATTAATTATATGTAGGTATTATAGTACGGCTCTTATATAGCAAGGATATAGTATTTCTCTAGGTCTAGACTATCTAGTAAGGGCCTTGCAAGATAGTGGTTTGTGTTGCTACAGTTATACTATATAATGAATAGGTGGCGGACCCCTGGTAAGGGTCCTTTGCCTTTCCATTATTCCTTACTTCTTCTATTTTTACTTTCTTTAGGATATTTAGAACTTCTATCTCTTATATCTGCACCCTAGTTACTACTTATTTTATATAGAGCTTTTTATTCCCGTATTTTGTGTTCCTATTAGCGCTTCTATATCTAAATCTATTATTATCTCCGGTTCTTCCCCTATTCTTACTAGTTGGCTATACGCCCTTTAAGAGTTGGCTGCGAATATTATATTTACCGCGTTAAGTCTAATTCTTAATTATCCTGGTCTTAAGCTTGCTATAGCTGTCTATAAGGGTCTTCCTATAGGGCGTCCTCTCCCTTATATCCCCTGTAACCCTTATATCCCTATACGGTCTAGTAATATTACGCAGCGTCGCTTCTAGCCCGTTAAGGCTTAGGATAGCTGGCCTAGCCCCCTAGTATTAAAGGTAGAAAACGCTAGAAAGGCACCTACGCCCCCCTAGCTTATTACTTGTTGTTTCTATTTATATAACCTCGCGTATAGTTATTCCCGTAGCTGTTAAGCCCTTACCTTCCATCTCCTGTATTTAATGCAGTCTTCTCTCTCTTACGCCTTATGTGTGCTTCGGTGGCAGTTTACGCATTTTATTTAGTCTTAATTTAAGTAGTGTCTTGTATTGTAGGGGCCTATATAATAGCTAGGGGCCTATATAGTGGCCGTAGCACACCTATACTGCGTATGTGGATTGGGTATGTCCCTATTATATATAGCGATAGCATCGTTCTAGGCGTAGTCTGTAGTTATAGAGCCTTATATTATATATAAGGCCGTTTATAATTATTCCTTTTTGGATAAGGAGTTTTTGCATTCCTAGTATATATATGCTAACAATAAGGGAGCCATGCGTTTGTCTGGCGTCTCCCTAGCGGGTCTCTAGCGACCCTTATATCCTCTTATTATTCTTATTATTTACTTAGTTTGCATTTTCCTATCAAAGCCATTAGATTTGGGTGATCTCAAGTCCTAGTATAAGGCGTTCCGTTTATCTTACTATCTCCTATATAATTGCTGTGTTATCTACCTATTATTTTTTTTCTACCCTAAGGCTTATAGGGACCGCTAGGACTTTGACTAGGTAATCCTTACGAAGTACTTTTATGCTAATACGTTCTCCTAGCCTATCCCTTACCCTTACGGCTCATTCCTTTGCCTATTAGTCCTTTAGGGTAACTCTAATGTCTTCACTCCTTAGGTGTCGGACTATAACAGCGTTATAGACCTCTTTATAGATTTTTATAAGGACTTCTATTTCTAATTATCCCCTAAGCCCCTCTACTTTTTCTATATTTAGTTATATTGTAATTATATACCCAGTTATTGTCTTAAGGGGGGTAAGTTCCCTATGCTATAGAAGCGCAGCTACGGCGGCCTAGGTACGGTTCGCCGGTAAGGGGAGGTTTTATTTATTTTTAATTTTGCTTAGCTATTAGAGGATTTAATTAAGGGTTTGCTAAAGGGGCGCCTAAGGTTCACTAGACTGGCGGAGCCATTCTACTAGCTACGTTAGATTGTTATAGCTAATAGTTACTCCCCTATAATTCTAGGTACTAGACGCGTCTAGTAGGCTTTATATTTTATTAGATGCCTTCTTAATAAAGGTATTTCCGCTTTATAGTGTGGTATTCGCCCGTCTTTATTGTGGAGGGCCATTGCTAGGCGTGGTTCTGGCGGTCGCGCGCGAGTGCGAACCACCGTCGTTTGACGTATGCCTCCCCTGTGATGTATGCATCTTAGGGGGATTCTCTGGGTGTTTTGCAGGGTTCTTTTGGTTGGTTTTAGTCTTTTTTAGGCCGGGTGCAGTAAGAGCTTTAATTATAGGGTTAAATAAGGTCTATATAGCCTTTTTATTAGAAACCTCTTTTAGGTCTATATATTCCTACGGAATCTCTAATTCCTTAACTATATATAGCTGGACATCTAAAAATAAATACCCTATGTCTTTATTCTTAGGGTTAAGAGTAGTATATATAGTATATACCTACCCTTCTTCTTATATATAGCTTAGGAAAGTCTCTTAATCCTTAACTATAATATATAATTAAGACTTCTGGTATTAATACGAGGCTAAAGGCCAATTAATATCTGGATTGACCTAGTAAAGCTATAGGTATCCTAGAATAAGGTTATACCCCTTAATTTCTATAGTATAGAAGTATATCTTCTACGTGTCCTATAGACCGTCGCGGTCCTAGCTAGCAATAGAAAACGTTTATTCCCCATAATATAGAATCTAGTAGCCTTTAATATTTTAAATAGTGCGTACCTATAAGCCGCTAAGGTCTAAATCTAATTCTTTTACTAATAATTAAGAAATAAACCCTATACTCACGCCGCTGTCTATAAGGCAGTCTTACATTACCTATTTATTATTAACTTAAATAGAGATAGGAATAACTATACGGTAGTTTACTCCCTCCTTCTTTTACTAGCCTAGTATAAGGGAGTAAAGATCTACTAGGCTATCTCTTTTTCTAATTAGGCCGACTCTTGCTTCTTTTATTAGTAGAAGCGGCTTATATAGCCCTTCTTACCATAGTTATAGTAGGTACGTATCTTCTAGTTCCCCTCCTACGGATTAAGTCTCTGCCTATTATTATTTTAGGGTTAACTAGCGTTACTCTAGGGCTGCGAGGCCTACTTACGTTATCCTTCTATAGAGCGGTTAGGTCGGAATCTACCCCTATTATTAAAGCTAGGTCTAGTTCTACGCTCTTTATTATTAGCGTCTCGTTCCTTTTACTTACCTAAATAGTCTCTTTTAGTATTCTTAATCCGAGTAGCTTTAGAGATAAGCTTTTCTTAAAAGGTAGGAATTTCGCCCTTCTTCTAAATAGCCTATTAAATCTTAGGTTGTAGCTTAGTAAGTAGCTAGTAAAGTTATATAGTATTATCCTATAGGTTTAAGTAGGGTATATTATCTTCTAGCTCTTCTAAGTAGTTTATAAACTAGACTATACTCTAGCCTTTTTGCTATTTAGCGTTATAGTATCACTAGTTATAATCTATCCCTTAATTAGTAGGGTCTTAGACCTAATTAACTAACCAGATCTTAAGTTTGCTGAATTTAAGGGGTATAGTAAGTTTCTTTTTATAGTATATTTATAAACTCTTAACGGTGCCACGCAGGAAGGTGGAAGTAATTAGTGTCTAATTATACTTATTAGAGTAATATTTTAGATCTAGCTAAAACTTAGTTTTATATTAATGGATAAAACGATTATAGTTCCGGAGACTATTACTATTATACTTATTAGGTTCCTTTATACGGAATCTAGGTTTTTCTAACGTTATAGTGTAGTATAGCGTTGCCCCTTTAAGTCCGCTTTATGTCTAGGGTGTCTATACTTCTCCTAACTATCCTTATAATTATTCTTAGTAGTCCTAATATACTTATCTTAATTATATCTCTAACTCTTTTGTTTTTTATAGGGTCTTATATAGTAACCGCTCTAATAACTCCCTAGCAGTAATCATTCCTAAGGGTCTTATAAAGTTAGATAGACTAGCCGTGGCTTCTTAATCTACTCTTTTATAAGTAGAGGGAATGCGTTCCTCTAAGAAGACTCTCTAAGCCTCTTGCGGTAAGGGCGTTGCTTTATAGGGTATAGGAGTATAGTTTGTTATCATTAATTAATAGCTATACGTTCCTAATAGATTATAAGTAATTAAAATTGTAAGAGGCTAGCCTAACCAAAATGTATAATTATCTAATTAATAGTATTACTAGTAAGTAAAAGGTAAGTCAAAGGTATATTAAAGGTAAGTAGAAGGTAGAATAAGTTTTTATATATTAAAGGACAATTACTTCTAACTACTTCTATTTAAAAACTAATTGCTAGTTCTTCTCTAGAGGGGAACTAGCTTCCTATATATTTTATCTAAGATATTAATAAAACCTTTTACCTCTAACCTGTCTAACTGTGTCTTCTGGAATATAGATAGGATATAGATAAAACATCTTACCGTCTTATTAGATATATACCTCCTAGGGGATTCCGTTATAGGCCCCCTATTTTAATATTATCCGGCAACCTAGGTATCTAGTTATAGGGACTAGGCCCCCTATTAAATACTAGAGTGTTCCCTTTTACCTAATATATAGGTATAAGGGCCTAGGTTTAGGCCCTAGGGCAAAAGCAATACTAAGTTATATACACCCCGTTATAGAAACCCTTTAATAAAGGAATAGATAAGAGACCTTAGTATACAGGCCCAGGCGGAATGCAAGTGTTATTATTATTAGGAGATATTTATAGAAGACTTGGAAAAGGAGCTGGGGATAGGTATACAACTTTATATAGACAATATAGACGTAGTAAAAATAGTTTAAATAGCAGATAGGGCAAGATAGGCATTTAGATACTCCTATATAAAGGGAGTCTTAAAGCAGCAACCTAACAGTGTTTTTCCTCCCGTTAATGTAGTACGGATGCTATCTAGAAGTATTACCTCTTACGTCTCCCCTGGGGGTTTTTTATACACTTAAAAAATGGGGGTTTTCTTAGTAAGGAGGTTTTTTCCTATAGGAATTAGTCTGCGTGTCCCTACTAGGGGGACTAGGTTAGACAGTAAATTAAATCTTATATAAATAGGGGCTGAGGTTTTTATAATTAAGTGACTTTATAGGCCTCTATGTAGAGATATTATATATATTTAGTTATACCTAGTCGCCAACACGTATCTCTAGTGGTGGCGTTCTATAATAGTTAGCAAAGTAGGCCTACTTTACTTAAGCCTAGGCCATTTCTCCCTTATAGTAGTTAAGTAGATTTTTTATACGGTCTATATACTAGTTAGTAAGTAGTATCTTAAGGCGTTTTTTATATAGCAGTTTCTTATTAATAGGTTCTAGTGGCTCTATACTAGATTAGGGGTAATAACCCTTATTCGCAAAGAACGGGGTAAGTCCTATAGTAGTTAAGACGTAATTATTTGCTATAAATTTACCTAGTAGGAGGTAATTTACCTAGTTATCTTAATTATAGGCGACTACCTGTTATAGGTACGCTTTTATACTGGCATTAGCGTTTTCTAATTACTTAGTAGTTTTATAGTAGAAGGATATAGATATCTTAATAGAGATGCTAAGGCGTTAGTAGATTCGTCTCTATATATTAGAGTTAAATTATATACCTTAGTTAGACGTAATTAAGTTAGGTAACCTATATAGTCGGTAAACTTCGTAAAGAAAGGCGTTAGTAACGTCGCTGATGGCTACGCCTTTAGTTAGGATATAGTGGCGCTCTTTTATAAGTCGGTATATTATTATAAGGATGCTCTTATAGGTACGGCTATATCGTTTATAGGGTAGTAGGTTAATAAAGAAATCTATAGTAATATCTGCCTATCGTTATATAGGTACTAGTAGAGGGTGTAATAGTCCTTAGTACTTTATATTAAAGGCCTTAGCGTGCTTATAACTATAGCAGGTGCCTATAAAGCGTTTAACTAAGTCTATTATTTTTAGCTAGAAGTAGTATTAGCTAAAAAGCTTATAGGTTCCTTTTTTACCTAGGTAGCCGCTTAATTGGAGGTCGTAGGCTATTTAGATTAGTTGCCGTTATAAATTTTCTGAGTTAGGGATAAATAGGCGGCCTCTATAATAGAGCCTATTCTTTTTTACTTTTAAGGCTGCTATATTAATCTAGCCTAAGCTTTAGAGGTTAGTAGGCAGCGTATAGGCGCTAGCGATCTTTACGGCAATAAGTTAATATAGTAATAGGTTAATAGAGGCGTTATATACCATAGTAATAAGTTTGTTAATTTTAGGAGGTAATTTTAGTTCTATAGTATAAAGCTAGGGTATAGTTAGCTTTATTATAGGTAGTATACCTAGGGCTAAATTTTATGCTTTTAGGATCGTTTGTTATTGGAACTAATTATAAAGGTTATCTTTAAACTAAGGAAGGTCTTACGAGCGGCGTATTAGGCTATTAGGTTTAGTACCTTATACTCCTAGTCTATATATAATTTTAAAGTTAAAACTAAAAAGGAACTTATTTTAATATGCTTAGCATTAGTTTAGCTACTTTATAGTTATAAAGTATTTAAGGTTATAATAGTCCGTAAGGACTTTAGTTAACTAGTTAGGCTCTACTAAAGAGTGTTACGGCACTGGCAGAACTTGGCAGAACTTGGTTGGCAGAACTTGGCAGAACTTTGCGGTCACGTGACTAGAGGACCGTATAAAAGAACCCTACTTTGACTGGCGCTGCTCTTCTTCTCCTTTCCTTTCTCTAGCTTTAGATCCTTGTTTATAGACTACCAATTATATAGGCTTACGCGTCCCTCTTGCTGTGCTTGTGCCTTAATTAACTAAGTCGCTAACATTATTTAAAGCTCGTCTACTCTTCTTCCTAAGAAGGAACTTAAAAAATATCTACGGACTATAAATAAGAATAGAACACAGAAACAGACCTAAAGACTATTATTAGAACTAGAAGAATAGAAAAGAATAATAAGATCTATAGAACACGTATAGACCAGAACCCCTGCAAGAATCCTACTAGAAGTTACCCTAATAACTATATTACTATGCTAAGAACCACAGTGGCCGGCAAAGCAGCTATAGGACCCTTAAATACCTCTAATAGTGAAACAGTAACTAACTTAAACTCCTAGGTGGAGCTTGCAGCAGCTAATGCTGAAATTGAATGACTTCGAGAGCTGCTTGAAGCTAGAGAACCCCTTATACCTAGTGAAGAGTTATTAGACACCTAGAGACTTGCTACGGTCCTTAAGGCTCTAGCCTAACGTATAGTATTAGCATTATTACGGTCCGCGAAGGTTACGGACCCCCTGTTACTTATAGACGGAACCAACCCTATATTTAACAATTGGAAGCTTTAATTACAGGATAAGCTCGAAGTTAATGCGGACTACTTCCCTACTACTTAGGCTAAAATGGCCTATGTCTTCGGCCGTACTAGTGGGGACGTATAGACGCACCTACGTCCTTAATACACATAGGACTTGGCAGATCCCTTCCTCTCTAAAGAAGAGATAATTATATACCTGTCTTCTATCTATAAGGACCCCTTTAAAGTATAGAACGCCTAACTTAATTATAAAAGCCTAAATATAAAAATAACGGAGACCTTCTTGGCCTTTTAGACCCGCTTTCTACACCTAGCTGGCTAGGCTTAAATTCCCTAGGAAGATCTAATGCTAGACCTATTTAATAAGCTTACCCTAGACTTATAGCAAGCTATACTGCTAGTTTTTACTACTATATAGACGCTAAAGGAACTTATAGATTAGTGCTTAGCTATTAACTAAGGCCTCCGCCGAATTAAGGTACGCGCTAAACGGTATAAAGCTAGAAACCCTTTAAATCAGATTATAGGCAATATAAGAACGGCCCGCAATGCCCTGGCACAATCGGCAACCCCCGTATATAGGCCCTTAGTGATTAAGGAGCTTGCTTCTCTTGCGGTTAGAAAGGCCACTAAGTAAAGGATTGTTTAATAAACGTAAAAGCGGACAAGGTCCTATTAATCTAGGAGGATAGCGCAGAGTTAGAAAAAGAGGAACCCTAGAGGAAGACTCCTCTTTAGGGTCAAAAGGGATTGATATGTTAGATGTTAATCTAGGTCGGCTAGTTAGTAGAAGAAGCTGCACTATCCCTTATATTTTATTCTGCAATAGATACTAAGTTTTAACCTCTGCTTTAGCTGACTCTGGAGTAAATGCCGTTGCCTTAATAAACACCTAGTATGCTGTAAAGCTGGCTAACTTTCTAAATACATCTATTGAAGAACTGCCTAAACCAATTTTTATCCGCGGGTATAACGGGTGGATAGGACTACCTATTACGACTATCTTACGGATTTACCTCCGTGTTAACAGACGAAGGTAGTATAACGCCCCCTTCCTTATTACGGACCTAGGTAGCTATGATATAATCTTAAGGCGAAAGTGGCTAGCCTATTTAGGCTTATAGCTTAACGTATAGAGTAGACGGCTTATCTGGCCTAAAACCCTACCCTTAACCCCTTTCTTTATAAAAGAAATTAGCATTATAATAGAAAACCTCGTACAGCCCTAGATTAATACTATTTACTAGGCCGATGCTATACGTAGGGACTAGGCCTTTAAGAAAGATATATAGCTTAATTTGCAACGGATCCGTATACTACGTCGCCCCCAGACTACCTATATTACGCTACCCGCATTAAAGACCTAAAAAGTTAGTAGTAACCCAGAAAAGCCCCCTATAGAGAGCTTAGGCCCTATATAGCTATAAAGAATAGCAAGGGATATTAGATGTTATACTAAACTAATAAATTAGAGGGATAACCTGTGGAAGATAGAATAGGAGCTAAGAAAGATTATAAACCCTAAACCGCAAAATATAGTCTGGAAAACGGCTGTAAGGAAACTAGTGGACCTCCCCCTAGTTAATGTCTACTATATTAGTGCTATAGGATTCTACCGGAACTTGGTTTAGCCTAATACCGTCGCCTTTATAACGAGCTTATATAAAATTAATTAAATAATTAAGGAAAAGGGAAGTAAGCTTAGCGGATAAGAAAGTAAGCTTATAGATAAGGAACTAGTAGAATAAAAGCTGCCTTATTGACACTAGAAATTTAAGGATATATTCTCTAAAGTAGCGTCTAATATACTTCTACCTCACTAACTATATAACTATAAGATTGAGATTAAGCAGGGTAAAGAAAACACCCTTAGCTTTAGCCCCCTTTACAAGCAGTTTATTACTAAATTGTAGGCTATAAAGCAGTATCTTATTAATAACCTAAATAAGGGCTTTATTAAGCCTAGCTAAGCCCCTTTCGCCTCGCCTATTCTCTTTATTAAAAAGCTAAATGGAGGACTCCGCTTCTATATTAACTACTATAAGCTAAACAATATAACCCGCAAGGACTGTTATCCGCTACCCCTACTTAATAAGACTCTAGCCTAAATAAGTAGAGCTAAAGTCTTTATAAAGCTTAATATCCGCTAGGCCTTTTACTAAATTAGAATAAACCCCGGGTTTAAAGATCTTACTATATTTTAGACCTATTACGGAACGTATAAATATAAAGTGCTCCCTTTTAGACTAACTAACGGACTAGCTATATACTAGCGGTATATAAACGATATACTCTTTAACTACCTTAACAATTTCTATACAGCCTATTTAGATAATATTATAATTTACTCTAAGAATGAGCTAGAATATAAGGAGCACGTCTATAAAGTCTTATAACGGCTCCGCGAGGCTAGCCTCCAGGTTAACATTAAGAAGTTAGAGTTTAGTGTTAAGCGTATAAAGTACCTAGGTTTTATTATTAGTACGGACGGAATTAAAACCGACCCAGAGAAAACGGCTATAATTAACTAGTGGGCACCCCTATGGACCGTAAAGGGGGTACAATTCTTTTTAGGGTTTTGTAACTTCTACCGACGCTTTATTAAGAACTATAGCAGAATCGCCTAGCCTCTTAACTATCTTACTAAAAAAGACTAGCCCTTCTACTTTAACGCTATATATAGGCAGGCCTTTAATAAGCTTAAGAAACGGCTAGTATCGGCTCCCCTATTTGTCTATTTTAACCTAAAACGGCCCTTAATACTAAAAACTAATGCCTTAGATAGCGCGATAGCTGGTATTTTTTCCCAGAAGTAACCGGACGGAGAGTGGTACCCTATTATATACTA
>Ga0307515_10021287_pt1 | contig 11506 bp, 16 predicted proteins | sample 17_EM_MG_FD_194513 | JGI IMG/M metagenome (GOLD analysis project Ga0307515, IMG submission 194513) | Populus trichocarpa ectomycorrhiza microbial communities from riparian zone in the Pacific Northwest, United States - 17_EM | ecosystem: Host-associated > Plants > Roots > Unclassified | place... | reverse complement strand
CTTATTATTCGGAGCCTCCATCAAGTACAATTACACAGTTTATTCAGTCAGAAAGAGAGGAGAACCGCATGCGCAACATCTGCATTCTGAGAGACGGAATCACACCCCGTCTTCAGAAAGCAGTTTCCACCGAGGCTCGTCACATTCGCCATATCAGCTCTAAAAACTACCGCCCCACACGCCAAATCAGTCGCATTATATGCATTCATATTCGCACACGCCTGCATACACATATCGAGAGTGTATGCCCAGATGGGGAAAATGTTTTTTACTTGGCAGTCTTTACCGCAGGTGACTTGATATCTGAACGTTCTGCCGGTGGGTGTGTTGAGGTCGGATATGATTTGACCATCCCCGCCGGGACAGTCAAGCGCTAGTGCTGCTGGTGTTGGGGCGACGAAGAGGGCAGTAGGATTTGTGCTCGAGCTTGTTGGGGTCGAAGAGTTTGGGCGAGAGCTATTTTGACCATCGGGTGTTGAATTCATCCAAGATGATGGACTTGAGGATTGTTAGCGTATAAAGGACGAGATCAATGGTTGCAAGTAACTCCTCGACATACCCGGATGTATGGGACTTTTTCAATCCCAAAGCTGCTCCAATAGCAATTGCCGCCACGGTCATCACAGCGAGGAGAACCGCAAGAACAATCGTTCTTTTCCTCCAACGGCGTGATTTACCAGTGTCTCGATCCACTGACTTCTTTCCGAAACCATGAGAATATTGAGTTGAGAAATTAGCTCCTTTCTGTGCAGCTTGCCCTTCAAAATCGTCAGATTCTTGCAATCGTTCTGGGTAGTCATGTTGCGCCAGCACTGCCTCAAGTCCGCCGTGAATTCCTGATTGATATTTTAGAATTTTCATTGCTGCAGCGGGCCCGTGGGAGAACGTTTTTCTCAAGTTAATCAGCAAGCAGAATGTTTGGAGGTAGATTTGCACTTTATATATACTGGAACTAGATAACTGAAGGATCCTGAAACCATGACGGCGCTTCCGCGCCAGTAGCCGCCGCCAGCCACACAGATGATTCGACCACGAGGGAGAGTTTTCTGTTGGTCTCGCCCTCTTCAGTTTCAGACTGAAGTATGAACGCTCCAGGGCAGCAGAGCATGAACCAATCATGAACTACGCTACTGTCTTGCGACCAAACGCACGACCCTAGCCGCTAAAGAGGAGGAGGTTTCTACAGAAATAGCAACCAACAAACAAGAACTTTTTATTAATAGGATGCATACTTCTTAATTGTATTACTTATAACAATAAACATATTTATAGATCAAACTCTACAAGCAAACACCCTAAGATGCTGAGGCGTGAAAGATTACAAAGGAAAGGTTCAGGAAGAGCGGCCTGTGTCATGGGTGGCGTCTGGCTTGCGGTTAGCGATATGCAGTGTAACCCAACCCCCACATTATAATTGTGGAATCAGTATGGGCATTTTTTGGCAACTGAGTACTTATTGTATCGATTCTCTCTCACCCATCCTTTCCATTTGCCTTTAGACTAACCAGGTTCTAATATTGGATTTGTGTATGCTTTCCTGTTTCTCATCAATCAAGCCCTTTCCCCGCCTTCTGGATCGCAATTCTAGAAGATTGTCCAAATTCTCATCAGGCAGACCCAGGATATCATTGCTCAAGCCTCTTATCACCCAAAATTGCTTCTAGAGTCCGGAAAAAAAGCTTCTCGAGTAAAGAGCCTTCCCAAATCCTATCTTACTGCCATTCTTGACCTCCTCCAAGGCTCCGTTGCAATATTCGTCAACCGAAACCCTCGTCAATTTCCAATGTTTTATCTCAGTGCCTTTAACTTGAAGAATAGCCTGAAACATATTTCCCTCACTGACGGCGAGCGGCGGGATATATGTAAATGTGTTCTTGAAGTGCGTCGTCAAGTCACACTCTAATTGTCCTCTCCCTCTGGTGTAATTTTCAAGCTACATCAAAGCGGAAACAGTCCTTCCGACCTTTGGCCACGTGTTGGTGATAATCTTCGTCTGCCCATCGACAAATTGCTGGGCAGTCCAATTTTTGAAACTACACCCGTATTTCCATCTATCACCTGTCAAGCTACGGTCATACCAATACCCGCAAGTGACCGCAATCTAAAAGGTCTGCCTAAGACTTGGATATGCTCACGATACTCGCTCTTCGCGGATCTGAGAAGATCGTCTTTACTCATCCGGAATTAACATTGTCACGCCCACACTCGTCCAGTAGGATCCAAGGCAGAATGACAGTAGCAGCGGCATTGATCAGCTTGCTTTGTGTGTCGGGTGGGACCAATTAGGCCTGGGTAAATTTGAGAGTATTTTGTCCCTGAAGTGCCGCAACCAATGTGGATTAGTCGTCATAGTTGAACCTTTCGATGTTCACACCAAATGAGATTTCACTCGTGTTGTCGGGCGGTGTTATGGCGTTGATGGCGTGTTTCCCCGTGTTGAGAAGTGCTGCAACGAGGAACTTACCACATGACCGCCAGCCTCGAATGTGTCAGTCAACATTCAAAGGAACTCATGAGCTCGGTGAAACCCCCCCCCCCCAAATCCCCCAAGTTGAATCATTTATTTACCCTGAGAACTGCAGTGTTAGTAATGTAGTTGCTCGCCACGTCGAAGAATTAGTGTGCAGTTGTAGGCTGACAGCTAAAATTGTGCCGATCTGAACCATGGTAATTGCGCAGCCCTCCTTCCCGGTGCTAGAATATTACTTCCAGTTTACTTGCGCCATAACTCCCACCGAATCCGGTTTGCAATTCATCTGAACCACACGCTCGGTGAAAATTGAAGAGTCGGAGGTCGAGGCCAATGAACGGGAGCAGACGAGGCAGCATCGGCTTGTTGCAGTTGAATACTCCGAGATCGAAACTACTAATAAAAATTAAAGTGACCATATGGAACTATTCACATTCGCAGAAGCTTCACTACCTTAATTACGCATTTATCCCACGCCGGGATACGAGTAGCAAACAATATCCCGGCAAGTTGTAGCACAAGCATTCCACTAGGACGTCACAGACTAGTAACTTGGGCGTATTAGAAAGTTTCTCAATCCCTGAATATCTGGAGTAAGGAGAGAATTGAATATTTGCAGCCATAGTTCCTTGAGATGGAGTTAGGAGATAACCGGACGCACCGTTGAGACACGTGGACATGTGTAATAAAAACCATGGCAGCAGGTCTTATGTTCAAAAGCTCAGCATCGCAACTTGGAGCAATGTCAAGTTCGTAACCGGTAGTTGTGAGCACTTGTGCTGCCAAGTCAATCTAGTCGGCTCACTTTGAGCAGAGACTCAGGGAGTTGAACCCTTGACCTTAGTCTCCTGCTCTCGAATTTCTAGCTAAAGGCTTCAAAATTATGGCGTCTTGGGAACAGGAACCTCATCTGAAGCTCGCCCAAAATTTCAAGCAAGAGAAATTCCCAACGTAGATTTGATAAAGAAGCGTGGGATGAAGATCGCTGGAGATCGTCGGATCTCCTGGAGCCGACGAGTTTAGCGAGCGCTCGCTTAATATAGGGGCTGCGGGGGGAAGTGGCTCCTCGAGGCGCCTCCCATACTGTTCAATTCATCGGATAATTTTTCCAAGGCTCTGAAAATTTGTACAAGTTCATCTTGTGGCAAGTTGTAATTCTGTCGTTGAAATTGTAGTGGGGGCTTGAGAACGATGTTGCAGAATAGTGGGTTCGTGGGTGGCGTGACCTCTTCCGCATCGCAGATGATACAAGACGTGCACCATGGCAGAGCACTAAAGCGTGTTTGGGCCACTTCCTGCAATGGCTCAGCAGCTCTTGCAAATCTCAAATATGTTCAACCAGAATTCAGCATTAATTCATTAGCGCAATGTAACGCCCTAATCCCCAAATATGACGAACTCTAAGTCCGTTCTTTCGCAACACCCTTAAGGAAATGCTGCATTAATCTCGTGCAATTTATTTTACTTGTGCATTTTTAGGAAATGCCATAGTACATTCTACTCTCTCTAGCCTTTCTGCCTGTGGGCTTTCCTCAGCAGACATTCATACATGCGAGCTTTCCAGTCTGCGCCGTACGTATCATCTCGACTTGGAAGGGAGGCCAATACTGATGCTACCCAGAGTACTTGCTTAACAGACTTCAATACTGGCGCCGACATTGATAATTGTGCTGTCTCTAATGCAGCTTGTGTCTGCGCCGACACGGATTGTCAGAGCGGTTGGGCTTGCGGTTTGAGTACTGGCTCCAATGCGGCTGACGCAGCATCCGCCATTGGCGTCATGAAAACCCAATGCCTAGATTCGCCCAATATAGGGACACGTGCAGCAAACATTGCTGCCCGGGCAGGACGAAGTCCTCCTAGTTTTGGGGAGGAAGAGGGGAAGGAGCTGTTTCCCCGGAAATACAAACAGTGACTGAGGCTCAAACAATCAACAATCCCGTTACGATCCAGAACCCAACGACTATAACAAATGAGGTCCCAATTACCGTAAATAACCCATTTCTTTTGCCCACACCCCAAGCTCCCTTTCTCACTGGTCTCATTTTCCCGGCTCGCTCCCCAAAGGTACATGTTGCTTACTTGTTCTAGGTGTCGGCGACCGTCTCAGCAACTCTTCTCCAGACCTTAGTATTAACAACCTGCTAGGTAATAGTGGTCACATCAGTCGAACCGGCGGCTAGCGTTCCAGGGGCACCAATTGCTGTTTCATCAACAATCCTACTTCCCAGCACAGCGGTGATCGAACAGACCAGTATATTGAGCAGCGGGAGCGTCCGCCGTCCAGTCTACGGAAGCGGTCTCACATTCTACGTTCGGGTTCACAGCCGCAGCATCATCTCCAACCTTTTACACAAGCACAATCGCGCCTGGTTTATTAAGATTTCTAAAGCAGGCCATAAGATCCGCGAAACCACGGCGTTCCTATACAGAGATGAGCACCTTCGTAAACTACAGCAAATCAAGACTTGGTTCTTTCTATCATTGTAGATTAGAGAATTGAATCTAGCAAGTTCTGCTCGACCTAATCTAATAAATGATTGTTGTTTCAGTTCTTTTCCATCGGCAAAACAATGTACATCTAATGCCCAGAGTATGAGAGAAAACAGATTATATTTAGAAAAAGTCGATCATGATTCATGTCTCAAAACACATCTAATATCGGGTTTCAAGGATTTGTTCGCATTAGACTTCTCATCATTCGATGAACCTGAAGGGAATGAGGAATCAAATAGCAGCCCGAAACCCATACATGATGTCAGGATAAAAATGGGAGGAAAGTCAGGCAAAGCGGAGGTTTTGGTGTGAGTAGTGCCGTGACGGCGCGGGAGAAGGGTGCTCAGAGAGCAAGGGCGCCACTGAACACTTGGCCGGCGCAGCCAGCGGAGAAACGATCTGGAAGTTGTAACACAACTACCTACCGGGATATTGCTTGATGAAGCCAAATGCCAACAATGCAGGTCGATTATGAAAGTGGAGGGGCGGGAGATGGTACGAGATGGCTATTAAGACTTACTCAAAGCAACGGTCTATGTATTGCTTCCACGAGGAAAAGGAGCCTGTCATCATACGGCTGAAGACAAAGTCGAAGCCTTGTGAGAAACTCCAGGGCTTCTCCAAATCACCAATCTCGAATTTGACATTTGGCGGCATGCTAGAACGGGACCAAGTTAGCTAAAATGAAACTCACAAACATTAAATTCAATACAGCGTACAATTGGGGTTGAATCGGGCTAACGTCGACACCATAGACCTGGCAACGATTAGTATAGTATCCTAGAATAAGCACTCTACATCAATCTTACTTCTGCTTCTGGATACAAATCTCCTGTGCCCATAAGTTAATATGTTGCAGACAATAACGAATAGTTTATAACAAAATAAACATACCTATCTATATCTATCGCCCAAATACCGGTTCCAGTTCCAGCATCGAGAATACCGTGGAGTTTCGTGGTCTCAATAGGAGCCGTGAAGAGTTTCCCCCGGAAGGTAAGCTGCCACAAGTGATGTTGCAAATCTAACCTAGGTTAGACTAGATAATGATAATCCAGGAAAACTATTTACCCAATCGGTCTCGTTCAGTCTAAACACAAATTAGAAATAGGCAGTTATTGCGCAGAAGAAACACTAACCTCACCATTAGGCATGAAATAAGCTGTCAAGTGCGTCAACGAAAAGCCCAAGTATAACAGGAGAGATCATTCCAGGGCGGGAATTGGAAGCATACTGCGATCACCGTAACCGTTATAGGTCCTTCCATTCTCTTCTCGAAATTTATAAATAGAGGACGCGATCGATGCAGTGGAACTTAACGAGTCGGGACAATGTTCAGGGGTAAGTTTGTGAGACCCTGCAATTGCCATTGGGCGCCGGGCCAGCGCTAAGCTAGCCGCCCGCCGCGATGACCTGTCCGGGCCACTCCCGCTGCTCGTGCGGGAGGAGCCATTGCCCCCACTACCCCGCTAAGGTGACAGCATCCCTTCTCTTAACACAACCCTCCACGCACCCATTCCCGTTTCCGACCTTTCTCTTTCTTCTTACCCCGTCCCACTGCCCGGCTCTCGGTCCTGCACCGACCACCACCAAACATGATCTTCTCTCGTGTCACCGCAGCTCTCACACCCGCCTGGCCCTGGGTCCTGCTGATGCTTCTGGTTGCGTATTCGGTCGTCTACAGGGTTGGCAGGTGGATGCGTCTGCGCCACATCCCGGGACCTCCACTCGCCGGCTGGTCCAAGGCTGTATGGCTGCTGAGGAAATCCCTGGGGGGCCGCTTCCATCTGGACACGGCGGAAGCATGCGAGAAATATGGTCAGTGCTATATATGTATCGCCAGAGAGGGAAATGATTTTGCGTATTGACTGCTATAGGCTCCATCGTGCGAATCGGGCCAAATGAGCTCGTCACAAACGATCCTGATGTCCTCAGGAGAATATCTGCCGTGCGATCCCCATACACACGCTCGGAATGGTATGCTGGAGCCCGCCTGGAGCCAGAATACGATTCCATGTTCTCGGAGAGGAACGAGGAACGACATAACATGCTTCGATCAAAGGCCGCGATAGCGGTAAGTCGCCCTTTCTCCTTCTGAAGGCGGCAGCTTACAAAACAAGTATTCCGGTAAAGACAACAAATATCTCGAACAATCCATCCAGGACAATATCGCTAAACTGGTCCGACTCCTAAATTCAAAGTACATCTCGACGACGGAGTTCAGGCCGGTTGATATGGCTGAAAAGTTGCAGCTCCTTACTCTGGACATTATCTCTGAGATCGCTTTTGGCGATCCATTTGGCAATCTCGAGTCTGACGAAGATATCTCTTCATATATGGAGACGACGAAAAATATGATGCCTCTGATTATTCTCCTCGGAACTTGGCCCGAGCTTGCCAAAGTGTTCTTCTGGAAACCATTGCGGCGATTCCTGCCTAAAGAGACGGACACGAGTGGAGTGGGCAAGTTAATGGGGTTCGTAAAACATTATCTCCCAGCTTCAAACTCGCCGGAACTAACATGTATTGAATGCCCTTTAGAATCGGAAAGAAGGTCGTTGCAGAAAGATTTGGTCCAGACAAGAAGGTCAAGCAAGATATGATAGGATCCTTACTCGCCCACGGGCTTTCTAAGAGAGAAGTACAGTCGGAAACTCTACTCCAAATGTGCTCAACCCCGCATTCATCTCCTATAAACTCTCACGTTGTGTCTAAATTACACCAATAGTGTAGCAGGCTCCGATACCTCCGCGACGACTATGCGGGCAACCCTCCTCTACATAGTCACTAATCCCCACGTTCTCTCAAAATTGCTCTCCGAAATCTCGACTTCACAAATCTCAAAACCCATTACTGACGCCGAAGCACGCAAGCTACCATACCTACAGGCGGTCATCAAAGAAGGAATGCGTATCTTCCCACCTGTCACCGGATTCTTGTCAAAGACAGTCCCCAATGGCGGAGACACGATCAATGGAATTTTCATTCCTGTTGGGACGACGATTGGCTGGTCACCTTTTGGTTTGATGAGGAGTAAAAAGATCTGGGGCTCCGATGCAAAATTGTTTCGTCCTGAGCGGTGGCTTGAAGGCAGTGCCGAGGACAGACAGAAGAAGGACATTGAGGTTGAGATGTGTTTTGGTTACGGCAAGTATCAGTGCCTTGGAAAAAATATCGCGAACATTGAGCTGAACAAGGCTTATGTCGAGGTAAGTTGAGATTTGACGTACAGCTTGGTGGTACGAATCAACGGACTGATATATGACGTGCAGCTGCTACGCCATTTTGAATTCACGCTCGTGGATCCAGTCGTGCCATGGAAGGGTTATAACGCGGGGCTCTTTATACACAGTGATCTCTTGATGAAAGTTACCCGGCGAGAGCCAAGTCTTTGATTTTTTATCATTTTGATCTGTGAGATAATCTAGATGCACTTCGCATTTGTTCTATTTCTTATCCCGAAGAGAATATGGCGCGTTTCTTCCGAGGGTATATACTGCATCCTGTTTTCACTGAACGACCAACTTCCAGGGGTCTGCACTGACCGCCTGACCGCTATCACGCGGCACGCGACGCCGTGTATTTATTATAGAATTACCGTCAAGGGGCATTGATTTAACGCGGAGTCATGACGTCTTCTGAATCAGATCTACAAATCCGGGCGGCTATCTAGAAGTTCAAGACGTCTGCCTCCCAGTTCGTTGCGGCGACAATACCCTCCAAGGAACTAACCTCGAGAGATATGGTAAGCTGTTGTTGGAAGGGAGCATAAAGCTTGGTGCTGGCTTGGATACTGCATTGAACACTAAGCGGTTCATGGAAGAGGCTGGATTCATGGATGTTGTGGAGGTTATCTATAAATGGCCTTTGAACCGTTGGCCGGCGAATAAGCAGATGAAGGAGATTGGTACGTGTGTCTTCAGTCTTGATGCTCATGTAATTGGAAGTATGGCTGATATTTTGAGAACGAAAGGTCTTTGGGCACACGAAGCAACTGCTAGTAGTCTTTCTGGTCTGAGCATAGCCATATTCACTCACGGGCTTGGCTGGTCCGCCGAAGAATTAGAAGTATTCCTCGTAGAGGTCAGGAAGGATTTGAAGAATTCTAAGATTCATTCTTATTGGCCTATGTAAGCTCCCTCCTTGAGAATGATTTTCAGGTAGCATGACTGATAAAATCGCTAGTTATGTTGTGCACGGGAGGAAACCTGCGGTCGCGAAAGAACAAGAGTAGTGAGAGCAAGGTTTGGTTTCTTAGTAAACTTACGTCTCATGTTCAGACACGATTAATGATAATAACTGTCACCCGTGACGTTTGAGCTACCAAGTATCCCAGCTATTCGCCGTCGGGCCCACTGCATACTAAAGATAGTTCGCGAGAAAGTCGGCCTGACTTTCCTCTAACTTCTATCCCGCCCTCAATCAGGGCCCAATTGAGGTCCCCCTCCCAACCCTAAACCCCAGGAGCATCATGTCTAGCAGCCCCAGTAACCCCGCAGAGCCTCTCCCGATCGAGCTAAGGGATGTGATATCACTCAATGCCAAATACCAAGTGCTCATCTGCCCTACCTCCTATGTGGGGGCCCAAGGGTATATACTGCATTACATTTTGGGCGAAGAAGGGCAATTACCGCCCGCTGCCGAAAGGGGAAGGCGGTCGCCAAGGCCGACACTTTTGACCTCCTTATTACCTGACAAGAGATCGTTGAGGCTAGAGCACTCCCTACTTATTACACGGACCACCGTGTACGCGTTTATGCCAGTGAGAAAGACGCCAGCGCGCCTTCCTCTTGTTTTACTACCTGTACCGTGATTCCATCTTGGGGGGAGCCCTCCGTCTGAGTTTCTCGAGCCCTGATTCGTACGCCCGGTCTCCAAGGCGGGTCTACTCATCTCGCCTGCCGAGATCAGCACAGGGATTCGCGTTATCCGTCCCCTTGGATCCTCAATAGGCGCGTCGATAATTATCGATTAGTAATTGTTATCGCGCAATCGGTTATCGACTAATTAGCGCGATTATCTATCGATCGGTTATCGAGCCTATCGGAGCCCACACTGCCTTCAAGCTCAAGCAGCATAACATGCCGATACTCCATCAGGTTATAAAACCACAAGACCAAGCACTCTCCACCATATTTGGAGCCACCGCCTCCTTACAATTTCCTCGCCAAGTCACAAGCGAGAAGACGATCGCGGTCCTCAAGCCATCGTACTGATTGTTGCCCGGGCTCAAGCGAAGCGCATCAGAGCTCGCTAAACAAGGGGCATAATGGGGGGCTGTAATCGTGGGGGAAATTAGATCCTGTAGCTACATTGTCTGACGCTTGCATTCTGGTCAGTTGGCATTGGAAGTATGGAATACATGCTTAAATCCGAAAAAGCATTTCTCTTCGATGTAAAAATATATAGGAACGAACCCTGGAAACCCGCGAACATTCGGTCCAACCAACAAAGAAATAATCCTTTTCACCTTGAGACTTGGCTACAAAAGCAAACGTTTCTCAAACATCTCTCGACGTTCTTTTTCGAGCCTACGACCGACCTCGTCGACGTTCTTCCCAAAGTCGGTGGAGTCATTCCAAGCTTCCCGTCTCTGCTCTTCCACTTGTTTCCTAACATTTTCCTCCATTGCAAACTCTTAAAGCGAAGTCAGTAAATTCCAACCTAATCACAAAAGAGTAGAATATGACTTACGCGGCATAGTGCTAATTTTCTTCTTCTTTCCCAATATTCTTTTACCCTTCTCCAGCGCCCCCTCAACACGATTCAAGAAATCAAAAGGCGCAAGATCACTCCCTTTCTTCTCCGTTTCCAGAACCCGAAAATCATTAAGATGCTCCGTAAATACTTTATTTTCATACAAAACCTGCTCTCCAATGATGACGTTTGAGGCACAGTTTTTGAGCACTTCAAAGGTGATAGAGATCCGCTTGCCGCTTGCGAACGTCCAGTGGGTGTGTATTTGCCCCATCGTCTGCTTGTAGCTACCGTCCGCGAATTGTAGGTAATTCCGAGCTTCAGCACTTCGGTTTATAACGAGGTTTAGTTTTTGGGCGTAACTGCGGGACGTCGTTAGTGGAGAAGGAAGCAAGAGCCAGCTGGAGAAGAGGAGGGGCCCCTACTGGAAGTCTATCACATTTCGCTCAGCTCCAGTATCTGGGAGAGCAAGCACGTGCTCGTGTGACCCCAAGGTACCCTCCATGCGACGAAATGTCTCCCCCAAGAGTCCAAACTTGAATGATCTAGGTGCGGAGAAGACACATTGGCTGAGGCGGTGTTGGTATTTTGACAACGTCTGTGTTTCAGCGAGGAACCTTCTTCCTAAGATCAGGTCGTAGATGCAAGTTCTGAGAACATGGCATGTTATGGTGGTTAGGTTGCGTGAATCATCACCAAATGCCCATTGAAATTGGACAGTTCCTGTTATAAATATTGGTGGGGTTCGACTAGCTGCAAGAGGTTGAGGAAAAACTTACCCAGGGACATGATCTTCTTGGAACCCCCAAGTTGAAATTTGTGGGTGCTAGGTCGGATGTCGAG
>Ga0307515_10021286_pt1 | contig 11506 bp, 9 predicted proteins | sample 17_EM_MG_FD_194513 | JGI IMG/M metagenome (GOLD analysis project Ga0307515, IMG submission 194513) | Populus trichocarpa ectomycorrhiza microbial communities from riparian zone in the Pacific Northwest, United States - 17_EM | ecosystem: Host-associated > Plants > Roots > Unclassified | place... | reverse complement strand
TGAGCCTGGAAGCGCTTGGAATTGCAAGTGACTTCGTCGAAGCGCATACAAGTGCTTCGATGCACTTCGATGCACTTCGAAGCTGGTGAAACCACAACTGCTTTTTTCATTGGTGGGCATCCGGGGGCTGAATACTGGGGTACTTACCAGGTGCATCAAGGTCAACACTTATACTGCACAGTCCCTTGAGCTCTCGTGAACCCGGTGAACTCGCTCTACATTGTTGCGGTTGTCGTTCGTCAAGTCCCTCTTGAAGATCTAGATTGTCCACTCGCCCTAGCCGCACTCGACCATCGGAGTTCAAACTTAGCCGCGGGTATCACCCGTTAGCACACGGCCATCACGGCATACAACCCCTCACCAAAACACTGGACATGCGCGAGAAACCGTGCAGATCAACCTCTGACGCAGACGACACAACACCACCTTCGCCCCCCTCGCACTATCCCAAGTCGAAGGCATAACTGCCTCCCATCTTCCTCTCAACCGTCTCACAAACCCTCGTTGACTCCGAGGTACCGTTTTGTATTGAGTAGGCGACGTTGCAGACCTCGTGACGCCCGGAACTAGACAACACGGACTTCCAGGACGAGCGTATGGGCGGAAACTTGATGGACAGTGAGGAATCTGGTGGTTAACGAGTTGGTATCTCAACCTGTCATGGAAATATTTCTTCGCAAACGCTACCGTCGGATAGACATGGCCTGCTGTGATGTGGTCGAGTGAAAGTAATCCTGTCGCAGAACTCCCGACGCGCCAACTGTCAAAGATACCGATTGGAATGTTCACGATCCTCATTCGCGTCTCGTGCCACAGCCTATTATATATTATATATTAACCCCCAGCCTGGAACTCTATGACAAACCTACATTCTTTTGTACTTCTGCATTGTCACCTTTGTGCGCTATCCGGGGCCTGGGGTCGGCTTTCCCGACCCCTGGCTAAGCCCCCGCCACCTTCGGGAAACACAACTTTCCAACAACGCACCCTACCGGTTCCTCCTGCACGGTATAGGTGCGAGGTGTGAGAAATTTTCAGAGCACTCTGGGGCACTCCCATTGCAAGCTTTCTCCAGTTATCACCGACGCCGGTCTCGATCATGAGCTGGGTATACCTACACCTTTCACCCCGTACCGCACAGCGTCGGGCTCGTGGTTTCTTTGAACAGACGGAGCACAGGAATCTCGAGGGCCGAAAGAAGTACTTCCATAACGTGCGTGTGCGATCCTCTTCACTCTGCTGTGTCACGCTCAACCTCCTCCCTAGATTGAGACGAAAGTGTCGAAATGGGAGGTGCTAGAAGAGCTCCTGTTGCTGTTAGACAACGTCGACAAAGAGGGCGCAGGTGCTATGATTCCGTACGTCTATCCTAAACCACCGTTCGTGTTACAGCGTCCCTCATCCTCTTGCATATTGTCAGGCAACTTGGTCAACCGCCGGCCATCACAGAGGGCTCAGGTGCAGCCGGTCAAACCCAAAACTCTCTACCCACAATAATCCCTTCGCAGGCCACGTCAACAGAGTTGACTCCTACAGCCCTAACCGTCCCAGGGTCGTTGCCGATCTCTTCTCTCTCAGCCAGACCAGACCTCCCCGACGATCCCGTCATGCGCTACAATCGGTTCGCGACCGCGGAGAGTGAGAGGGCGTTCTTTCACCTGCTTAGGAAGGGGAATGTCGACGCGAATTGGACGTTGGACCAGACCATGCGCGCAATCATTATAGACACGCTCCGTAAGGGAGAAGAAGGCCGCGCGGCAGAAGGTGATTACCTCGAATCACCCACCTTTCCTGTCCCATCTTCACTAACGTCGATCCCGCCCCTCATAGTACACCGACGGTCTGAAGGCTAGAAAGCAGGAGGAAAGGGAGGCCAGGCTGGGGAAACTCCGACCCGCTATTCGGAATCTACTCAAAGGGAACCCGAACATCCACCACTACATGGCATTTCCTACCGCCGATAAGCTCTTAGTTCAGCACCCTATCTTGCAGCAGGCCGAAACCGAGTCTCATAGGAGGTTGATATTGAGGAACACGTCTCCGAGTTGAAACAACGGAAAATGGTTTGTATCCTCTCCTTCGGGATCACCCAGCCACGACGCGACTCATTTCCTTTTTTGCCCCTCGTGTCGTAGCAATAAAGCCGAGCAGTACGCTCCAGGAGCATTGGGAAACTTGTCAATCTTTTCAAGGAACTACAAGGCGAGGTATTGACAAAACGGCAAACCGCGTACTCAACGGTACTCGAATCGGAAGCCTGGGAGACCTATCTAGAGATCCAGAAATTTCCTACCTTAGATATCTTGCTCGCTTTCGAGGACTACAGTCGAGCACGTGAGAGAGGGTTCAGGAACGGCTGAGAAGGGTGCGAGGGAAAAAGAACAGGAAGGAAGAAGCTGATGGCACAGTGCGGAGAAGTCAAGTGGGCATTTTCTTGTTTCTCTTTTCGATTTTCACTCACGCTGGTCAAGTTCTCCACGCGGAAAAGTCGGCCCAACCGAGGAATCCACGTTACGTTCTGCACTGCAGGAAGCGAAGTAGGAGGCGGGGATAGGTGCAGACAGGGTCGGGTGGGAAGGCTCGGTCCGCCAACTCTGTCGCTGAACGGTTTTAGAGTTGGCCCTACGTGGTGAGTTTGGAGTGCTGCGTTCGACCATTTCGTCAAGTGGCCTTGGTGAGGGCGTTTCTACACTAACAACCGTACGGATTGGCCCCAGACGTAGACGATGCATCTCTGCTACCTTCACCCTCTCTGCCATCTCTGACACTATCCCAAGTCGAGGTCGCCGCTGCTTTCCATCTTCCTCTCAATCGTTTCACAGACTCCCGTTATCTCCGAGAGCACCAGTTCTGCGGATCCACCCCGTACTGGGCGTGCGACGTTACAGACCTCATCGCGCCCGGAATTGAATGGTCCGATGCAGGTATGGACTTCAAGGGCGGGGTGGGTGGAGGTCGCAGTCAGCAGACATGGCTTGGTACAGTGTAGTCGGGTGGGTGCAATCTTGTAGTCTTGACCTTTGCAATCCTACGTTTTTCTTGGATATCTGTTGGTCCTCAGAGGCGCGGCAAGCGTGCGAACTCCAGCCGGTCGTCTTCAATCCTTCTCCGACATCAATACCTTCAACGCGCTTTGAACTTTCCTCCATAAAGAATGAGGCTAAGAGGCAGGAGGTAGCTGGGAAGTTTGAGCGAGAAAAGGGTCAGAGAAAGCCACAACCTAGGTTGACAACAGCCGGGGCCGAGCTAGCGGATCCTGCAGCGAATAAAGTGCGTCTTCCTTCATCTCGTTACCGAGGTGATTGGTTAGACAACGTTCGTTTCCACTTCAGACGAGGTTGGCCCGGAACGCCCCAAGAGCCTCGATAGCCGAAGGAAGTTTCACCCTTCCGTACTGTCCGCCGATCCACGGCAGACACGGGTTAACGTTTGGAGCTCTCCACCTCTCGAACTGTCGAGGGTTCGAGTGGCTCAAATGCAGTACCAACGACCGGTGCATTTATGACCCCAGAAACCTCCGCTGACGTGGAATCAGATCTTCTCGCGTCGTACTTCTCGGATTGGGATCCAAGTGCCCCGCCAAAAGTCCTGATCACGACTTCACCGAGGGCGACAAATGCGACGTGTGACTGTTGCGAGGGGCTAGTGGACGTTTTCCCCGGTGCCAAATCGTCAGGAGGAAGAAGGGGCGAAGATTGGAGATGGGCAGGATTGCGGGGTGAGCCGCAGAAAGATGATATCAGATGCTGGTCGTGAATGAAGACGTGAAGAAGCCTAGTGAGTAATTTACTGTTTGTGGAGTACTAACCTCGTCCTGTGTCTAGGTAGGACCGCGTTGATTCATCTCCCAGACGGTCCAACCGCGTACTTCAAATTGACATCGATCGAACTCTCGAAACGTACCGCCGTGAGTCCGTTCAGGGCGCCGTTCGTCGAAGACAGCCACTAACATCACTAAATTGTAAGGTCACGCCCGGTTGATAGCGCACTTTCCTGAACTTGTTTCGAACAACCTCGTGACGCGATTGGAGCACATTGTTGGGAGCGTGTTCTAAATAATGTCCCTCCCTGTACCCCAGTTCCAAGGCAGACGGGCGGTCACACTGCAGAAGAAACGAGATTGTCTATTTTTCAGGCATCACAAATTCGTTTTATCCTGAACCTACACCCCTATAACGACGAGCTGATTCGCGGGCGTCCAAGTATGCCTTCAGGTCTGCGGAGAAGGCGGTGTTGCAATCGACACCGACGACGATTCGGTGGACGATTAGAAACTCGGAGGTTAACGGGCTGGTATCTCGACTTGTTCATGAAAATCTTTCTTGGAGGCCACTGCCAATAGACATGACCTGGCATGCTGGAGTGGAGTGGAAACGATCTTGTAGTCTTGACCGTCGTAATCCTACGCTTTTCTCGGACATCCGTTGGTCCTCTGGCAGACGCGGCAAGCGCGCGACTTGAAACGGTCAACTCCAGTCGATCGTTTTCAACCCCTCCTCCACCAATGTCTTCAGTGCGCCTTGAGCCTTCCTCCATAAATAACAAAGCCAAATAGCTAGGAAGCTCAAGCTACAGTCCAGGCTGGCAAGAACCGAGGCCGAACTAGCAAATCCTGCAGCGAAGAAAGTGGGTCCCCCTTTATCTCGTTACCGGGGCAGTTGGTCAGACAACGTTTGTTTCTACTTTAGAAAAGGTTGGCCTAGAACGTCCCCAAGATCCTCGACAGCTAATGGGAATTCGACCCTTCCGTATTAAATAACCGCCGATCCACGGCAGACACGGGATAATGTTTGGAGCTCTCCACCTCTCGACCTATCGAGGGTTCGAATGGCTCAAATACAGTACCCACGAATGGTGCATCCATGGCTCCAGAAACCTTCCCTGACATAGACTTGGACCTATTCGCGTCATACCTCTCGAATTTGGATCCAAACACCCGGGGCCGGATTCATCAGGAGGAGGAAGGGACGGGGATTCGAAATGGACAGGATTTTGGGGTGGGCCGCAGACGGGATATCAGAGAGTGTCGGCCGCGAATGAAGACGCGAAGAAGCCGAGTGAGTGATTCGTCCGCCTGTAGAGTGCTCATTTCACCCTGCTACGCGAGCACGTCAATTTATCTCCCAAACGACTCAGCTGCGTACTTCAAGCTGACATTGATCGGACTCTCAAACCGCATCCCCGTGAGTCCGTTCAAGACGCCGTTCACAGCAGGCAACCGCTAACATCACTAAAACCGCAGGGTCATGCCCGGTCGACGGTTCGCTTTCCTGGACTTTTTTTGAACAACTCCGCGACGAGTTGGGGCACACCGTTGGGAGGGTGTTTCAAACAATGTTCCTCCCGGTGCCCCAGTTCCTATAACTCGTAACGATCAGCTGATTCGTGAGCGTCTATGTATCCCTTCAGATCAGCGGAAAAGGCGACGTTGCAAGAGATAATCGATAGGACCCCGCTCTACCTTGAAGTTGCGGTAACTGAGAATTGGATTGCCTATCACGAAGGGATTCGGGGAGCCCTGACGGGGCTGGGGTTTTATGGGTTTAGTGACGTAGCGATAGACGGGGACGGTCTGACCAACCGCCTCCGGAGGAAGTCGATGAAGACGGAAAAGGGGAAGAGGGCGTGGAATATGGGGAGTCAGAATCTAAGCCAGGGAAGGAAACCAAACATGAACATTTGAATGCCGATGGCAACGGAAGGTGAGTGATCCCAGTTCGCTTCTTGTCGCACCGTACCGACCAGATGCCATAGCTTCAGCTTGAAACTACCGAACGTACGTTATTTTGTAGCTTCTACTATTCGTCGATGATCTCCTACATTTTCTACCGTTACCCTACGGATACATAATTTGCGCCCCGTGGTTCCTACATTTTGGTCGTGGGGCTGGGGCCGACAACGGGAAATGGTCAACTAGTCCGGCCGAATTCTTTGTCAACTGTTCTTCATCAAATATATCAGCTGCGGGGCCCGAGCGACTCGTTGAGGAGCCGCATTTTCTGTTTTTGATTTGGCTTGCTCAAAAGACAGTTGACAAGAGGAAGGGAGGCCTTCTCGTTGTGTCCACCCTGAAAGTGTCTCCCTGAACCACGTCTGAGTACATCATCGACCGCGGATTTGCCAAAAGCCATGGGCATGATGATTGTCAATTCAGGTCGACGCTCCTTTCCAAATAAGTCACGGGCGAGCATCAAGTATTGCCACCACTTCCCTCAGATCGCCACGGACACTCAGAGAGAACTGGGCCCCATCATGAACTTCTCCCGAAGTAATGACATTGCTCTCATATCCAATGTCCCCATCGCCCTCTGCCAGGGACGGAAGCTAGGCGGTGAAGTCGAGTCCCAGATGGCGTGGGAATCGGCGAGTGGGGATCGAGGACTATGGCATAGAGCCTGAGACACAAGTTTCACATTCCCTCACCCTCTCGTGCTACGACCTCAAGGCACCTCCAACGCGTGCTAGTTGGCTAGAGGGATGCATTCGTGAGGCCACTTCGAGCTTTTAGAGCGTCATAGAGAGGGGGCATTGGGCGGTTGTCCCCCGGCCGTGGGTCACCGGTCATGCACATGATCGAAAATCTATCAAGAATGGCCAAGTGTGAGAAACTATCAGAGTACCTCCCTTTTCCCCAGCCACCACTGATGCCGGTCACGATCATAAACCGGGTACCTACATCTTTTGGCGTTCCATTCCGCACAGTGTTGGGCTCATAGTTTCTTCGGGCAGACGGAGCACAGGAATCCCGAGGGCCGTAAGTGTCGGTATAACCCAACGACGAAGGAGAGCGTCTGGGAGAAACCTGAAGGTCAGTCATCGGGTTGTATTGTATATCTGTCTCTGCAGTATTTTGACCCCACTTTGCAGTTTGTATAGAACTTTAGGCCCCATTCGAGTCATGTCCGTTGAAGGCGGTCAAGTGAAGACGAGGAACGATCGCTGAATGGGTTCTGTGGCGCAGACTTCATGGACGGAGTGGTTTTCTGGGGGGAAGAAGTATTTCCATAACGTGCGTGTACAATCCTCACCGTAGTGCGTCACGCTCAACCTCTTCCCTAGGTTTAGACAAAAGTGTCGAAATGGAGACGGCAGAAGAGCTTCTGTTACTGTTAGAGAAGGCTGAGGACGAGGGCGCAGGCGCTGCAATTCCGTACGTCTATCCTGAGCTACCTCTTGCGTGTTCTCAGGCAACCGCTGGCCATTGCAGAGGACTCATGCGCAGCTGGTCAACTTCAACACGTTCTACCTACAACAATCAGTTTGTAGTCCACACCGAAGGAGTTGGCTCTTACAACCCCAGGGTCATTACCAATTTCTTCTCTCCAAGCAACACCAGACCTCCTTGATTGCCCCTTGATACACTATAATGGATTCGCGACTATGGAAGAGGGCGAGAAGTCATTCTTTCGCTTGCTTAGGAAGACGAACGTCGACGCGAACTGGCTGTGGGACCAGATCATTGGCGCAATCATCACAGACTCGCTGTATAAGGTATAGAGTACGTTAGCGGAGAAGAAGGTTGCGTTGCAGAAGGTGATTATGCACTTTTCTGGTTTCGCATTCACTAACGTTGGCTCTGTTCTTCATAGTACACCAATGGCCTGAAGGCTAAATAACAGGGGGGGAAAGAGGTCAGGCTGGCGAAACTCCGACCTGCTACTAGTATTCAGAATTTACTCGAAGGGAACCCGAGCGTCCATCACTACATGACATTTCCTACCGCCGATAAGCTCTTCGCCCAACATTCCATCTGGAAACAAGCAAAAATCGAGTCCGAGAGGAGGTTGATATTCGAGAAATGCGTCCCCGAGTTGGAACAATGGAAAACGGTTTGTATCTTCTCCATCAGGATCACCTAGCCGCGACGCGAATCATTTCCTTTTTCGCTTCTCGTTTCGTAGCAAGAGAGTCGAGCAGCACGCTCCAGGAGCATCAGGAAGCTTGTCAATGAATTGCAAGTCAACGTATTGACAAAATGGCAGACCGTGCATTCGATGGTACTCAAATCGAAAGCTTGGAAGGCCGATTCGGAGATCCAGAAACTCCCCACTCTGTATATCTTACTCGCTTTCGAGGACTACAGTCAAGTACGTGAGAGGGAGTTCGAGGAACGAATGAGAAGAGCACAAGTGGAGAGGGACAGGGAGGAGAGGAAGACGAGAGAAGGCTTCAAGGTACCCATGGCCTTGATTTCGCATTCCACGACTCTCACTCATGGTCGTGTACGACTTCAGGCTTTCTTGCGAGAACTCGTCGATCAGGATAAAGTCAAGCCCGGCACGAAGTGGAAAACTGTCTATCCATTGTTCAATAACGACGAGCGTTATACCAAAATTCTCGGTAGCCCCGGCTCAGGCACCCTAGAGCTCTTCTGGGATGTTGTTGACGCTATGGACCAGAAACCGGAAGGCAAAATCGACATTGCCGAAGGGCGCCACCAAGTGATACAACGAACGGGGGAATTCTTGGACGTTGTCAAAGCCGATGAAGACAGACAAGTTGAAGCGTTGGCCGACGAGAGACTGTCTGATGTCTTCCGTGCCGTGAGCTCCTTTCTCTCTTTCTCCGTTTGGTATGTTCTGAATGTTCCTGGACAGCTGCACGAAAAAGTCCCGAAGCAAGCTACGGGTGAGAGGCGGGGGCTGAAAGGAAGCTCGGGCATCTCCGAAATGATCTGAGGTATGGCTAGAAAAAGTTGCTGGAACCTCCGGATGTCAACCTGCCATACGAGGGGGTGAGAATTTACCTTCGATCGGTTGTGAACTCATCTGATTGTCGTGAAGGCAGTATCACTCTTCGAACATCTGAGTGAGTATGAGGTGCTCGAGGACGAAGGGGTTCGCAGGGCCGCCTTCTACAAGTTTGTCAAACGGCAAAAGGAATGCCGCCGTGAGGGGGGGGACTTCGGAAGGCGACGGGTCCACCACCAACTGCAAACCCAGGGAGCCAATGAAGGATAGAGAAGAAAGACAACAAGGACGGAGGAGACCGCTAGCGAGACCAAGCCATTGGTCGTTGAAAAATTATAAGGATTGGAGTGACGATCGCAGGGAGCAGGGTGGGAGCAAGAGGGGATGTCCCGTCACGGAGGAACGGGACGAGAGGAGCGAAAAGGTGAGAATAACCTTGTCCTTTTTAATATTCTCGGCCGTTTACAACTTGCAGAGGGTGAGGTATGGACAGACACACGTCCCTGGTGGGGGGCCGCACAGGGACAATGGATCAGGGAGAGGAGATACGCCAGACATCAGGAAAAGCCCAATCGGGGGGACACGACGTAAATATCCGAGTTTCACGTTCAGCAGGATAAATGATGGGGAAATACAGGAGTTACGGTATTTTACCGAAAAATACTGTAGATTCCAGAAAATGAATGAAGAAATTTCCCTTGGTGGGGGCTCCACTCCAATATTACTTGTTATTCGTGTTACAAATAGGATCTAAGACATCGCAAGGCACATTGCCGAGATCGATTTGCCCGTGGTCAGCCAACGCGGGAGCCACTTGAATAAGTCTGGGGGAATGACTGGATGTCAGTGGTGCCTCCGATTCTAACTTTGTTTGTGACTTCAGTCTTATGTAGAAACCGTGAATACCACTCAGATCTGAGTGATAGGCTAGGTACGTAGCAAAGAGTGTTTGGGCGAAAACCTGAAGGGTTTCCCGACACAAAGAGCAGCGCTTGAGGAAGATCAGCTGCGTTGGGTGGGCGGGTTTCCCTCACGCACTGCTTCTTCTGTGCAACTCTCTGGTCCAAGTCTTAGTCTTGCATCTGAGGAAAAACTGATCAGACGTCAAAACCGTAACCTTTTTCGTGATAATATTTGTACCTAAATCCCAGTGGTCATATGGAATTTACGCTCTTTGACCGTAATTCAATGTCAAAAATTGTAAAATACCCGAAATCTCACAAATATTATTTGATGCATAAGGTCCCGATATAACTATGCTCATACCCAAGGCAGTGGGGCTTTGTACTAGAGATTATCATGAAATTTGCGGTATTTATAGTGGGTATGGACAGCCTCTAACGGTTTGTTGCAATGCCGCTACTTGTGAACGCACACGAAAATCGACAAGTCCACACTGATCAATCACTCCGACGGTCTTCAACATGCCATGTTTTCGGCCATGTGACTCACCATCCCTCTCCTTCCTCCCATGACGTGGCCGTGTTTCCCATATCTCCCCATTCCCTCCTCCATTCCATCATGCCTTTTCTCACAATTCCCAGAAACAAGCAACTTCGTAGTGCTTCAAGACATGGTGAGTTTGTTTTATCTTGTGTTTCACCCTCTCCCCAATGTGCTCATGATACCTTTTTAGATATGTCACCCCACCCATTGTGCTGGCTTTAGTATGCCGTGTCAAATAGTTCTGGTATTCTAGTGTAGATCAGTGTTTGGAGTCGGGAAGGGTGAATTTCTCATCACACTTGGTTCCAATAGTGTCACCCATGTTGTAGTTAGCCAAATGAAAATTTCTTTGATACAAACTGATAAGTGGACGAGTAAATCTGATTCATCATATGGAGAGCTGCGGGTGAGATATTGTATTTTATACGTATTTTACTCATCCTTTACCCTCTTTTACTGTTATTAAAATAGGGACATAGGGGATTTACGGTAAAAAACTGGTTTAGGGTGCTGGACAGCAGCCGTTGTCATTTCCCGTCAAAAGTTGTGAAAATCCGTGAAATGCCATCATTCTATGGAAAATACCCCAGTTCACACAATCAGGTTTTTCCTGATGGAGAGGGAAATATGATCAAGTTTTGGATTCTAGTCCCACTGATTCGTTACCGGTTACCTGCTACCCCTTGTCCTGGTTTTTATCTGGTGATGGATACTGTTCTGCACATACTGATCTTGAACGTTCTGAACCTCAAACGCGTGCCAGTTAACTGAGAGAACACATCTATGAGGCTCCTTCAGGCTTTTGGATTGCCGTAGTGCGGGAGGAGGTCGTCCTCTTGGTTGTGGGTCACATCAACTGGCAGGCTGATCCTGTATTGGCCACACGCCAGACCTGTGGCTTTAGTCGACTGTTTCTATTACGTGGGCTACAACGGACAAGAATGATAGTGTGCTCCTTGCACAATCCCAGGTGCAAACGCAGTGCCTAACTTACCTTGTCTCCTTGCACATTCCCTGGCTCAACGCTTGAGGAACTTGTGGTAAAACTATTCAGTGGATCTTTCACTTCCCTCCACCTTTGGATGTAAAGTCGTGCTTTATTCACGTATGCGTCACAACCTGCTTCTGCCTACCTCAATTAATACACATCCATCCCTCCCCTTCAATGCTCCCGGTGTCGCACACAAGAAGTAGACTGACCACTATTGGGCCATTTACTGAGGGAAACTAGCTACAACACACTGATCTTTGAGAAGCCATGCTGGAGATCCTCATGGGAGAGGAAAAGAGGCGTGGGAAAGTGAAGGGAAGAGCATGGGAAAAGCCCCAGAAACCAGGAATACCTGCATAACTCTTTCAGGACGTCTAGA
>Ga0307515_10021285_pt1 | contig 11506 bp, 10 predicted proteins | sample 17_EM_MG_FD_194513 | JGI IMG/M metagenome (GOLD analysis project Ga0307515, IMG submission 194513) | Populus trichocarpa ectomycorrhiza microbial communities from riparian zone in the Pacific Northwest, United States - 17_EM | ecosystem: Host-associated > Plants > Roots > Unclassified | place... | reverse complement strand
TTATTTGATATTTTTGAATTATTTTAATATATTAATATTAAAAATAAAAAATATTATTTTATTATATTTCTAAAATAAAGAAACTTTGAAAATAAACGCTGACACAATAATTCGAGAGAGAGAGGGAGGGGATTTTAAAATGAAAAAGAGATGGATGAGTAGTGATTAGGAAGAGGCGTTCCATCATTACTTGATTTGTTTTGATTATAATTGTGAACTAATTTTCCATACCCATTTCTTTCTTTCTTTAACAACAGTACTACTGCCCGAAGGAATTCTGGGATTCTCCTTTTATTATTATTATTATTATTATTATTTGGATTGTTTTACGTCTCTCTTCCGGCAAAGGAAATTAAATTAAACTCTTCTCTTTCACGTCTTATTTTAACGTTGCGGGTAAGTTTTCAATTCCTTCCTTCTTTTTAAACATTTATTTCTTTCTTTATTTATATACGGCAATCATTACATGGGAGAGATTGCCCTCTTTTGCTCTGCTTGCCTTATCGCATCAAGATCCCCTCCCCAGTTCTGAATCTGTCCTTCATACTAACACGGCACGTTCGATCATCATTTCATTTATCCATCGATCTATCACCATCCGCTTGCTATGATCTGTTAGCTTTACTATGCTTCTGATGACTCATTAATCCTTCCTTCCCCATTCTCTTATATTTCTTTTTCTCTCCTCTTTTTTTTTTTTAATTTTTTTTCAATTCTCACACGATTCTTTTGTATGTTAATTTGACGAGCAGAGCTACAAATCTATTCCTACCATCATTTGTTCTTGCTCCTCCACCACACCCACATTTCCTTTCTTTGTTTTTTTCCTTCTTTTATCAAAATTAATCCTCTTGTTTACCTCTAACCCCAAAAAAAGAGAAGAGAAGGGAAGGGAATTGCGGTTTTATCGTCTTGATTTAGGGTAATATACACCACCCACCGGGATCTCAAAGTTGGATTAGCACCATGGATATGCATGGTAATTCTCACCCTGATTCTGGAAAACTAGAACAAATTATTTCCCAGTTTCTATTGAAGAGCTTGCACATCATCTTGGACTCAAGAATCCCTTCTCTTCATCCCCATGATCGCAGCAGGGAACTTTCTTCCACTTCTCGTGTCAAAAAGAGCGACAAATGGTTCAATTTAGTTCTCGGAGACCGCCCTGCTGCTCTCGATAACTTGAATTTTTGGCACAGAAATCTCACGGATCCCATGATAATTGATGTACTACTTGTTCGCCAACCGTCTACTCCTTCTACATCCATGGACAATTTGTATGCTGGGACATCTGTGGAGACAGTTATAGAGAGGTGGGTTGTTCAGTATGAGTCCCTACGGGTTATGCCTCCCCAGACCGGTGAAAATTCTGCCTCTTACAAGAAGACATATAAGAAGTCCATCATACTTTTACGCTCTCTTTACTCTCATATGAGGCTTCTCCCCGCATACAGGGTCTTTCGCCAGCTAAGCTCATCTACTCAAACTTACAATTTCCATATCATTTACAAAGTTTCTTCATTTTGCGAACCGTTCTCCAGGGCTGATGAGGAAGTAATGAAGGAGCTCAGTTTTGTCCCCGTTGAGGCCCTTCCTGGCCGCCTTTGTGTATCTGTGACCTATCGTTCGACACTATCTGATTTCAAGCTTGAGCCCGTGACACCGATGACACCAAAGATTATAATGGACTATGTCGGTAGCCCTACCACAGATCCTCTTAGGTCTTTACCCTCTTCAGAGAAGGGCGTGGGTGCTACGTCCTTTCTATTGAGAGGAATGCAACCACATGTTTCTTCTCCTTTTCCACGCCCGCATAGCTGGACAAGCGGCTTCCATAGAGCAGCTCATATGGTGAACCAACCAGTTGGTGGATCTCCGCCAGCTTATCGCACATCTCGCATGCCATGTGATTTTCCGTCCCCCTCTAATGATGTTTACGGTCATAGAGTCCAAAACTATAGACCATCAACTCCTCAAAAGGCCAATCATCATGATGAGTACCAGCTTTCTCCTCCATTCTCATCATCTATGTCCCCTTCTACGCCAACGCACTTCTACAACGGTAGTCCTGTCCTAGCTCGTGATACTTCAGAAACTGCACCCGTTTCTATTCCACTTCCTATATCAGGCGGCAGAAGTTCGAGATACCTTTCTCCTAACTTTTCTGATTCAAGTAGGCATTCTCTTCCACCTTTATCTCCCAGAAGCACAAGGCATGATTCATCATCACAGGAGTCTCCTTCTGGAATTCGATCAATCAAGAAATTAGAAGCTATAAGGTTTGCAGAGTTAAACTCTGGCAATGTAAATCATTATTCTGGTCAGAAGGTAGTCTCTGCTCTCACCAATCTGTTTTTAAGTGGTTTTTTTTCCTGCTTGAAAACTTCAGCCATCAAATTATATTTTGACTGGTGTCTCTAATTTCAATTCTTTTTAGTTGTTGAAAGATAGCAAAGATGATTCAGGGCGGTTCTCAGGGTTGTTATCTTCTAGTGGCTCTCCACGCGTTGGTTTTTCCAGAAGTTCAAGTAGATTATCTTTCCAAGATGACTTAGATGATGATGATGATTTCTCGTGTCCTTTTGATGTTGATGATGTTGATACATCAGATTCTCATGCCAGGTACTTTGAAATTGCAGGCATAAGTAGTGTTTACCTAACTGTATATGGAGTGCTTAACTATACGAATCCATAGGGTTGGTTTCTATTCCATATTTTATTCACATGTGCATATTTTCAGTATGATCATCTCTTCTATGTTGGCTGCGTGTTTAGTTTGTAATCTACTGCAAAGCCTTGCGAGTGGTCTCTAGATTGCATGGAATTCTTCTTCTGGAAGATAGTTCCATGGTTGCAGTTTGTTGCAGTTTTCTCAGAGTAGTTTTGTTATAAAGTCCATCTATATTGTTGTTTCCTTGTTTAATTTGATGATGATGTGGAATGCTCAATTTGAAATTGCATCTACCTTTGTCAAGGTTCACTCTGTTACTGAATAATTCTTGATAACTAATTAATTAAACTAAATCTGATATCAGTTTGTCCTTGACATCTAGCGCTATGTGCTTTTCAAGCGTGTAACTATTGTGATTTTCCTCTAGTTGGAGAAGCCTGCCTTAAGTTTTCAAGCGTGTAACTATTGTGATTCCTCGGTTTTACTTGCTGTCCTACCGGAGAAACACCCATTAGCTCAGTATATGGAATTTCTCATCTGCTTAAATGTCAATGCTTCTTCTTATTTAAGGCTAAATTGATTATAAGAAGCTTGAAGAATATCTATCATCCCTTTCTTGCTCAATATGTTCTCATGGTTTTAGATCACAATTGCATGTCACGCAAGAGGGCTTACAGGTTTCACGAGCACAAATTGTTTAAATTCAAGCAAATGGTCCCTGATGTGTGGATTTCATTAAAAAAATAGTTTTCAATGAATCGAGATTGCAAGTTTCATAGAAAAGGCTAAATTACCCGAAATTACCCTGAACTGAGCCCATGAACTTTCATTTTTTTGATTTGAGTGCTATGAACTATTTTTTGGTGAAAAATTGGCCCCTGACATATGTTGTGTTTCTAAACTATTATCAGTAGTTAAAATTAATGGAAAGACCTATTTTTAACCAAAAAATAGTTTGAGGATCTTGGTAGTGTAGTTACCTTTCCTTTATCATCTTGGTTGCTTTGTGATCCTTGTCCTTGATGGCCCCACCACCTCATATATGTGGATCAAAGAAAGCTAGCATAACTTGTTGGCAGTTTGGCACAACTTGCTCCATGATTTCTTCCCTTGATGAAGCTGAGATAAAACACAACGGGGGATTCATCATTTTGTTTGTGCATTTGCTCAAGTTCATCTGTTTATGACCCTTTTCTTTTCAATCCTGAGACCGAGGCTTAATGTTTTTGCTTCTAGACTGCTCTATGTTTTTTTCATCACCACCATAATCTTATTTTTGTATTTTCTTTTGAGTATACAGTCAGAACCTTTATGGGAAGAAAAACTTGGAGTCCAGTTCCCACACTGCATCAATAGGGAAAAAATCTCAAGATGCAGCCGTTGGTATCCTTGTTCACATGCTGAGGACAGCACCTCCGCTGCGTCAAGATCCAAGCTGTTACTCATCCCATTCCTTGAGGACTAATGTAGAGGAAGGGATGAGCACAGCTTCTGGGTTTTTTTTGCCGAGAAAGACAGCAGATGCGCTGGAAGAGCTCCGGAGTTACAGAGAAATGAAAGACCTCTTGCTCTCTAAGAGTGGAACTCGGGTGGTCAGCAAAGAAGAAGCATAATTGCAGCTGGTTCTGGCAGGTTCATTGTCTTAGAGAGACTTTGATTTGTTAAGGGAAAGGTACACGAGGGAATTGTTCTAATCAAAATAATAAACAGCAGAAGCTCCAACATAACGCAGTTAATCTTACATTTATAACATAACAGATCATTTTGTGGAGAGAGATTAACATATTATGTACATATCAATTCATGATAGAAATTTGTAATGTTGATCAAGTCAATTACCGGATTTAGTGGATGCTGCCTAGTACCCTCTCCCTTTCACCACCATGCGCCTGCATACATAATAAATTGTTTAGGGAATGCGAGGAAGGTCTACATTGTGAACTGTCAAAAAGTTGGGAGAGCTTTGGAAACCCTAAGAAGACAAGTTCTAAGGGAATGGTTGAACTACAGTTATCGAAACCAGTTTGGATTAGTGGGATGATATCGGCTAGTCCAGACCAGGTTTGCTTTTAAATCGTCTAGGAGTTAGACTTTATAAAACCCAAATGATTTAGTATTCTTTTTAATTTTTCTTGATTAAAAAAAATTAATAAATTGATTTGTTCATCCTTGGGTTAATTCGGGATCGCAGCTTTAGAAATATAAACTTCTTGTTAAAATCTAAGTTTTGCAGCCGTGTGTAATAATAAATAGAATTCACTTATAGTATTGAATTTATATATTTTGAAAAGTTAAAATTTAATTTAATTTATTTTTTATATTATACTCGTCATTATTTTATATTTTTTAAAAAATGAATAGATGAATATTTGAAAAGAAAAAGTTTTAATATTAATAAATGAGAGGAGCTCCTTCTTATTTACTTTTATATTATTTTTAGATATTAAATTTAATTTTTGATATTTAAATTAATTTTAAATATAAGATTTTATTAAAAATTTTAAATTGAATTCAATTAAATACTTTGTTAAAAAAATATATTTAAGAACTCTACGAATAATTTTTTATGATAACTTACAAGTGAGAGATATCAATATAAATGAAATTCTAAATTAACTTCATTACTTATCTACCAAAAAATTAATTTTATTACTTTATATTTTTGCGCTTTTTGATTTTTTGGGTAACAGAATACATAAATAAATTAAAGCACTATTCATATTAAGATTATTAATTAAGACAGAAACTAAAGTAGTAAACGCCAACACGGAGTGAAGTGGAAGGCGAGCAGTGGGCAGTAGACAGGCATTGGTCCGATTGGGACTGGGATTGGGATTAACTAGGGTTTTCTCGTCTTCTACTGAAGTTTTCTTCTACCGCTTTGCTTGTTAGTCTTCTCTTTCTGCACTGCTGTGCTGATGATATATCCTATTCTTCTTTGATTGCTTCAAAGTTTCACAGTAATTGCTGCCTGGTACACCATAATCATATCATGCAATGCAGAATGGAGAGAATATAATTAAAGAAGAAAAAAAAGATGGATTCTTCTGTAAATTGTCCCTTTTGTCATCTAAACCTTCCTCCGTCACAACTTCAAAGGTAAATATTCCCTTTTCCTTTTCTTTCCTTTTTTTGGTTGATAGATTGTTTAAAAAGCATTTGATTTGATTATGCACAAATAGCAGGCATGCCAACAGCCACTTTGACGAGGATGACGGTGTTGCTGAAAAGGATGAGCAACTTGCAAGGGACCTAGAATTGGCCCAACAACTTTCTATTCCGCCCCCTTCTTCTACATTCACAATCCAAGAGAACAACACCATGGATGAAAAGATTTCTTGTTTGATTGCTTTGCAGTATAGGAGCTCCTTTTACCATGTCAAATCTCCTGGTGGTTTGATCTCCTTGTTGTCCAACTGTTTCGAATTAGATGCTGATACCAACACCACTGTCTTATTGTCTGGATATGTTGACCATTTTCAGAGCTTGGCTTCTGAAGATGCTGGCTGGGGTTGTGGTTGGCGTAATATCCAAATGCTTAGCTCCCATTTGCTTTCCCATAGACATGATGCCAGTGAGCTTTTGTTCGGTGGCTCTGGTTTTGTCCCTGACATTCCGTTTCTTCAGAGATGGCTTGAGATTGCCTGGGAAAAAGGTTTTGATGCCCTTGGCTCTCATCATTTCAACAATTCTGTCTATGGTTCTAAACATTGGATTGGAACTACTGAATGTGCTGCCATTTTTCGCTCTTTTGGCCTTCGTGCTAGGATTGTAGATTTTGGCCCTAAGGAATTGCAAAGCTTTTTTCTTTCCGTTCCTGGTACCAGTCTTACCCCACCTGTTGTGACAGCCAATGCCAGTGACAAGAGAAAAGCCTTTCAGGTTTATGGACCCATGGATAGATATTTGGTGGGACGAAATAGTGATGTTTCACAACTAGACTCCATTGTGAATGACCAGTCTCAGTCCTCTACCAATTACGTGGCTGGTGAAAGTGATCATTCTATGGCAAATAGATTTCCGAGGAAGAAAGAGGGTCATCAGGTTCTCCTTGACTGGGTTTGGAATTATTTTTCAGAGGAAAGTTTAACCACATCTGTCCAAAATCGACATGTTGTCATCACCAACAGAGTGTAAGTTATTCTTTCCATTCATCTTATTTTTTTCCCTATGGTTTTATCAAATAGGAAAATTTTTATTCTGGAATTGATTCAAGTTGTTGACAACATCAACGAGCAGACCCTTGTACTTCCAACATGATGGTCACTCAAGAACTATTGTTGGGATTCAATTCAGACGTCAACAGAATGGAGTGCCGCAGTACAACCTCTTAATTTTGGACCCTGCTCATGTAAGTAATAAACCTCCTGCGTTTTTTGGCTTGATTATTGAACATATAATAAAGGACATTAAAATATTCAAAAGCTTCAACATGCTTCCCTATTGATGTCTTTCTGTAATTATTCGTATGGGAATTTGGGCTGGTATGTGCATTGAACCTTGCATCTCATCCATTTACTAGAATAATTTTTTGGTTCCATCTTTTTTTCCTCTTTGGCCTTAATATTACCATTGAACCCAGGAAAAATAATGTTCTTTCTACCATCCCTCAAATATCCTGAGGTTTGAGCTAAGCTAAAATTCTAGCATTTCTATCTTGATACATTTCTGCTAAGAAACTGTTTGTCACATAAATTGTGGGAAGGACATTTTTTTTTGGAAAAAGTTAATTGTTGTGGGAAGGACATGAATCCTATAATTTGTGGTTTTTTAAATATTTGATCCAAATGAAAAAAGTTCAGTTTGGAAATCTTTGTTTTGTATAGACAGGAAAATTGAGATTGTCAAAATGGTTCCACTATATTTATCTGGTTTTATTCTGCATTGCAAAAATAGAGAACTGTAGCTCTAGAAAGATCACTTGGAGAAAATGCTGGATGGAAGAAGCTAATAAAAAGAGGAGCTCACACATTGAAGAAACCCCAATACCAGGTTCTACTCCTCTAGTCAACCTATCTTTTCTCTTGTTATTTCTCGTGGAAGCTTCAATTAGGATTTTTTTTCCTTCCTTTTTCTTTCCAGTTGTGCTACATTGATCCTGGGATAGCAATTGGAGAGGAGATGGAGCAGCTCAAGAAAATAGATAGTGTCTTCATTGAATTTTAGAAGAATATTTTGAAGTTTTGTGCCTCTCTTTTATCCTTGTCCATTGGTAATTAATTCTCATCCTTCTCTCTTTGATGATGAAAATGAAAGCATGTGCATCAACATCATGCTTTGACTTGTATTTAGTATATACTGTTCACGCAGCAAAGTGACTTAAATGTATTTAGTATATATTGTTCAAGCAGTAAGGTGACTTTTGTGATGGAAGAGGAATATCAATTTTCTGTCGAGTTCTGGAGCTGGTATAATCTCGAATGTACTCCGTCAGATCCACTATTAGAGCTGAGTGGCTACCCATCTCAACAATCTCACCTTTATTCTTTACGGCTAGTGTATGAGTTTTTAACTGTAGAAAGCCTGTGTGCAACTGTAATTTTTGTGGTTGTGTACGAGCCCCTGTTGTCATTCAGGTTTAGAGATCCCAAAGCACTCAATATGGATCGTTCAGACTCAGTTTTAAGGCCATTCGTTGCTTCATTTAGGAGCAAATTGCAGGCCTTTTTAGGAGGGTTCTAGTAATGGCTATCCTTTGCTTTTGTCCACCCGAAAGCAGGCAGCCCTTCTATCATATCCATCTGGCAAATTACAAACAAACTGGTGTATATTCGCCTCCCTTGATACCTTCGCTATTTCGGTTTCAGAAGCCCCTTCATTCCCATGGATGATATTGTCTGTGATTAAGTCCTCAGTTTTCGCCTCCCTTGATACCTTCCCACCCACGTTGTCTCCCCAACTTTCTCAGACTGTATTCTCTTATATCCTTCTTTACAATTATAACCTTTCCTTCCCTAGGGTCATCGAATCTTAACAAAAGGGCCAAAACTGAGGACTTTCCTGATCCACTTGGCCCTGCAAGTGCCACCTTTAATCCAGCTTCAATTTGTAAGCTGAAGTTGCGGAGAACTATCACTTCTGGTCGTAGTGGGTAGTAGAATTGGATGTTCTGAAATTCAATTCTCCCCATGATCTTTTCAAGATCTGGGCTCTTTGGAACATCTGGTTCAATTTCGGTCTCCCTTTCAAGGGTTTTGAATGCAGGAGTCGGTACACCAATGGGAGAGATGACAACGGGGATGAGCGTCCATAATTCTGTGGTTGAAGGTACTGCGAGGGAGAAAAACTGGTATGATCTTATGCCATCTTCGAAGGTGGCTTGATGTTTGTCAACTAAATGTGTGGGCAGAGCAACGGCATGAGCAATATTCCATGAACAAAGGGAGACGACCTGAATGAACCCACACTCAATACATGCTCCTCCTCATTGGATTTTCTCTTGGCTTTCTTGAGAATTTGTTCTTCACGGCAAAATGATGCAATGGTTTTATTGTTGGCTGTGGGCTCGGAAGCAAGTTCAACAAGTTCGTAATGCTCTTGGTGGCATCTCTGAGGTCTTGTTCATGTTCTGCATAAAACATGTCAAGGGCCAGAGATAGGAATTTCATTAGAAAATGTTTTTTTTTGGGTATATAGCTGAAAATAAAGTTAATATCCATGCATCAATCATTATGAATCCAGATTCGAATTTCGCATGTATACGGAACAGGCTCCTGCTAACTAAAATTGTGAATATACGACAGACTGACACTGATTCCTCCATCTAAATATAATATTTCCAAATGTATATAGAAAATAAATTTATTTTCAATATTCTCCAAGCACCGAAAAGCATTTGATGAAACAAAAATTTTAATATTTTAATAAAAATTAATAACTCAAAATGTATTATTTTCCAACTAATTTTCTTTAATATATCCAGAGACAGAAAATGATTTCTAGCTGATTTTTCATCATACAACTAAACATATTAATATATTTTACTTAAAAAATATTTAACAATTTTATATGCCTATAATATTATATTTAAAATATTCATATTATATGTATAGTTATATTTTATAAAATAAACTATATATAGTTACTTAAAATGATTTCTAGCTGATTTTTCATCATACAACTAAACATATTAATATATTTTACTTAAAAAATATTTAACAATTTTATATGCCTATAATATTATATTTAAAATATTCATATTATATGTATAGTTATATTTTATAAAATAAACTATATATAAATATATGATATAACAAATTCTTTTTTTCCCTTATGGTTATACTTTTTATATCTCATTTTTTTTTATTATAAGTGATCAAATAGTTATATTTATACATGTGTGTGCATGCACTTGTGTGTGTGTGTGTGTGTGATAAACTTGAAAAAAAAATTAAAAAGTGATTTTCCAGCTTAAAATATTTTTCAACTTATCATAGTCGAACACTGAAAAATATTTTTCAACTTATTTTTCATGATATTGCCTAACATAAAAAAATATTAAATTTTCATGAATCAACTTTTCATGAAAATCACTTAAAAAAAAACTATTTTTCAGTAAACAAATAAGTCCTTGCTATTATTATGTTTTTCCTTCTATCCTCACTATGTCAAATTACAAAAAATGCCTTAGGAAATTCACTACCATTGGCACTATGGATTAGCACAATTGTCCTTGCTAGCATTTTCTCAGAGCGAGCTCGATAAGCAACATGCTATCCAAGTATTTTTTGAACTATTTGTTAAATAAAATAATTAACTGCACTGAATTATTGTTATTTGATATTTATTTAACTTATAATTTACAAGTGGAGAATAGCTAATAGTTAGGACTCATTAAAAAAAAAAAATCCACTTAAGAAAAAGCTTTTCCCGCACTAGGCCCTTACTTGAAAGAAAGATTAGTCGTTGCTCCAACTATCTGCACCTGTGTGATGGATATATGGACAATAGTGTTCCTACTAATATGTTTTGAGATGGTTGAGCTACATCGTTCGGATTGGGTAATGTGACAGTTCGGCTACAAACAACACATTTCAGTCGATATCAATACGAGTAACGCTTTGCACTCTATTACTTGTATGAGTAAAAACGATGATTATGATTGGTTAAATCATCATAGTGCTTATGTATCACAATGAAATGTGTTGCTACCCAATTTTTGACCCATATTTTGATAAATTTTCAAATAAAAAAATAAAAAATAAAAATAAAAAATAATAATAATAAGGGTTTACATGTGGCGATACCATAGAGCATCAGGGTTAAGGAAGCAATATGTCAAGGAAATAATTACTGAATCATATATAATTACTGCAATACCATAGATATATGATTTGATTCGTGCTGGTTATGGAAAATAATCACTGCAATAAAAAATACCATATATATAGGATTTGTTGGTGCTGGTTATAGAAGACAATCTCTGTAATAATTATTGCAATATTTCCTTAAATAGAATGTGTAGAGATTTTCTATATAAGTGAACATCCAGCTATATGCATGGGAGAGAGAAAATTTATAGAGGATAATTTTTAAAGAGAAAATTTTAGGGCAACCACGAAGGAAAAAAAAAACCTAAACCTAATTTTTTCTACCGGCCGAAACCAAGCCACCACTCCTATCTCCATCTTCCCTGCAGAACCAAGAACCTCCCTTCCCCCTTTCCTAGCCAACAAAAGGCAGCCGCTCATCCTCTCTTCTTTTTCCACAGAGCCCCGTCTCTTCCCCCATCTCTCCTCCAAAACGCAGCAGCTCCCCTCTCTGTTAGTTCCCCATCTCCATTCTTCCCTTGCAAAACCAGAGAACCCCATTAAAGCCACAGTCCCTTTCTCCTTC
>Ga0307515_10021284_pt1 | contig 11507 bp, 12 predicted proteins | sample 17_EM_MG_FD_194513 | JGI IMG/M metagenome (GOLD analysis project Ga0307515, IMG submission 194513) | Populus trichocarpa ectomycorrhiza microbial communities from riparian zone in the Pacific Northwest, United States - 17_EM | ecosystem: Host-associated > Plants > Roots > Unclassified | place... | reverse complement strand
TTCCTAGACACCATCCGAACCCCCATCTACCTCTTCACTCCACCAGAGATCGCGCCTCTCGTCAAGAAACAACGAGGGTCATTACCCATCACTATCAACACTTCCTACGCCGATCCCTTCGATGTCCCACCGGTACGGGGGCTGTACGATGTTTATCACAAAATGCGTCGACAGAGCAAGGACCGGAAGGGCGAGGAACCAGGATTATACGCTCTGAGGACCTCAAAGTCATGGTTCCTCTCCGAGGCCGTGAAAAACTACGAGAGCAGGCTCGCTCCCGAGAGCAAGTCTATCGGATATGTGTTCTGGGTCGATATCTGGAGTTTCCAAGATGGCCTGAAGGTCCACGACTGGCCGAATGTCGAGAGGGTGAAGGAGGTTTTTAAAGAAGGCGCAGAGGCTACGAGAAGAAGCGAGGACGAGCTCATGTTCTTCCCAATGAACGATGTGCCCAATCTGACGATGCAATGGTGGAAAGAGGAGATGGGTCCGTTTTACAGAAATTTTGCGCAAGGTGCGTCACCCTTGCCCGCATCCGCATTCACGTTTTAAGCCAAGACGACTCTTCGCCTAGCATCTTTCTTTGGTGGAACACCGAACGCGGTCGAGTGGTGGAAGGAAGTATACTTGAAGTACCACGACTACTGGCTTTTCAAGAGGGGGGCGTTCGTCGGACAAGACAGAACCATGTTCAACTCCCTGTCGTTATTATTCCCCGGACGGATCATTACCGTGTGGCCAAGTGACCCGTATGCGCCGGGTTTATCGGAAGACAAAGTTAACCCCTTGGGTGTATGCGGAGACACGTACGTTCCGATTCCCCGCTTCTATTATCCCGCAATAATATTGAACTCCAATCTTATGTGTAGCCGGTGGTACTTCCGCTACTTCCTTTCTTCACAGCCGGAACAGCGTACGGTTGGCGCATTGCTCAAGTCGCGCGTCTGGCGTATGCCTTGGCAGATCTTTTCTCCTGTCGAAGAATGCCGGCTGGCGAGGGTGCTTGGGATGGAGGACGTCCTCAGACGAAACTTTGGGTCTGGTTGGAACCCACCGATGGCTGGGTTGGACCTGGGTGTGGATTACCGGCCGAACCCTCGTTGACCGGTTGCCGAACTGGCGAGCTGGAATTCGTCAACATCGTGATGCAGTGTGTGTACAATAATCTTTCTTATCTTATCGGCCTCGGCTTTGCGCCATAGGCTATGGACAATTGATACCGGGATTCTTGATGATCGCTGGTCACGGATTGTGATAACGCTTCCTGCACATGATCAATCAAACCGCCACCTCCAGGTGTGCACGTCTAAGTGTTTGAACAAACGTGTGCATTTTCTTTCACTTACGGCCGGTGGAATTTTGCCGTCATCCTGCTATGGAAACTCCACGAAACTCCAGAGTTGTGAGATCTTGGGAGAGTGAATGTACTGAGACCAAGGTAATCCTAGGAAGGTCTGGAGTTGATTCCGTAGGATGCGGTGTGGCAGGATTAACTTCGCCCCGTCCTTCGATGGGGCTGGCTTTGCTTCGCTTTCGACGATGGCCCTTTGGTAGAGGGAGGGGATTCGAAAACTTCATTTCATCACTGAGTCGGTGCAGGTGGTGGTGTGACAACAGATTGCTACTTTTGTGACTTCCATTCCATCCTGGCGCGGTGCCATCCTCCTCGCTGACTCTGCACCCAGAGCGATTTCTCTTGCTTCCAGTTTTCCCTTCACCGCATGAGAAAACTTTCTCCCCTGTTAGTTTCCTGTTTCTTTTTTGCTCTCGCATATTCTAACATGACCAGGGGCACGCTGACCTTCGCTCTCACTTTTTTCCCGGCCACTTGAATCTTCACCTGACGTGACCGAAGTGACGGCCAGCCGGACTCCGCGTGGGCATACTACTAGGGAATGACCAGCTGGAATTCATTGCTCCGTCCTTCTTGATCTCGCGGAAGCGCACGTTGTTCGCCCCCCAACAACCCTTCGAGTATGCCGAACGATACTACTGCTCCCTTTCGATGAGTGACTTCAATTATATAGAACCGCATGAACACAGCGGCTGCGCCCCTCTTTCGTACTCGGTTCGACGAGTCGGCGGAGAAGATACGTCAAGACCAATGAATTTGGGTTGAAGCGGTCCGTCAAGCTTCAAGATCCACGGACTCCTCAGGAGTGTGGAAATCTACACTCGAATGCATGAGGGTAACACGACTTGTGAGCGGTGATGCAAATGGTTCCGAGCGTCCTTTTTTAATACAGGTCCCTCGCAGTTAGATTTCGCCGGTGTAGATCGGGACAAGCAACGATATCTCTCGCCCTTTCTGCGACTCCCTTGTCAGACGTTCCTAGGCGTCCATTTCCCCACTCTACTCCTCCTGTAAAGCAACCAGTTGATGGTAAACCCGTGCCCGTCGGGTAGTGGACATTCCGAAACCGAGGAATTGGACCAACCATGTCTTAGGATTCTCCTAGACAACTCCCGCCAAATCAGAGGAATCATGGCGCCCGGAGCTTACGAGAGAAGGGGTGTTTTCATTCCAAGAAGCGGATGTTACAGCCAAGCCAAAATATACGCAGAACTCCGGCATGAAGTTCGGAGCGTCGTGGTCAATGTTTGGTGACCGCAGAAGACGTTCACTTCAGGACGGCTTGCAACCACTTCAAGCTGGACGGGGACACGTCAGTCTTCCCGCATCCACCGTCGGTGCTTCTAGTGACTGACCCACCACTCACAGCATCGAGCTTTTCCAAACCGTGACGACGGATGGAAGGGATTCGACGATCCCGGCCCGGTCGAGTGTAGTTTCATTGCGACCTTGGGTAACGACGGTTTCTCCTTTCCTACGACGTTGACTGCTGAGATATATACTTAATCGTTGACGACCACCGTCTCCTTCTGGATACCTCGTCCCTTATCTGTCACCCACATATTATTTTTTCCCCCGGGTGTAGTGTAGTCACCTGCATATAACTCTTGTCCCCACCTTCGGGAAAACACCGGGCGGGGTGGTTTAAAATATCTACCGGATGATGGGGTTACACCTCATGCATCATGCCTGGACTGAAATCCAGCCCCAAGTTCAGAGCTCAAGTTCCTCATGCCATGTCCTGGCCGAAACGCGAGCACGATTAGATAATCGCCTGCGAAAGTGTCGGCTAGCGAGAGGGTTACAAGGTAAATCTTGTACGGTAGCTAATCTCAAATTTCCTCCGATACCGGATGAGGCGGATGTCGGCCCTCCAGCTTTAGGTTGACGTCGACTCCGCCCTGTCACGGGCTGCATGTCCCTCTCGTCGCCGTTGTTGTCGTCCTGCCCGCCATGCGCCGCCCATCTAATGACGCAGCTTCTGATCCAGACTCTCTTCTTCACTCTTCGCAGGCGATGATTTCGGAACCATTGCCGGCCACGAGGTTGCCTCGTTCTCCTCAACCCCCATCTCTCCCTCAAAGAAATCCGCTCAGACCGAAGGCGGACAGCGTCCGGAACGACGACAACGACTGTCCAGCATCCCCAGTCATGTCTCCCCTTCGGATGCAGATCGTGCACACCCAATCCCTCCCACTCCTCGCCACGGTCAAGACAATCACCGTCAACTCCAGCGAAACCAACGGAACTGTTAGTGTGGACGAAAAACAGTTGGAAAAATGCTCTCCGGACTCCCCCACAATGGTACCCTTGTCCCCGGTGGATATCGACGACGGCGATTCGTCCACCGGGTCTTCCTCCATCCTGAATAATAATGTCGTCTCCTCACCTCCCTCGATGTCCAAGCGAAAACACGCTCTGCTCGAACTTCTCTCCTCCGAGAGAGCCTACGCTTCGGATCTGGCTTTAATAAGAGACATGCACATTCCCCTTGCTTTGGGTGAGTAAATCGCTCCACGACGATTTCACCCGCCCATGAAAACACCACTTCCGACGTGCTCACGACCCCTACGTTCCCAATTCACAGGACAATCATCCCCCTTCAGCCCGAACACCAATGTACTCTCCTCATCGGGTTCATCGGGCTCATCTTCAAGAGCAATCTCTATCGCATCTAATTCGTCAGGGTCGTCGACTGCCGCACCCCCCATGACGAAAGAGGACGCGAAGATCATCTTCAATAACGTAGCCGACCTCGCCTTGTTTTCTGATCTTTTCACCGAGAGGCTAGAAGAAGCTCTAGGCTCGGTCCTCGAGGGAGGTTCCGGCAAGGATCGTGTTGGGGCGCTTTTCCTAGAAATGGTGCGTGTGTTTCAAGCATGTCCACAGACGCGCGTCCTGATTCGCCGCGTGCACGCTCCAGATTCCCCTATTAGAACCTCCGTACCAAAAGTACATCACGCGACACCCAACTGCTCTCGAACACCTGAACAATCTCCAGAAAACGCCATCCCTCAATACATATCTCGAACATACACGGACTCTTGCCTCCTCCCTCACCCACGCATGGGATCTCCCTTCTCTTCTCATCAAACCCGTTCAGCGACTTCTGAAGTACTCGCTCCTCCTCAATGCCATTATTGACGGTACCCTGGATGATCACCCCGACAAGCAGAATCTTATCAAGGCCAAGGCCAGCATGGATGGGGTTGCCCGGGGCGTCAACGAGGGTCGAAGGAGGAGGGAAGTTATTAAAGAAGTCCTCAACGGCGGCAAGGGCGCGGCAGATTCCAGTACCCCTTCGGCCAATGGCACCAGCCCAAATTCAAAGCAGAAGAAGGGGCTTAACGTCGGGGTTGCGGCCTCTGTAAAGCTCGTGAAGGGGATGAAGCATGCCACAAAGTCCCGAGAAGGCACCGACGAAAACGAGGAAAAAGAACAGGTGGAGAAAATGGAAGCCGAGTTGAAGCGTTGCGAGGCCTTCATACGCAAGTTCGCCAAGGAAACCGTGGATTGGACACGCAAGATGAAGCACCTTATGACCTCCCTCTACGCGTGGACGGATGCATTTGGGCGGGTGATCGGCATTTCGCCGGATTCGGTATCCGAGGCTTTCGACGCGTTCAAGATGGTTTTGAGGGCCCAGGTAGTCCCTGTGTGCGAGGATTTGGAGACGGTTGTCCGGGACAGATTGTTTCCCCAGCTTTCGTTGTTGGTCGATTCGATGAACGACCCCTTTAGGCTTTTGGAGGCGATGCATACCCTCGAACCCCTCCATTATGGCCTTCTCAACCTAGATGTCTCCAAATCCCGTCCACCTCCGTCACTTTTGGAGGCTTCCCAGTCTTACGTCGCACTGCGGGGACAGCTATTCACGGAGCTTCCCCAATACCTCGCTTTGTTGCACAAAGGGATCGCCGCTACAATCATCCAGCTGAGCGCCTGGCAGACCGCCTTCTACAAGGACACGTACATTCATTGGGCCGAACTGTGGGACGCTCTGCGCGTTGAAGAAGACTCGGGCATCTCCAGCGCACCGGAAACCGTACGGATCTGGTGGGAGAGGTTCTCCATCATGGACGAAGGTCTCGGTGAACTCGGGATCTTGAAGAGACCCAAGATCCCTGTGCCCTCCCCTGCAGCCGGGATTATCAAGTCGCCGCCGACGAGCCCTAACAATAGCACAAAACAGACGGCAACACAACCTACAGACTTCACTGGAATGCCAAACTCAGCGTCCGCAACCATGACTAGTTATACCCCCCAAGCCGTTGGGACTTCACCCACCCAACCTCGCCATCCCACTCAACCCGTTCACGGCAGAAAGAGGTCTGGCTCGGTACCGACGAGAGTTATGACGATGATGCAAGCTTTGGAACCTGACCAATCGGCCTCATCGACCCAGATCGCTCACACCACCAGCAGAGACACGCAAGATGGGAGGAGGAAGAGGCAAGGGAGATCGTCTGATGTCGCGGTTCCTCCCATGGAACTTAGTCAATCGTATCCCCGACGGTCCAGCCTCCAACCATACTCCCCTCCTCACTATGTTCAAGAAAATTCCCAATACCACCACCCGCGCCCTCCCCCTCCTTCTCATTCCAATACTCAACCGATACCATCTGCAAATCTTCCCGTCAGACGACCGACGCACAGAGCTCGATCTCATTCCCGTGGGAACATCGAGGAGTTCCAATACCTCACCGGGTTAATTGGCGACGTTTCACACACCTCAGCTCGGAATTACGTTGTCACGTCTGGTGTGTTGGATTCGATCACTCCGGGGTTGGTTCGCAAGCGCTCCACGAGACGAGATGGGGACTCTTCTGGCAAGACTACGGATGGCCGCGTGGGCCGGGGGGGTCGCGGTAGTCAGAGTGCGGATGTGGCTGCGAACTCGGAAGATCCGGCGTTCGTATCGGAGGTTGTGGTGCTCAAGGCGGATTCATGGGGCGATAGAGAGAAGGAGAGAGAAGTGAAGGAGGACAGACCGAAACCTCAAAGAAGGGGAAGTGTCAAGAAGAAGTTCGCAGATACGCTTGAGAACGTCGCAAGGAAATCACCTTCTCTACCCAGCCTGAAGAGGTTCTCCGGGCCTCCGAGGTTGGGCTCCCCATCTCCTTCACGCGGATTACCACAGTCGTCTGTTCAGCAGCAGCAGCAGGGGCCCGGGCGATCTCAGTCTAGGTCACGTTCTCGACCTGTGACTCCTCGTGCCCCATCTTACCCATCTTACCCCACTTCTCCACCCCTCATCGTGACCAATTCATCGACCTCGTCCCACTCTCAAGGCCCTTACTTAACATCCGTGTTGTACGCGTGCGAAGCCGTCACTCCGTTCCAACTGGGTAGGGGCGTTGTGTACGATGGTCGCGGGTTCCATAGGTTGGAGGTTGGCACGAGGCTCGGGATCGTTGAAGAGTATGGACACCCCTGTATGCACCCATTGTTGCCTGTGCACGTTGACGACGGAGAGGATTGTTTATTGCTTGCGGTGGATGAACATGCGAACGTCGGTTGGGCATTTGCAAGTTTCTTAGTCCCTGTCGATTAACGGACCCCGATGGATCGTATTTGTCGACTTCCCCTTTATTCTTCTCTTTCAGCCTTCCCTCCTTCGCGGTGTAGTTTCCAGTCCCTGTTTCAAAGCTCTCGGACGTGTCTTTTCGTATAATTTCCCTCTCTCCCATTTTTCCTCCAGATTTTACCACCTTTAACCCTGGGTACATCTCACCCATCTCACACTCTCCCCGCTCTGATCCACGCTCTCAGTAACTGCTGTCTCATATTCTCTCCCATGCTCACTTACTATCTTTCGACGTCGTTTGTTCACAATTCACACTCGCTATTCGCTCCGTTTCCTCTTTCTTTCTTTCCCTGCCTGTGCTTCCTTCTCTCGTCGACTATCTCCTCTGGATCGTCTTGTATAACTGGTGTACCGTCATCGTCGCTTCCCATCTGTGTCTATTCCACTCGCGAGGTTTTCCTGAAGTTCCGGCGAACGATCCTAGTACCGTATCCAGAGATGTACCAGTGTAATTTCCCACGTTTCCATCTCCCGTCCTGAAGCCGATCAAGTTGAGGTTTTGAGGCCCGGCGATCGACGGCTATGGACTATGGTACATCGTCAACTTTTTTTTTTCGTAGTTCAACACTCGACCGCTCATGGCAGTGGGAAATTCCCCCACCCTGGCGGTGGTCCCAAGCGAGTTGGCTCGAGATCACGCGCGTCAACATGACGAAGCGGCTACACATATGGGCGCCGCCAGCCGCTTATACAGTTCAGCCGACCTAGCATGGGGCACACGTAAATGCCGCTGGAAGTGGGCACTACTAACCGGATGTAGCCAAATTTTGAGTACTCTACTGATAGAGCGTCGGAACATTTCGTGAAGACTCGCGATTACTCGTCGGAGGAACGAGGTCCATACTGTATGCAAGGTGCTATACCCGTCGTTCGACGAGTTCCGGGGACAATGGGATAGCACATTTGCGCGCGTTCCTTGTTTTCCCGGGCTTCTCTCGCTCAGGAAGACGACGGACTACCGTTGACCGGGGGAACAATACCGAGAACACACTAAAGCGCATTGCGCTTTTTGCGGTACAGAGGCGATCGGAGGATCTGCCATGATCGGAGGGTTTCGGACCTGTATACCAAGAAATATATGCGTATAGATATTTCGACTAGTAGGGGCGACCTGCGTCTCCTACTAACACCCCAAGAAATGCAACAGGATTCATCCGAGAACTGTTATTGCAACCCTCAAAAAAGCCACAACTGGAGAAACAACCAGGCCAATGACATCCTCAAAGAGTCCGTAAATATGTGCCGATGAGGAGTGTAATCAGGGATTTTCCATCCCAACCGCCAACGAGTACCAGAGAGAAGACTTAGTCGGTTCCAGGAGTCGTCTCTGTCTCGCTGGGGATGGATTTCGGAACGTTGTCGAACGTGGCTTCTGGTTCTCGGCCATTGGGTTCGATGGCCTGTCCCTCTTCGTTCAAAGGCCAGAAGGTATTGCGGAACAGGTTCGTCGGGTCATATTTTCGCTTGAGCTCTTCGAGCCTGTCCCAGTTCTTGCCGAAGCTGGCTTTGGTCTTCTCTGCGGTTTCACTGCGACCGAGGAACTGGAAGTTGTAGTGAGGAACCACGACTAGGATGCAGGGGGACGAGTAGGATACGTACGCTCGGGAGCGGTCCGCCTTGCGCTACAGGCTTCAGCGTTTCATCTAACCACTGTGACAACCTACGTCAGTTACCGGGGCGGCGTAAGGGAAGGTGGACGACCTACATCCTCAGCGGCGCCCACACACCTCGGATCATCAATCCCGAGATCCCACTGGTGCAAAGCGGCAACGGTAAAAGCGGCCTCTCGCTGTTCCTTGGGTAAACAGGAGTTTTCGAAATCCCCGATAGCCCCACCCGCGAGTTCAAACAGCCAAGCTATAGGAGGGTGGATTGTCCGACGGTTTTAGCGTTTGCCCAGGTGAGAGTCGGAGCATTACATAGGAGAAGGGAGGGTGAGGGGGGACGGTCAAATGTTGGAATGGTTAAGGAAAGACATACTACAACCGATTGGCGTGTCCCCAAATTCGAGGACGGTTTGGTTGATTATTTCGTCGGGGAGCGAAGTGATAAGCGTCGAACGGATGAACCATTGCCTTCCGGCTGTCGGGGAAACTCGTTAGACTGGGGCGCGAATGGCTGTAAAGATTTTACAGACCTCTCGCCCTCAAAACCTGAGCGACACTATCCTGTTGGTTTAAAAATGCCTTCTCGTTCACTTCGTTCAACAAACAGCTCTCCCCGTCCCAGCTAGAGATCGCTTGCAAATATTCCAATCCCTTTTCCTTCGGCCCGATATAGCACATTTGTATCACGATCAGGGAATCTTGGTCCGCGGGCCCAGCGGTGAGGAGTAGGTTCACATAGAGTTCCCTGGGTGCCTGTTTCACACAGTCACGGAAATGCTTGATCAGCGAAGGGGCGGTTGCTTTATGGAACCGACTGTTGGTAACGGGGGCGGTCAGCCTTATTCGTAGTAAGGTGAGACGGACCACGAACTAGAGAAGGTTTCCTGCAAATACCACAGGGACGGGAAACGCCTTTGCGATGTACCTGGTAATAACACCGAAACATGGACCAGCACCTTTGATTGCCCACCAGAGATCTAGGGCCAAAAGGCTGCGTCAGAAATCAGGAGCCTCCACCTGTAGTTATTTTGAACACACCAGGGTGCTCGTCTTCGTTGACGATGACAATTCTGCCGTCTGCAAGTACCATCTCGGCTTCGACAAGATTGTCAATGCTCAGCCCGTGTAACCGACTGAGGAAGCCAAACCCTCCAAGCACCATGATGGCTGATCCTGTAGGATGCGCAGCCCTGTGTTCCATAAGTAAGCAAACAATTGTGGTGTAGGAGCATAGGGATCCACGTACGTTGGCACATGGTATGGAATCAACTCAACTATACCATTAGCAGATTCCTTTGCCTCCACAGGGTTGTCCGCAGTGTACATGTCGATCTCCTTCTGCAATACACCGGCTCCAAAGGTTACATATACTTGGGGGTACCGTGGCTCCGACTGCGAACAGTGATCCAATGTTGGATTCTCCCGGTCCATTGGTAGATAAGAGCTGAAGAGCGAAGAAGCACTGGCAGGGAACGAACTACCTTCTCCCGCGGAGTGAAGTGAGGAACTGGGCAAATCACGTGGGATATCTAAGGGAGGGAACGTGGGTCCTGAGAAGGGAGTGTTAGAAGCAAAGGTTGGAAACGAGGTGAGTCCCCTCGAAGAGTGCATTGTTTGCTGATAAGTAGGTTGAATGGGACCAGCATCCTGAGAGGAGTCCGTGGTCACAAGGTAATCGAATGGCCGGACGCGACTTGGTAACCAGGGAGTGGGCCGTGGGACGTCTGCAGGATTGGGTTCTCCAGCAAGATTCATATGGTCGAACGGGCCTCTCGCGTCGACCGGGGGAGATGTTAGGTTTTCATCAATACGCTGACTATCCGCATCGATAGATGCGGAAGCAGGTTCACTCCCAGTACTGTTAGTTGCACTGAGACGTGGCGCTCTGTAGTCCTGCGGAGGAACCCTCCTGCTAACACCGGGCTCAGGGGCCAAGGGTGGGCCGCTCAAGAAGGACGAGACCCTGGGGGCAGCTGGATCATAAGTTCTTAAACGAGCTTCGTAGGCGGCTCTCTCTTCACCATCTACCTCCTCCGTTTCTCTTCTACGTTTCTGGGGAGTGACGGCGGTGGTAGAGGTCCCGTCGTTATCTTGGAGGTTGGAAGTGGAGATTGCTTGCGCTGGTCGCCGTGTCGCCTTCCCCTTGCCCTTGTCCGTGGGAGATAATTGGTCCCTCAGGCCGACATACTGGCGAGGAATGGAATCGTCAGGGACACCTATGGCGATGCCTCGTAGTCGACTAAGATCGACGATGATGTCGCCTAGAGATTGGAGGGATGGACATCATGCAGGAGGACGGGGAAGTTGCCGAGAGTTACCTCCGATCGATACACCTGATGTACCGTACCCACCGGCCTTGATGGAGGGGGACAAGTGGTGCTTGTTGCAGAAAACGATAATCCTAGCGCCGAGCCATCAGTATGGGTGTTCGTGTAACACGGCGAGGTATCACTCACTTGCTAACATCAGACGCGTCTTCTGGGAGTGCCAGTGCAATGGCTTTCGTTCTGATGGCGCCGTTGAAAATCTTGGATTGATCCGCGAACCTACAGACGGTGAATTGGTCCAAGTAGATATTGACAGAAGGAAACCACGCACGTCTGGTCGCCCGGAAAGTGGAATTCTCCTTTGAGCGAGTCTCTGAGGGCTTGAAAGTGAGGCTGAAGTACCCTCTGGTCGAGGGGAGAGGTCAGGGTTGTCATGGTCGGACCCGGACTTGAAGAGAGCAGTGAAGGGCGCGAGAGTGAAAGTCACCCCGCACACCTATTTATCTAGCTTCGTTTCGCGTCATGTTTTGCGTCATCGGCCGTCAGCGGGAAGCGCACCTGCACTCTTTATTTCTGTCCTACGCCAAGTTTCTGAGAACTTACGATACTGTGATAGGGTGAGGAACAACTTCCTAATCCCAATTTGCGGTACATAACCTCGCATGTTGTACCAGTGCGTGGGCCCAGGTTCA
>Ga0307515_10021283_pt1 | contig 11507 bp, 1 predicted proteins | sample 17_EM_MG_FD_194513 | JGI IMG/M metagenome (GOLD analysis project Ga0307515, IMG submission 194513) | Populus trichocarpa ectomycorrhiza microbial communities from riparian zone in the Pacific Northwest, United States - 17_EM | ecosystem: Host-associated > Plants > Roots > Unclassified | place... | reverse complement strand
TCAGATTTACCGAACGACAACCTCATATTCAGATTTGAGCTCCATTTCGGTTAAATATGGAGCCTCCATATTGAATATGGAGTTGCAACCGAACGGCCCCTTAGCCTTCTTTAACCGTTAGACGTCATATTTAGATATATAGAGATTATCTTTAGTCTCTTAGCGCGTGTTATTAGCGAGCGCCTTATAAGCTTATAGGTCTTAAATAATATCGCGATCTTAGGCAGTATATATTTTACCTTATATAAGCTTTAGGTAGTAGTTCTATAAAAAGTAGTAGTATTTATTAGGTTCTTGTACTACTATTTTTATAAATATCTTAGTATCTCGTATTTTAATCTTAATAGGTAGTAGCCCTTCCGCTTACTTATCCGTAGTTATATAGTTAGTAAAGAATAAGATATTATTAATATTTACTTTATTAAGGTTATTATAATCTCTTAAGCTACTAGGCCCTTTAGGGGTTAAGGCTAAAGCTAATAAATTAAATTCTTCTAGGATTGATTAGCGGCGTAAGTTAAGTATAAGTATTAGATTATTCTTTAGGTTTAATATAGTAGCTAGTAAAAAATATTGTCTTACTATTATAGGTTCCTTAAAAGTATAAAGTAAGATAACTTATAGATACGCTGCTTTTAGCAGCGCCTATAGTATTATAGAGACGTAAAATTAGTTATAGGCTAAGCGTTAGTAATAAAAAGGCGCAATGTAATATTATATTATAGGACGGAGGCAGTAGCTATAGAACGTATATATTTAAGGAGTCTATAAGACGTTACGCGATTAATCGTAAGGAGGTAATATACTTACGCGTAGCTAATATAAGCTATATGTGAGGTATACGCAAGAGCACGGGGCTCTCCTATGGAGGCCCCTGCGGTGGGGTTCCGTGACATAAATAAACTCTATAGAGGCCTTCTCTTAAGGAGACTTTTAGGTAATCAACTCTCTTATAGCCCTTATTTCTCTTATTACCTTTTTTACCGTCTTTTTTAGTGCCTTTATAACTTGTTATTTTCTTTACTGGCGCTTTATCCTAGATTTAGTAGCTCTAGGCTTACTTAATAGCCCGTTTCCGTATAACTAGTAAAAAAAGTTAACTTAGCATTAAGGAAGATCTAAAAGGACTATAACGCTTAGATAAAGATAAGCTTAATTAACCGCCTTTAATAGAGCTTTAAGCTAACTCTAACTTAAAAGCCTTATTTACTTCCTCCTTAGTCTTCTTAGCCTCCTTCTCTTCCTTATCTACTAAACTTAATACCTATAAGGCTACTACTAAGAGAGGTTCGAGGTCTATAAGGCTCTTAATTACTTTATTAATTGACTTTATATAACTGCCTGTTGCTAAAACTCCGTTAAATAACTCCTATATTAAATTTAAAAAGATAGGCGGCGTATTACAAAACTTCTTAGTAGTAGAATTAGCTTTAAAGTGGGCCTTTATAACTTCCTTACTAGTAATAGGCACGCCTTTACCTTTATTTTACCCCTAGCTAGAGAGGCCATAAAGCTCCTTTTATAGCTTTTAGTCCTTCTTATAGTTATTATACTTACTCTTAATTTATTTAAAAGTAATAGGCTACTAGGTAATAGCAAGCGTATAATTAAAAGTAATTTTCTAGTCGTTAGATTTGTAGGAGCTATCTACGCGAAATCCTTTCTTAATAGCTTTAATAAGGCCCTTTAACATCGCCTCCTTTATCTCGCCTGTCTATCTTATACGTATATTCCTATATCCTATAGGCGTTACAGGCGTTACAGGCGTTGTTATAGCTCTACTATAGCTCCTATAGGAGGTAAGCGAAGGTATAGAAAGCGTTAATTATAAAGAGGGCGTTAGCTAAGGAGGAGGCTCTATTATTACACTAAAGTAGGGAGTCGCGATAGGGGCCTAGTAGCAAAGAGGGCTTACTTAAATTGCTTACTAATGTTAATTATAGATTATATAAGGCTAAATATAGAGCTTTATATAGAGGCTTACCGAATAATTAACTTAATTACAGATTTAAATAAGCTAGGGTAGTAGCTGCGACTAATTACAAAACAGGTAATACTAAAAGGCGTATAGATTAAACAAATATAATATAGAGCCGATTTGTAACTAAACTACCCCTTAGTATAACTAGAATAGATATAAACGGATATTTAGTTTAACTAAAAAAACGCTTTATATTCTATACTCTTTTATTCCCACTTTATATACTTACTTACTTACTTACTCTTATAACCTTTTAAATACTTAAATATTTTAACTATTTAAATTACTAGCTTAGATTAGAGATTTAACCTAATAAAAAACCTTATAATCTCTTAAAGGCGCTTAGGTCTTTAACTCTTTTAATAAGAGCCTAATTAAATTAAGCCTTTAGATATACTTTATTACACTATCCTAAGCCTCCTATTAAAGTTGCTAGTTAGTATTCCTAAGCTAATTTACTTCTTCCTCTACCTATTACCTAAGCTCTATCTCTATAGATATCTTATCTCTTAATTTACTTAACTCTTAAGCTAATCTAGCATTTTCCGTTTATAGCTTATTAATTTTTATACTAAAGCTAACCTTTAAGTAGTTTAGCGTTTATAAGAAGTTAGGAAACCTAATAATTTAAAACATCTTATATATATTTACCAATATTATAACGCCTTACGCTTTTATAAAGTTTATCTTTATAGTAGCTATAACCTATATAGCCTTAAACGTTATACTAACTCCTTTATATAATTCCTAAGAATAAGTATTTTAAAACGGAGCTCTTGCTGCGCCCGACCTAAAAAGACTAAAATTAACCAAAAGAACCCTAAAAAATACCTAGAGAATCCCCCTAAGATATATGCATCGCAGGGAAGGCATACGTCAAACGACGGTAGTTTATACTTACGCGCGACCGCCAGAACCATGCCTAGTAATAGCCCTCTATAATAAAGATGGGCGAATACCATATTATAAAGCGGAAATACCTTTATTAAAAAGGTATCTAATAAAATATAAAGCCTATTAGACGTATCTAGTATCTAAAATTGCGGGGGAGTAACTATTAGCTATAATAATCTAATATAGCTAGTAAAATGGCTCCGCTAGTCTAGTAAACCTTAGGCGCCCCTCTAGCAAACCCTTAATTAAATCCTCTAACAGTTAAGCAAAATTAAAAATAAATAAAAAACCCCCTTACCGGCGAACCGCACCTAGGCTACTATAGCTATGCTTCTACAGCATAGGGAACTTAACCCCCTTAAGATAATAACCGGGTATATAATTATAATATAACTAAATATAGAAAAAGCAAAGGGACTTAGGGGATAATTAGAAATAAAAGTCCTTATAAAGATCTGCAAAGAGGTCTACAACGCTATTATAGTTTAACACCTTAGAAGTGGAGATATTAGAGTTACCCTAAAGGACTAATAGGCAAAGAAATAAGCCGTAAGGGTAGGGGATAGGCTAGGAGAACGTATTGGCATAAAAGTACTCTATAAGGACTACCTAGTTAAAGTCCTAGTGGTTTCTATAAGCCTTAGGGTAAAAAAGGGACGCTAGGTGGATAATATAGTAATTATATAGGAGATAGTAAGACAAACGGAACGCTTTATACTAGGACTTAAGATCACCTAAATCTAATAGCTTTAATAGGAAAATATAAACTAAGTAAATAATAAGAATAATAAGAGAATATAAGGGTCGCCAAAGACTCGCTAAGGAGACGCTAGATAAATATATGGCTCCCTTATTATTAGTATATATACACTAGAAATACAAAAACTCCTTATCTAAAAAGGAATAATTATAAACGGCGTTATATATAATATAAGGCTCTATAACTATAAACTATACCTAAAATAATGCTACTACTACGTATAATAGGGACACACCTAATCTATATACGTAGTATAGGTGTACTGTAGCTACTATACAGGCCCCTATAATATAAAACACTGCTTAAATTAAGACTAAATAAAATATATAAACTGCTACTAAAGCATATATAAGGTATAGGAGAAAGAAGACTATATTAAATATAGGAGACGGAAGGTAAGGGCTTAACAGCTGCGGGAATAACTATACGCTAGGTTATATAAATGGAAATAATAGGTAATAAGCTAGGAGGGCATAGGTGCCTTTCTAGCGTTTTCTACCTTTAATATTAGGGGGCTAGGCTAGCCATCCCAAGCCTTAACGGGCCAGAAGCGATGCTGCGCGATATTATTAGACTATATAGGGATATAAGGGTTATAGGGGATATAAGGAAAAGGACGCCCTATAGGAAGACCCTTATAGACAGCTATAGCAAGCTTAAAACTAGAATAATTAAGAATTAGACTTAACGCGGCAAATATAATATTTATAGCCAACTCTTAAAGAGTATATAGCCAACTCTTAAAGAGTATATAGCCAACTAGTAAGAATAGGGGAAGAACTAGAGATAATAATAGATTTAGATATAGAAGCGCTAGTAAGAATATAAAATATGGGAATAGAAAGCTCTATATAAAATAAGTAGTAACTAGAGTATAGATATAAGAAACAGAAGTTCTAAATATTTTAGAGAAAATAGAAATAGAAGAAGTAAGGAATAAAGAAAAGGCGAAGGACCTTTGCTAGGGGTCCGCTATCTATCTATTATATAGTATAACTGCGGCAATATAAACCACTGCCTTGTAAGGCCCTTACTAGATAGCCTAGACCTAAAGAAATACTATATTCTTACTATATAAGAGCCGTATTATAATGCCTATATATAATTAACATACTACCCCTAAGGATTTCAGCTCCTATATAAACTAAAAGCAGCTATACGCGTGTGCTTTATAATTAGTAAGGCTATTAGCCTATCCTTATAGTTATAGTAGGCAGTTAACCTAGATATTACAGTTATAATAATCTAGATATATAGGGGACCAGTATAGATTATTAATGTGTATAACCCTAGGGTTAAAGGGGTCCCATAAATAGAGAATATTATATTAGTAATAAGCCTACTAAAAACCAAAGACACAGAGTTTATTCTATTAGGAGATATAAACCTCTACCACCTATAGTGGAAGGGTATCTATATTGCTGCTAAATAATAGGTAGAGTGCCTACTAAGAGCTATAGACACCTAGGGCCTTAAGCTAGCTACCCCCCTAGGAGCAATTATATAGTAATAAGGCACCGCTAGAAGTATAATTAACCTTATATTTATAGACAAAGGCCTATACTAGAGACTTAAAAGGTATAACCCTAAAGAAGAATAGGCACTCGCCTTAGACTATATCTCTATTTAAATATAGCTAGATTTAGATATTAAGGCGTAATTAAATAGCAAAAGATATGTAATAAGAAAGCTTAAGATAGATAGCTTCCTTAATATAGTTAAATAATAACTTTAAGACCTAAAAGAAATCTACCTAATACTAAACGAGTAAGGTTTATTAGCTACCCCTAAGGAAATTAACTAAAGACTAGAAAGGATCTAGGCAGCAATTAAAAATAGGCTAAAAGAGCACTGCCCGGTCTTAAAACCGGGCCCCTATACGCGATACGCATGGTCCGTATAATACGCAATTCTTATTACTAGCTAATAATAAGTAAGAAGAAAATATATAAATAGCTATAATTTTAAAGACGAGAGATAATATAAAGACTTAAGAAACCAGCTAAAGAATACTCTAAAAAAAGAAGTAAGGAATAGCTGGAGACGGTTTATAAATAAGCATATTACTAACCTAAGCCTCCCCCACAATAAAGGTCTTTAGAGGATAGCAAAATAGGTAAAGAGAAAGGTAGGACGTTTAGTAGAAGACCTATACCTTCCGCCCCTATAAAGACTAGGTGAATTACTAGCTATAAGCGACAATAATAAGAAGGCAAAGATCCTTATAGAAAGGGTTTTCCCTTAACTAGCTTTAGTAGACCTTAGTAATATTATAGGTAAAGCACTAGTGACTTGCCTAAGGGTTAATAGCGATATAATAACCGAAGAAATGGCCAGAACTATTAGCCGCCTTTTAAATAATATAGTATTAGGACTAGATAGGATCCTAAATAAAGCCTTAAAGACCTGTAGACTATTAATAGCACTTTAGCTTGCGGATATAGTTAGAGTATACTTTATAATAGGCTACTACCTAAGACTTAAAAGAGCTATAATAATGTTTATCCTATATAAAGAAGGTAAAGCAGACTACTTATTCCTAGGGAGCTACTGCCCTATTGCCTTAGAGAATACCCTAAGTAAGATCTTAGAAAGGGTAATAGCGGACTATATAGTAGATACGGCTAAGGAATACGCCCTACTACTATAAAGCTAAATAGGGGTAAGAAAGAACCGCTTAATACTATTAGCACTTACGCTACTCGCTGCTACTATTAAATCTGCATAGGCGATGTGAAGGGACTTTATAGTATTAATGCTTAGCCTAGATATTAGTGGCGCTTACAATAATATACCCTACGAGCGTCTCCTATACATCCTTAGGGTAAAAGGCTTCCTAAAATGGGTTATATAATTTATTTAAGGGTTTATAGGCTAAAAAGAAACATTATTAGTCTTTAGTAGATACTAAAGCCCCCCTATTATAGTTGCAACAGGAATACTATAAGGATTACCCCTCTCGCCTATACTCTTCCTTTTTTTTATAAGTAACCTACTTAACTCCTTTAAGGAAGGGGCGACCTAAGGGATAGGCTTTGTTAATAATATAAACCTAATTATATATAGGCTAATAGCCGTAGAGAAAGTATATAATACCTATATAGAATAGGTAAGATAATATAGAGTCTAATTCTTACTAGAGAAGTACCAGCTAATTTATTTTATAAGAAAATATAACTAATCTATAAATCTCTAGTATATAATTTATATTTAAGGCTTTAGGGGTTAACCAGTCTAGGGCCTAAGAGTATTAGGAGTATAGGTAGACAGTAAACTCTAGTAGAGCGTATATACGGCGTAAGCGGCCTATAAGGGCTAAGTATAGTATATTATATTATCTAGGATTGTTAATTCTACATAGGGTCTATACTTTTAGAGGTTACACCTACTATACACAGTAGTTGTCCGGCTAACTATAATATATAGGTCCAGTATCTGGGCCATTAGAGAATCTAAAAAAGGCCCCCCTAAATTGCTCCTTAAACTACTTTAAAAGGTTTAAATAGCCTACCTTTAGAGTATAATAGGCGGATATAAACGAACGGCTATAGTACTGCTTAAAAAGGAAGCTAATATTCCCCCCCTATAACTATATATTAAAGCCGCTGTAATATAAAGGGCGTAAAAGGAACGCAACTTTAATATTATAAAGTATATTAAAATACGCCTAAATAAACTATAGAGGAACCCTAGGGCGCTTATAGGAGAATAAACTAATAACCCTAAAGTAGGGAAGATATATTAGAGAAATAGGTAAAGAAAGCAGAAGAAGAATAGTGCTGCTTTAGGGCCTAGGCCTATATAAAGGAAGAAGAAAAACGCGTAAGAGGCTAGTAAGGATAATAGTAAGAAAGAGAAAGAAGCTAAAGTAGAGTATAAAAGAATACTAGGAAACCATCTACCGCAATATAATACTAGCTGGACTAGCGCTAAAGAGGCGTATAGGAGTTAAAGGTATAGAGGCTAATTAAGGTAAGAGGAACCTAAGCCGTAGCATGGTTAACGCTATAGGGGGTAAATACTTTAGGGCTCTAAGAAGGCCTAATAAAGGCAGAAAATATAATAGCAACACTCTTAAGAATAGGAATAATAGGACTAAAAGACTGGCTTTACTAGGTAGGTGTCCTAGTAGGTAGCCTAAGATATAAATATGGCTAGCTAAGACAGACACTAAAATATATAATACTGTTATGCCCCTTATATACTAACTAAGAAGTAATACTTTTAGTAGCTAGCACAGAGAACTATAAGACACTACTTTTAATAAAAAAGGCCTTAAGGTGGTTACCTAGTAGCTTATTAGCTAAAATATACTAAACTAGTTTTAGGTTATAAAGGAAATATTAATAAAGGGCAGGGGGGCGAGCAACGGGCGCCCTATAATAACTTTATAGTAGTAAAGTAAAGTATATAATACTAGCGCGTCTATAGGCTTATTACGGCAGCAGTGGTTCCTAAGGAGGTTAAAAAGTAAGGTAGTAAAAGCACTATAGGTGACTTGTAAGCGCCTTATAGGCGCCTTATAGGTAAGTCCTAAAAGGTAGAGAGATAGATTATAGGGTTTTCTTAAGTTAAGTCTTTCTTAATTTAAGTTTTCTCCCTATATATAAATAAGGAGTAGTCCGCGTAGGCCCAATAGGGATCTAAATCAGACGTTAAGTAATGAATTATTATTATTATATAATTCCTTATGTTGGGAATAAAGGCATATAAGGCATATTGCCATCACGTGTAGCAAGTTGCCGTTACGTGCGGCAAGTTGCCGTCACGTGCCGCCGCGGCACTAGCGTGGTGAGGAACCTTAAGTTCCTCACCCCTTTCTTTAAGAAAAAAACATAAAACAATCATTATACTATCTATGAACCGTAGCTACGTGATATCCCCTTATGTAACTAACACTAATCAGTGGTTAACTTTATAGTTATACTATAGAACAGCTAGGTATCACTAAGAAGAGATAAGCCACTGTACCAGTGCTACTTATACTAAAGGAAGCTGTCTTTTAAGGTTAGAACTGGTCCTAAACCTTAAATAGAACTCTTCCACAAATCTAAGGATCTAAAAGGCTAGAACTAGTCCTAAGCCTTTCTAAGATTATGGATTCTTACGTCTATTACGCAGAACAACACGCTTTACAAGTCTTCGCGATTTAAGGCCAGAACTAGTCCTAAGCCCTATAATCACAAATACATATCCAAACGCGTACTAAACAACAAACGCGTACTAAATGATAAATATATATTACAAACGCGTACTAAACGACAATCCCTATACTAATAACACTTCCCTCCCTCTAAAAATATGGCTACGCCTACTTTAAATAACTAGAAAGACTCCTTACTACTAGGGGTAGCTAAGTATGCAAAATTTATTAATAAAGATTAGGACGAATTCGCCTTTAATATAATAACTTATACCGCAAAACAAGTTAACGGCTTTCTCCTATACTATATTATATTCTACCAAAATAGATACTACGCCAATTTATAACTATAGGAGTATTTTAGGGAGGATTTTATAGGATAGACTGCTGATACCTAGGCACTTAGCAACGTTTATATTATTTAAATTTTTTAAAACTTCCTCTGTAGGAATGGGGTATATATTACTAAGAATAGTAACCCAATTACTAGCAATATTTAGGCCGTTATTGCTAGTATAGAAGAACTAATATACACGGAAGCTAAGATTATACGTTAACTACGGAAACCTAAAAACAACCCATATTCTTTAAAAGGTAACTTTAATTCGTATTAAAACCCCTAGAACGCTGACCCCCTACCTAAAGCTGCTCTCCTACCTAGAGGTGCTCTCCCACTTAGAGTTACTCCGCCTTTACCTCCTCTACTCTAGCCAACTAGTGAGCCTTCGCCATAAGAAGTTACAAATCTAATAAAGGTATATTCGGACGAAGAGAAGAAGTTTAGAGGAGAACTATACGATATATTTGGAGCAAAACTACAGGTCTTTTATAACTGTTATAATAAGGTTAGAATTTAACGCCACTAGTACTACTACGCTTTCTCCATTATGTTAAAGGGACGGGCAGCAATATTTTATTACAACCATATTGCGGGTAAAAACTATAGCTTTAATATAATGCTTTAGCTCACTAGAGCCCACTTTAAGACTAATAAGAATCGCCAGCTTTATATATCCAAATAGCGGGAGACTATATTTTAAAGAGTTATCACTTCTAACCCAATAAAGACTTATTTAAAGTGCCTTTAACTACTCTTTAATAAACTCTAGAAAATCTAATATGGCTTTATTAAAACTTACTAAAATAAAAACAGCCTAAGGGACTAGGTTATCTCAGCATGCTATAGCGTTCCTAAGTATAACTTGGCGCTATACAAACCTGTAGATACGTTTAAAGGAGTATATACTAAGCTACGCTCTGCTATAGGTACTACGATACAAACACAAGAATCTTAACAGTTCTATACCAAAAACCCTACCTAACTAAGTATTCCTAACTAATATAATTATAACTGGACTAATCAAATATATGGTGGCTGTAGTAGGGAATACAAAAAAGGGTATAATTAATATCAACTATAAGGCAACCGTGGAGGTCCCGGGGGAGGTTCATTTTAAAGTAATCGCTAGAAGAAGTGCTACGTTTATAAAAAGCTAAATTGCTAGTTAACTAGATACTCCCTTAATAAGTAAAAAGAGGCATATAACAAGTTCCGTTAGAGTATAAGAAACGTTAGAAATCGCGAGGTCACTACGGCCTACTTCTAAAGCTTTATAGTTTAATACAAAGGCGTAGAAGACCTTAAGGGTAAGGTTAATAAGACTGAATAGCTCCTTATAGATATAGAAATTAAGGACTACTTACCTAACTAATACTTTACTAAGTATAGTAAGGTAAATGGTATATAAACCATCGCTATTCTTAATAACCAATCTACACTCCATTTTATTATAAAGTTAGATATCTTTAATAAGCCAAAGAAGAGCTCCGCGTTTTCCTTCAACAATAGATACTCAGCGAACGTCTTTTATAGTATTATGCCGGATACTAGAGCCGCAGGAGTATCTACAGTAGGAGAACCTCAAGTTTAAGCCCTTTAGCAGCTTAATAGCTCTGTTCAGATTAACTATTTAACGGCAGGCCAATATATAATACGTTTTAGCAAGGGTACCACAATCTCTCTCGGCATAATTAGGGTCTAAACCCCCTTAGAATACATCACGTTCTATATTATTCCTGTAAATACTCTATTTTTATTCTGCATTAGGGATATAAATAAATTAGGTGTTAAGCTTAACAACCTTAAGAATATGCTTATGTAGGGAGATAATCGGGTGCCTATTATACGCAAGTAGGGTTACCCATAGCTGCTCCTTTAATAATTAGAAAAGAGTGTTACTTAGAGCCATTTAACTAAGTTAGAGTTACGTTAACTATACCATTATTTTAGCCACCCATCCGTTCATTAATTGCTTAGGGTTCTTTAGTAAGCAGGCTATAAAGTTAAGGTTAAGGCAATTAAGCATCTTATAAAGTACTGCTATTACTGCTAAATAAACTAGAAGTCCCCTAGCTGATTTAAGTTTACCCTTAAAGATAACTATAACTTTAACTTCTGTATTATCGTTAACGTTATATATCTTAGCGGTAAGCCAGTACTCTAAGTTATTAACTTTTTAACTTCCTTCTAAGCCGCACGATTCTTAAAGGATATGTTAGCTAGGAATATATAAAATACCCTTTAGTTATACTAGATTAATATCTACCTAGGACCCCCTAATTAAATCGTCTATAATGTAAAAAAGAATTTCTTATCTATAGAGTTCTGACAACAGATAAAGGCAATAGCAATTAAGGTTAAGGAAGTCCCCGTTAAGGCATATAATAGT
>Ga0307515_10021282_pt1 | contig 11507 bp, 12 predicted proteins | sample 17_EM_MG_FD_194513 | JGI IMG/M metagenome (GOLD analysis project Ga0307515, IMG submission 194513) | Populus trichocarpa ectomycorrhiza microbial communities from riparian zone in the Pacific Northwest, United States - 17_EM | ecosystem: Host-associated > Plants > Roots > Unclassified | place... | reverse complement strand
CTATGCTCTCATCAGTCCTCCGCCTTTGCCCCCTGACTGCGAATCGGAGCACGTACATGTTGAGGCCAGCCCCAAGCAGCAAATTGCTGAACTTGACGGGCTTCTTCTCAGGAACCGGCTTGGCTGCGACGACGGACATCGTAGGTGGTATTTCTGTACTTGGGGCCCTGACCAAGGGATAAGGGTGCTTCGTCGCGAGGGATTGTTGTTGCTGGAATTGGAGTTATGCTGTGCTTGGTGTCCTTTTTGGCTCAAGCTAAATCGGCTGACGTTGGGGTTCGGTGACCGAAGCTTATCTTGCTGGCCTTGTTTTGCTTTTTCCCTTGTCAGCATCAAATTCAACAGGCAAACTGCGTTGCTCTAGATAAATTCGTTGGCTATATCTGAGGGACGCGGTTGCAGGCAAGATTTGATCTTACAGCAAGATTCGATGCGGCTTTGGTGTTTGGATTATTCTTCAACGAGGCTGTTCCGTACAGGTCACAGAGGCTGCGGTTCCCAGTTGGTAAAGTTGATGTCTTGTTGGGCGGCTTGAGCCGACTGTTGGATCGCTTCGTTCAACGCCTCGGCATTGGCCGATCTGCCTGCACATGGACGAAAAAGGGGATGGTGATTTTTATGATTTTCCAAGATTGTACATGCTCGGGGAGATCTTCCCATGGCCGCATTCATTGGGATTTGGAAGAGGAAATGCCTTGCGATGCGAATGGCGTCCCTGTGTTCGGATGTCTTCAAAAACAGCGACACACACTCAAAACATAATCTGTTCTCGGATGCAACGACCACATCCGGGCGAGTTCAAGGGGTGTCAACGAGCGCATTGAATGAAGATCTAAGGACGGAAGCCTATTAAAATACGAAAATGCAGTTCAGTAGGCAGGTATGGCTGCAGAAAAGCACCAGCACGCTGAGATAAAGTACAGTGAACAGTGCTATTGCTCCCAATCCCGTCTATGCCAACCCTTTTCGTACAATCACAATCTAGCGTCCCGGCCTCATCCCTCTTCCACACCTATTCTATTGTTATAGCTTGGCTCCGACGATCTCAGCCCACTTCTCTGTTGAAAAGGACTTTGGTCGTTCGATAGGAGCGCCAACCGCGCGGTCAATGATGAGTTGAGGAAGGACACCAATGGCACGGGAAACACCGAAGAGAACGGTGTAGTAGTTAGCCTCAGTCAAGCCGTAATATTGGAGGAGAACACCAGAGTGCTGTTATCGAATCAGTGACATATTTTCTCGAGGGATAAATTCACTTACGGCATCCACATTCGGATACGGGTTCTTGGTCTTTCCATGCTCCGTCAGAACACCTGGAGCGATCTTGTAAACCTGGCTAACAAGTTGATACATCTTGTCATCCGGGAGATGTTTCTAGCAGCTGTTAGTACTTTTCTAATGGTAAAGGAAGCATTCTTACCTCGGCGAATTCTCTCTGAGCCATATAACGAGGATCGGTCTTGCGGAGAACAGCATGTCCGTAACCGGGAACAACTTGACCAGCCTTGAGTGTAGACCAGAGGTAGTCCTTGATGGCTTGGTCACTCAGATCATTGCCAATGGCAGCCTTCATTTTGGTGAGCCAGTTCAAAACTTCCTGGTTGGCGAGACCGTGGAGAGGACCGGCAAGACCATTCAGACCGGCGGCGAGGGAAAGCATAGGAGAGCTGAGAGCACTGCCAACCAAGTGAGTGGTGTGGGCACTGACATTACCACCCTCATGATCAGTGTGGATGGTAAGGTACAGTCTCATCAGCTCAACGAAATCCTTGTTCTCACCGAAACCCAGTTGGTTGGCAAAGTTGAAGCTGTAGTCCTTGTCCTTCTGGACAGGTGCGACCTTGCCGCCTTTGAATACGTTTTGGTAGATTCTGGCAGCGATAGTTGGGAGCTTGGCGATCAAATCCATAGAGTCCTCGAAAGTGTGTCCCCAGTACTCGGTCTTCTTCATTCCCTTGGCGTATGCTTTCGCGAAGGCAGATTCGTGCTCGAGAGCAGTGACTGCAATGGAGAATTGCGCCATTGGGTGGAGGTCATTCGGGCAGCGGTCGATAAGCTCTTCCACGAACTTGGGAACTTCGGAGCGGGCGGCCCACTCAGCGGAGAGGTCGCGGACTTGCTGTTCACTGGGAACTTCACCAGTCAGGAGAAGCCAGAAGAGGCCTGGGGAATCAATTAGCAGATTACCGGAATATATCTCTTATCATGCCTCACCTTCCGGCAGAGGCTCCTGTCCTCCAGGAGCCTTTGGCAGAAGCTCCTGGCATTCTGGAATTGTCTTTCCTCGGAAGCGGATACCCTCCTCGGCGTCGAGAACAGATCCCTCCCAGACCAAAGACTTGATACCACGGGCACCGCCATAGACTTGGTCGAGAGTAACCTCGCCAACCACTTTTGATCCGTAGTCCCTGGAATTTATCAATCCCGTAAATTTTGGTCCCCATTGTCAATGCTTACTTGCGGAGCTTCTTTATCTTCTCAATGTTCTCTGGCAGTTGTTCGGCGAACCGCTCCTTCAGGGTCTATCACAATTGTTAGTTAGGGCCACCGTTGAGACCGAAGGAGCTTCCGCACTTGAGTTTTCGACGAAGAATAGCATCGCAAGCCATTGAAGGCAGCAGTTCTGGCATTGAAAGCTAGAGCGGCGAGGGAGGACCGCAAGGCCGAAGAACCAAGACGGAGCGCTGACGACATTGTGGTGTGGAGTTGGGAAAGCGAAGAGAGGAAGACGAGTGTTGAAAAAGATTGGAAGAACTCTCGGACCAGCAGAAGCTTTGGGCTTTGCACCCCGGCTCCCAACGGACGGAGAGTCGGGGACAGCGGGCCAGCACCGAAAAAAAGTTGCGGACACCCTGACGTCAAAATCGGTGCGAGACACGGGCAAAGCCGGAGGATTTATGTTGCAAAAAGACTTCTTCCGAAATCAAGGGAGCTCTCTATTTCTGATTCACAGAAACGTCTAGGAAATCTGAAGCTACCCGTAACCCGTGGGTTGCTCACGTCTCCACTTTTCCATTTCCATTCAGGTTTCGAACCTTGAAATGCAGTCACGTGATGAGATGAGTAATTCTCTGCCTAGCTTGCAGTCACAAAACGCCTCCTCATCTTCGGCTTTGTCCAACCTCCTCTTCCCTTCCACACCTAAACCGCAACCTTCTGGAAACCATCAGAACTACAGCAGCTAATCAAGAACATTCGCAGCCGTAGCTCCTGCTACTTCTGCTACCTGCCAACCCCTCGAAACTTTGGCTAGTGACACTCCAGCTCTAGAGCCATCGTGCCCGGTCGCACGTCGTATCGTAATCGCGCATAGACCACCTACCTTCACTTTTATTCACCATTATCGTAGCTTCGCTTCCGTTGGTCGAGAAAGTGAAGAGCAGAGCATAGAAGTAGACGCAAGATCTCTCATCTGCTCCGCTCCACATTTGATTGCATGAACTGAGCTGTCGCCACGATCTCGTTTCTCCCGTCATGTCTTCCGCAGTAGCAGAACTAGAAGCTGGCTTGCAAGCCATGCTGTCGTTGAAGCCTCCAGGTGTGTCGGGTTCTCGAATCCAAAGTATCACGGCGCTCTGCACCGCGAACGTTCAGGTAAGAAGATCGGTGACCCCGCTTGATGTCCACGAAGCTGACGCCACCCTCACATAGTCCGAATCGGTACTCATCCAGAAGCTGTACACTCATTTCAAGAAAGCCCCCGGAACCCACAAACTTGGCGTGCTATACGTCGTAGACTCTGTGACGAGAAAGTGGACAGAACAAGCTAAGAGTGCTGGACAACCTATAAACAGTTCTGCACAGGATGGAACCTTTGCTGCTGGTGTTCATAGAGTAAAGGAACTGCTTCCCGTCCTGATGAACGATATTATTTTGTCTGCCCCTGGTGATCAAAAGGTACGCCCAAACATTTGAGCTCTGTAGTCTTCGGAGCTCTTCAGTATTGCGAGATGCACACGATCCTGACTACTGGTGTGCCGCTTGAATGAGATATTTGCTCTGCATAGTTTGTCCCTCGGAACCCCTACTTACTTTGTTTCTTGTCTTGTAGGAAAAAATCAGAAAGCTCGTTGATATCTGGGAGAAAGGCCAAACCTTCCCCTTGCAAATGCTCACTACATTCAAGGAGAAATTGAACGTCCCACCGCAAAGTAAGAAAGCCACATTTTCCCACCCGTGTCCTGGTCATTCTCTAATCACTGCTGTCCTCTTCATAGATCAATCAACTACCCCTCCGGGAAGTCCTCCCGCAGATCTTCAAAAAACTCTTGGACTCCATCAGATGCCTGTATCAAATCCAGCCCCAGCTGCCCGTAACACCTCCTCGATCTTGGAGGCTCTTGCCAACATGGCTCGACAAAACAACACTGCTCCCCCAGCGAATCCCACCCCCCCAAAGGATAGTCAATACAATGTATCAAATTCGCAGAGTAATCCTGCTCTTCCAGCCTTCAATCAGGGCATTCCGTTTCCAGCAATTCCACCGCCTGTAAACGTGCCAGCCGCAGCGGCCACCTTTGCATCTCAAGGAATGAGTAATGGTGCTCAGAACTTTGCCAGTAATCAAACAAATCCTTTCACGGTTGCTCCGCCGATAGCCCCGTCTTCTGCTCTCGATCCAAATGTCCAACAGCAGTTGATATTGATAAAGGCATTGTCAGACCAAGGCTTTACCCCTGACAAGATTGCTGGTATTATTGCTGTTATGGGTAATCAAGCACCCCAAATGATGAGTGCAGGAACACTCCCACCGCCACCTCCGCAATTCGCGGCCCAGAATTCAAATCCAAATGCTCAGAATGGTTGGGTTGCGAGACCAGAAGAATCACGTGACCGCATTGGAACTGGAAATGGCTACCACGAGGCTGTGAGATCACCCCCTGGTCGGTACCGCCGTCGTTCGCGATCTCGCTCACCTCCTCCTGCATGGAACGCTCGCGACTCTCCTGCTTCACGTCGTCGAGATGAGCCTAACTATGAATATGGCCGAGGCTCACCGGGCCGAAGCCGGGGTGATGATCGCGGCCGTGGTCGAGGACGTGGTAATGACTATCGACAACGCAGTCCTCCCCGCCGTGGTCGTAGCCCATCTCCTCCAACAAGGTCCAATGGAGCTGCTAGCAAATGGATAGGTCATGACCCTACCATCCCCAAAGGAAGTATTAAAGGTATGGGCGCGAATCTCCCATCTTGCAACCAAGACTAACACTTTCTAGTGCTCAGCCGAACTCTCTTCGTTGGTGGTGTTACGTAAGTTTATGATTATATCCTAGATTTTAAGTTTTACTAACAATCATAGGTCCTCTGAGCAAGAACTGAGACATGTCTTCGAGCGCTTTGGCAAGGTGCAGACTTGCATTGTCAACAAGGACAAGCGCCATGCCTTTGTCAAGATGATTAGCCGCGCCGATGCTGTTGCTGCAAAGGAAGCAATGGAGAAGAATAGAGCTCCGGACTCTCCGTTGAGGGTATGCCCGACGATTGTCGTCTCCTTGCTTTTGATACACAAGCTAACTTGAACAGACGCGATGGGGTGTAGGGTTTGGCCCTCGTGATTGCAGTGACTACCAGACTGGCGTCAGCGTGATCCCAACTAGCAAGCTCACTGATGCTGATCGCAAGTGGATGTTGACTGCTGAGTATGGCGGCAGCGGTGGAAAGCCCATTGAATCTGGTATGGTCGTTGAAGAGCCAGATATCGAAATCGGTCAAGGTGTCTCTTCAAAGGCAATCAGTCGTCGGATGCAAACTGACAAGGGTGGCAATAACGGCCCCAAGTCAAGTCGGGAACGCGATGAGGAGGAGACTGAACGTCACCGTCGAGGAGGCAATCAGAATGATCGACGAGACGATGACCGCCGTGAAGAAGTCCACAAGGATAGACCTCAAGCACCTCCTTCAATGCCCCCAGTTCCTGCCTTCGGGATGCAGAACCCTTTTCCATTTCCTTTCCCGAATGGTATGCCCATTATGCCTCCTGGCTTCACTTTCCCGGGTCAACCAGCAGCACAACCAGCACACCGTCCTCCACCAGGACATCGCAGCTGAACCTCTGCAACTCTAGTTAGTCAACCTTCACGGGAGTCTACTTGACCAGAGACATCCGGAGCTACAGCAATTCCTTTCCTCTCGTTTCGTCATTCCCTGCATAGCAATGGTGTGTTGGCGTTAAAATACCTTATGGGATGCATATGGCTTGGACGAGAATCTTGGCGGATCTGGAGCATGCAGAATGAATCATAATCTGTCTCATCGATGCTGCTCGTAATTTGAGCCTGCATGCTTCACTGTAAATCAACAAAAATCGTCAGTCGCGGGTCTTTACGCCACGAGAGACGTGACTTTGGAGTTACAACTCCAAATCCCTCTCGCTGTTCTGAGACTGACGCCTACATAGCCTTTCCTAATGAAAATGACCATAAAATGACTCTTCCCCTTGCATTTGATGTGACCCGAAGAAATTGACTAAAACCCCGTTGAGATACAACAACCACTTTCCCTTGGACTATTGTCACTCGCAGAGTCCTGACAGCCAGGCTACCTGCATGTATCAATACCTCGATCCTTTCGAGGGAACATCATTATTAGCCTTTGATCCAATAACCTCATGTTTCGTATCCTGTCTCTTCCCTTCGGACTTCCGGGAAAAAAAATCCAAAAACTCATCCAACACTAACAACACATAATTACACAGAGAATCCTCACCAATGCTGCATTCATTCCCTTGCATCCCACTGCATACCACCCCCCTGCCCAACACCGGCCCTCAATGCCCCTCCCTCCCACACCTCTCCATCTCCACCCCCAAAGCAGCCAGCCGCGAGAAAATCCCTTTCAAAGCAGAGGTCACACAAGGGCCAAGATGCCGCTCGATCACTAAATCGGAGGCCTGAGGGCTCACCGGTTGGGCCACGCTGCAGGAGGATGGCGAGGAAAGCCACCACCTTGAAATGGAGGGGAGGTGCGGGGTTGAAGAAAGAGCTGAGTTTTGACTCTTGGATGGTAGATTTGATCGAAATACTCTTCCGAGGGAAAGTGGCTTTGGGGATGGTTTGGGGGAAAATGGAGACTGTGTCCAAGAGAGAAGGAAGACACCAACCCCCAACAACCAATCTTCATTTTGTCCCTGGTGACGAAGAGGAACAAGAATGAGACATTGGAGATCAAGGCACAAGCAAGCGAGTAGATTCGCCCCCATGCCACGCCCACCCAAAATCTCCAATCTGATTTGTTGCATCTGCAACTGCAACTCCAGTGGATTTGCATGGGCCGGCAGTCTCGTGACGAGACCGATGAGGCTCATGTGAGGTTCCAGTGCGGATAAGCATAGATAATCCCCTCATAATTTTTCTTCGTGGTCTTTCGAGATTTTCGTTTCTCGGAAGAAAGGGAGGATAAAGTTACTTTTTGTAACTAATGTTCGTACTGCGGATGAAGTGGCTCCGCGCATGTACTCAAAGCACACGGCGGAGCTCAAGCTTTTGGCTATAGAGCATCACATGCTTAAAGACCCTGGAATTTTGGTTATCTGTTTAGTGAATACGCTGAAGGGTCTCCTTTTGGAGGGGGCGGCGTGAGCATTGTTCCCTTCAAATACTTGAGTTCAGGGCTAGTTTCCCTTTAAGCCTTCCCGTATTTCTTTCCGCTAATGTACCCACAAAAGAGGGCAAGCAGGACCTACTTCTGAGGTGTATTCAAAGAAAAGTTTGTACTGAGGAAGACTAGAGCTATTGACAAGGTGCGCATTAGTGGATGAAGGCAGGACTTTTTGGATCGTTGGGAGACCAAAGGACCTAGCAATGAATGTCTGTTGCTTTTTAACTTACAGTCCAACAGAGCCGCTAATTACCGGAAAGGGGGATGAATGGTGAACCAGGCTCGTCCTCTGGGTCCGCGAAAAAACCAGCCAAGATGGTTCTCGACCTTCTTCAATTATCCTCGTCGCAATCATCGACTCACACGACTGCCCGCCTGCAAAATACAATCTCGAGACCGAACTTCGTCGTCCGACCAAAATTATCAATATTTTTCTATGCCAAAATGTGTTAAAAGCGATACGTGGCAACAGATAGCCGATAAAGAGCAGAATATTTCTAGTATCCTGGACGACGACACATGCATACAAGACACATTTCTATTATAAGATGCCCATTCCTTCGTTCCTTCATTCCTTCATTCCATCATCTCGTCCGCATCCCCAATGCTTCGCTCCTGGGTTTCAACCCTCGATGATTCGCTTCTCGTGTTCTTCTTGCCACTCCAAACGGAGGGCTTCGGAAGGAACTCGTAGCTATATGTGTGGGAGAAGTCACCTTCAATTTCAACTCGTTCTTCTCTCAAGGCCTGTTGGGTGTCGAGAGTCAGGCTTGCAAGATTGAGATCAAGATTCATGTTCTCTCCATGTTGCTTGGGGTCGGAGCTTCTGACGCGTGGAAGCAGGTCAAACCCCTCATCGTTCTTCTGGTGCATAATGAATTGCTGCTCCTCACGAAATTGAGGTAATAAAGGGCCGTGTGGATCACCATCTTCATGCGCAGTTCGGTCATACCACCCGGTCTCAGCATAGTTGGCTCCCTGGTATACGCCTAGACCAACACGTTGTTCTAGCCAGCCTTCGCTCAAATAATGTTGTGCAATATCTGCAGAAGTTTCGTTCTCTCTTTGATTGGTCTCGTAACCTTCCGGGGGAGGAGGCTCCTTATGTGGGAGGATAACCTTTGGACGTTTGATGTTTTTCGAGAGTATACCGTTCTTTTGTTGAAGCAATTGTTGAAGTTTAATTTCTGCAACGCTGCCTTTCTCCGCTGTGCTCGAGGTACCTTCTCGGGAAGAGTTACTCTTGGTAGTTGCTATTGGGCCTGCTTCAAGGTCGTTGTCGTTGATGCTCAACAGATGGATTTTTCCTGTTGCGTCGCCAATAAGCAGTTTTGAGAAATCTTTCGAAAAGGCTCCACTGATTATTGCTCCCGCGAGAGAAAGAACGTTTCGAACGAAAGCTTTTCCAGGAGGATTCTTGAGATTCCAAGCTTTTACCTTCCCATCTGACGATCCGGTGTAAAATCTGTTTGTAGTGTGTCCCCAGGCAGCGAATTGAACGCCGACATCGCCGATTTCGCGAGGGAGATCAGGGTCTAGAGGGTCTAAAGATTCTGCTTGGAGTAAGTGTCTGTTCAGCTCAAGAATTCGATCACGACTCACCTCCATGCTCAAGAATGTGGATGGCTTGGTCGCCTCGTGCTGTGTCGTAGACATAGGTATTTCCGTCGGTACAGCTTGCAGTTACGTAGCAATGAAGCTCGCTATTCGGCCTTTGATACTGTCAGTGAAAACGCAAGAAGACGGAGGCACTACTTACATGATGGTCAATTCATTGATATCTAGTGCTGAACAGTCCAATGCCTGAGTGTTCATGAAAATCTCCTGATCATTGAGAGCAAACAACCGAATCTGGGTCTTGGTCTTGTCACTATCGAAAATTCCGGAAGGTGATGTGGCTGCCACAAATATTGGCTGTGTTGGATGCCACTGAACTTCGAAGACATTCTGCGTGTGTGACGAGGTTATGGGTACTACCGCCTCATTCCCAGTATTCCAAACGCAGAGCTCTCCAGTATTTTTCTTCTCATCTGGAATATCAGCATCGTCGCCTGTATCGCTCCGAGGGGAGTATCCAACGAGTAGTAGATTTGCGACTTGAGGAGCTTTTCCCCATTGAATGGTTGCCGGTTGGTAAGACCATGGTTTTGTCGCTTGATCATCTTCAGTTTGCAAAAGGGCTTTGTTGCCGCCATAAAATTTAAAGGAGGACTCGGAGATGGACTTTTCATAGAAGTTGTAGACTCGCACAGCGTTGCTGCTGACACCCGAAGCAGTAGCAACTCTCTCGTGATGATCTGAAGTCACGACGAAGTTTACTTTTCCTCCATGTTGCCATGTGCCGGCTAGGTCCATAGAAGAACCGTCTTGGTGTATGGACCAGATTTTGACTGTCTCGTCGAAGCTAGCAGTGAAACTAAACCCATTTCTTTTACAATGGGCTGTAGAAACAACGGAAGAGTATAGCCAGGGGTCCTGAGTCTGTCGCATCGAATCAGCATTGGCCTTATCCGATCTGGGTCTGGGCACGCGATGGTCTGCAAAAGACCTGACCGTATCATGGGTCGTAGATCCGAGCAGCAAGTTGCCAGGTTTGTTGTATTCCATATTGTGGGAATCGAGGTGGGCGGTAGCTCCACAAAGGAAAGCGTCTTCATTAATCCAGCGGATACTCTGAATGTCACCAGATGAGTCCGTCCACTCGCTCTGTCGTACAATGGAATCTTCCAACTTGGCATAGATGGACGCCTTGAACGATGGTTGACCACGGGCCACCTTAACGGGGGCTCTACCATGCATCTCACGGTGTCTCAAAAGTGAAAGTATATCCCTCTCTGACGAGACGATCTCTGGCTTCTTCGGAGGGGCTTGCAATGTTCGAGCAACAGCTTTTATGCCCGCCAATTCATCTCGCGGGTCAAAATCCGGGTTAGGGTTGGCGACCGGTGTCTCGGCTTCATAGTCCAAGTCCATAGGGAGTGTGTCGTCGTCCTCGCCAGCTGAACGGCCCACATTGGTAGACTGCGCGTTTGTTCGTCGTCGCTTAGCAGCAAAGACATAGGATGAACGAGGCCTTTTGGCTCGCTCGGAACGTCTCAGAGAGTATCCGATGTTTCCAGCGGCCGGATTAGCACGGGCTTTTCCACCTGGCTCCGAGTCCCCTGCGGCATCGAGTTGATCATTCGATAATTCGGTAGTAGGCGATTCGGAATATGAGCGTGGTCGACCTACACCTAAACGTGGATGATGTCTTTCGAAAATGTCATCGGTAGTTGACGAGCTCGAGCCTCCTTCGCTCTCCTCCGAAGCACCCAATCTCATGGACCTGGTGTTTAGCTCTCTTAACGTTTGGACATAACTATCCACATAAGCCTTTGCTTCCTGGGCCATTTCCCTCTTATATTGTTTAGTAAACCTGCCATTATTACTTTCATAGTTTGTCCTGAGCTCGGGGCGAATGAGCCACGCTGCCGTCTGCGACGCGGTTAGCGAACAAAATCTCTCGAAGCCCAATACCTCCTGTACCTTTGACGTGATTTCTTTTTGGTCCGCTAAAGAAAGATCCTTCTGGTAAGGTTGAAGCGCCAGCTTGATAAGCTCAAAAACTTTCTGGAGGATAGCTATGGAATGGTTTCCTTGGTCCTCGAGCGCGACGGAGTCTTGGACATGTCCTTCCTCGGGAGAAGGCGGGAGGCCGTAGCTCGACTGTAACCTGCTTGCCCCGGTGATCACGGTTCTGGGGTGGGCTGTCGGAGGAGATAATGTGAGATCGATGGTTTGTTTTGCACTTGGTAATGTTGAATTTGGCGAAGCTTGAGCTCCCAAAGAACTAGAAGTCGCGCCCTTCCCTCGGCCTCCTAGAGGAATACCGTCATGGGTAGTCTTCCGACGCTTCGCTATATTCGCGAGAT
>Ga0307515_10021281_pt1 | contig 11507 bp, 10 predicted proteins | sample 17_EM_MG_FD_194513 | JGI IMG/M metagenome (GOLD analysis project Ga0307515, IMG submission 194513) | Populus trichocarpa ectomycorrhiza microbial communities from riparian zone in the Pacific Northwest, United States - 17_EM | ecosystem: Host-associated > Plants > Roots > Unclassified | place... | reverse complement strand
CTTATATGAATCTATAGATGGACCCGCTGTGCAACCCGCTGACAACCCGCCCAATTCAGACGGGTTGGGAGTTTACCATGGAACCGTACCCGAGTGGGCAGTTCGGGTTGATTGACGACCCGGACCGCCAATTTGGCAACGGTTCGGTTTGGACCCGGACCCGGACCCGAAGTGACGGTCCGGAACCGTTGCTAACACTAGGCACACATCATTACCCTTGCCATGACTGGAGGTGTTATGCAACATGCAAATGACAGCCGGAAGCCGCTGATCGCAAGCCAGTACTTGGACTATCTCCCACCGGTAGACAGATCAGATGTGCTAGTCGTGCCAACGCGGGCGTATGATCTTTTACTTCGCGTACCATGGTTTCCCAAACAAAATCCTGACATAAACTGGTCTCGATTGACTCCGTGGAATCACCGAGAGCGAGTGGAGCGGAAGAAATGACACCGATGACTATAGAAGTGGCATCTAAGCTTTCAGAAGCTGACAATGATAATGTCACGACAAGCGTCTGGAGCGGGCCGGGTATACAGACACTTGGAGCAACCGCACTCGACGATCTTCTAACTAGCATTGATGTCGTCCTAGCGTTTACCCGACAGACCGGGGAATGCATAGAGCTGCTGGGAACGACTTTGGAAGACATCACTCTGGATTCACCTGGTGAGAGTACAGACCCAAGCGCTGGACGCAACAACCAGAGAGCAGCGGCGGTAGTTGCGGCAGAAGAGCCTATCCGAGGAGCGACATGAATGACTTGGATCGGCTCGCCGTGACCCGAATGGAGTGAACGCACAGCGGGGCTTGGCTCCTGTGTGGGCGAACTCATTAAAGACATGGCCTCCTGGATATTCCCTTCCACCACTTCCATCTTTTGTCTTGATTCCATTGGCTAACATAGATGGAGCAGTTCGGAGACATTTCCAACAGACTAATGACAATTTAGTGCGAAGAGCGCACTTTGGAACGTCGAAGACTTATGAAGCAATGGGATACTCGGGCATGAGATGATTTCCCAGATACGAGAGATGACAGTCATGCCGGAGGCTCCTTATCAAGGAAACGAGCTATCATTTAGACAATTTGAATCGGACTTGCACCGATATGCACATCCTTGTGATGCATTAATGTTCAGAGACGGATTACAATCAATCATTGACTATGGCAACATACACGAAGTGATGTGGAAATCTACCCTATCTACAATACTTGCTTTCGATGACAATCTACAAGACAAGGAATTGAGTGCAGAGATGCAGATAAACGATCCACCGGCGGCCTTGCCATACCCGGTGAAACCCTGACTACTTTTCAGGAGATCAAATCAAGTACCGTACGGCAGAGATTACAATATCGATTACAATATGGGGTCCAATGCCATATCTGTTTCGAAGTTACATTACCGAGGATCCTGCCGAATAAGATCCCGACTCAGACTTGGCGATCTCAAGCTATACAACTACGATGACAATTGACGACTATAGATCGACTCCAGAATCAACGCCGAATCAAGCCATCCCAATCGATGTTCCCTACGAAGCCATATGAGACTAGTCGCCGGCGGAGCAACGACTTTCAAAAGAGGGGGACGACTGTACAGGAATCACTACCCCTACTGCTAACAATTACTGTCCCAGAACTGCAGGAACGATGCACCGTATGACACATTCACCAATTGAAATGGCTAGCAGCGGCAAGTACACCTGGACATGAATTGCCTAGCGGACTCAGAGAATGACGATAAGTCACCGAGTCAAGTGACGACAAGGACACCCAGAGGCGAGCCACCAAGCGCACCCCGCGATCTAAGATGATAAGTTCACCAAGCATACAATGGACATCCAGTAGACCTGTAAATGCACTACAGATATGGCACGTGAAACGAGCCTGATCCATGCCGAATGAGTGCAATATGGCAACCGAAGCAGTTCCGAACGCAATACTGAACGACTGCGACATGCCTACAGAATGGGTCACGAATGAGATCGAAAATGACCACCGAGCATACCGAATAGTCTACCGAATAGCATCACGTGAGACAGTTGAGACAACTACCAAGGGATGATGACCTAGATCTCACAGCAACAGATATCACTGCCGAAGGACTTCACATGGAGATCAAATGAGAGGATTACCGTGAGCGCTACCGTACCAAGCCGCTGACCAAGATGCTTACCGAATAGTGTACCAAAGCATCAAGAACTATCGCCGAACAGCATACCGAACTGATTGGGAAACCACAATTCCAGAGGGCTACCAAATAACCAACGGGAAGCAAACAGATATTCTACCCAAGCTGCTCACCGAGATGGCCACAGAGAAGTCGACCAGGAACGCACTCAAGCTATCATCCGAATGACTTCCAGGGAGAAGCGGTCCACCGAGACCCTACCAAATGCCGAATGAAGAGATGCCGAAATCTGCATATGCAATGTACAAAGCGGCTGTCCGAGAGCAGAGGCGCACTTCAATCATGCTGAGTATGACCACCAACTGTGAAGCTTACGAGTTGAATATGGATCAATGACATACCGCCTACGCCTGATGCAATTGGCATATTCTACCACTCTCAAATGGTCACCAGCGAGTCAAATATGAGAACCGACGGCTATGACGATGCGAAGAGCGAAAGCTCACATCATTGCCCGAAGTCAAGACAAGTCGCTGTTGCAATTGGCGTCGAGATTGAGCGCGTTGGGACGCCTCATACGACAGCAGAGCAAGTCAGGATAGTCACTGGACAGCGGGCGACTCAGAAGGACGACCAATGCCGAAGGAAGATAGTCTGCAGATGGACCAAATCCCAAACTAAACTACTTATCGAATCCCCAATCAATCCCAATATCAATTCGGAGATCGAAGTTACACTGCTGCCGAGCCACGATGGCAATTGAGAATCAATATGATGGAGAAGTTGTCGATGGAGCAACGAAATTTCAAAAAAGGGAGATAGCCGTGTCTACACAATCAACTGACAAGTTAGTAGCCCACATGGAGGCAGACTACGGAGACACGCACCAGCAAGGCTACAATGAAGTCCTACCGACAAGTCAAAAGTATGCTGAGAGGCAAGTCTACCAAGTCGACCAAGATTCTACTGAAGCCGCCTATCGCAAGCGCAACGGTGAAGTCGACCGGATTGTCACCAAGGTGGACATCCAACCACGATTGCCTGGTCAAACAACAACTTCGAGTCAATGTCGAGTACCAATGACTGCTGGCCGCATGATATACTCTACAGAGCATGCAGACGCTATGCACAGAGCTCAGACAGCACTAGCTCACTTGATCCTGGTAAGTATAACGATTTTAGAGGAACTTACGTGTTATGTATCTACGAATGAGACTACACACAATTAACGTATACGATTGAGGGCTACGACTGATGCCGGCAGCGGTAGCACCCATTGATGCCAAGTCTTGAACGGAAGCTCTACCACCCGGACGAATTCTGGCAACGACCTATGCCGAGAGATACCAGCTACGAGTGCGGTACTGAATGGCAGGTCGCTGTATCAGTTCGGGATAGATATGAGGAAAAATTGAGGTCCGAGGCTTGGAAGCGGAGTAACTGTGTCAATAGAGTTTCGGAACTCAGGTCTGGAGGAAAGTTACCACTTGGGTATCCTTTCTTCTCTTTCTTCTCAACTCTTCTTGTCTCTTCTCCATACTGTATTACATCATTGGATCTCTGCCAGGTATAAATGGCGTCGGTACAGGTTTTACCACCTCCGGATCTCAGTCAATGGGAGGTGGAGTTTCCACATGCGCTGGGTGTACCGAAAGGCTGCCGTACGGTGCCAATTGGTAGCGTGACTGTTGAATTTGTACGAGTACGTACGTGGCATGATTGTTTAATGCTTTTCTTTCGTTTCCTGTTGCACGGTTCATGCAGCCCAAGAGGTCTACGCCGAATGAGAGGGAGAATGTCACGGCAGCAGGCGACCCGGGCCGGGTATCGTCCCTTCTACATCGTCCGCTCGCCTCGAGCCTTAAATCTCTAGCGATAATCTTACAAATACATCTACACCTAGTATCACTCACATCCACGTTTGCAACTGTATTCCTATAATTACCAGATGAATCCCTATGAAGCCGAATGCAGGCATACGTGCCCTTACACTGCACTAGTGTTAGCAACGGGTCCAAATTCTCGGGTCGGTTCCGGGTCCGGTTCCAACCCGGAACCGAAACGTTGCAACGGGTTTCCACACAAAACCCGCTCCTCAAAAGTCAACATTTCTTGCTCCAATTAAGTATTCAAGTTCTGATCGTATCACAGCATGATCAATACGTAGATTGTGCAGTTTTAGTCGCTCTTTCACGTCTCGCATTCAGATTTGCGATCCGACAAGTATTCGTTGAGTCGCGATCGAAAACCCGGCAATTTCGCCTAAATTCAGCAATTATTTCACAACCATTCAACGAATATCAGTCGGATTGCAAATTTGAATGAAGGAGATGAAAGAGCGGCTAAAGCTGAACAATTTACATATTGACCATGTCATGATACGATCAAAACTCAAATACTTAATTGGGGCCAAAGTTGTAGGAACCGTAAAATGGAACCGCGGTCCGGTTTGAACCCGTCCCCGAACCCGGTGGGTACCCCTGTTTTCCGGGTAACAACCCGGACTGGACCATCCGGTCCGGTTCCAAACCCGGACTGCAGCCGGGTAACCCGGAACCGTTGTTAACACTACACTGCACTCGCTACATGTGGTGCTTGAGAGCCGCTGAAGGTGAGCCTAAAGCTGACAATCAGCCTGTACACTGCGAGATACACATGGAGGGCATAATCCATTCAATTTAGACATGCAGTTGGACATCAAGATCAACGCAACTCAGAGATGCACTTGGAGGCCGTGATGACGTGAGGTTTGAATTGCTCTTGGGGACCGAAATCAAGTGATTGGAGATATGGACTTGGAGGCAATGCTCGAGCCAATTTGGAGATACCCATAAAGGCCATGATAGTGCTGACTTGGAGGCCATAATAGAGATACTTTTAAGATACACTTCAGCGCTGTGATCAAGTGAACTTTGAAATACACTCCGATGCCTTTTTCTTTGTGCATTGCCAATGCAGTTGGAGACCATATCTGAGTGAGCTTGTAGGAGAAATTGGAGGTAGTCCATTCTGAGGCAGTCGATGGGAGGTACACCAGGTGTTATATCTCAATTCATGATTTGTTCACTTGCGGGAATGTGACAAGCTGACTGTACGTTTGAGCACCCATGGACAGCTGGCTGGAGGAGGCCAACCATGTAGAAAGACACCCCAGAATCATAAATAACATTTAAGGGTAAACAAGTAATCGTAAGAATCAAATGAAGGCAGATAATCTCAGGTGGATGCTGTACTGGCTATCTGCGGTACTTGGTGTATGCTGTTCCTAGTGTATACTGTACTAAGTGATAACGCGTGATAATGGTTGGCAGTGATAGCAAAGGATGACATAACCTCATGTTCTGCGATAACGGTAGAGTTTGGGCCCAACAAGAGCAATGGGGGAAGCAGATGGGAACAACATGGAGGATTCAAGCTGATATGAGAAATCAAATGGACTGTCTCCTGCTCTGAGCCAAATATTTATCTCATATCTCTCTTATATCATCTATCATCTCCCGGCGCACCATGTTGAACTCAACTCTCAATGTTCCTGTAAGTATTATTTCATCAATCAAGAATGACTCACCTCCCTGACCCCTCCCGGCATCTGTACCTCCTCCAGATCGACCACCTTGAGAAACTATTCCAAGCTCGATCTATCATGGCCGCTAACTGCATTTCCACAGTTGCTGGATCGTGGCCTGCAAGTGAACACACTCATGGCCTCAAAGTAAATCTCCAATCTCCGTTGCTTTCCGCCTTCAAGTTCACATGATCATGGCCTTCAAGTGAGTCTCCAAACATGCTGTTCAGCACCTTCAAGTGTATTCCTAAGTTAACTGGATTCCGGCCTCCAAGTACATCACTAAGTTCATGCAATCATGGTCTCCAAGTGCCTCTCTGAGTTCTCACTGTTGGAGATTGCAGGCTCTCCTGCAACTACAGTTGAGCACCACGGTCTGCAGCCATATTGACCATATATATATGCTTAGCAACACTAAGATAAAAAACCCTTACCACATTATGATATAGTGCATCTTGTTACTGGAGCAAAGAGGAAGATGATAGACACAATGCCTTCCATTTCGGGAGCCCTCAGACCCACTGCTTTGTGAAATATTACACCAAGCTTAAAGTCTCTTACAGAACTTCACTGAGGTCTCAGCTGCTCCTCAAGTTCCCTGTAGACCTTTCCAGCAGTCTCAGCCACTCTATAATTTAAATATCCTTTCAGTCAAATGCTGGTGCATCCTAAATGTACATCCATAACTGAATGAGCATTCATAAGGACCAGCAAATACTCTTGCAGAGTCTGGGAGCACTGTCCTTGGCTTGAGGGGGGTCAGTAATCATCGACAAATACTGTGTAGCACAAGTGGGGTCGACAGGAGTTTGTTGGAGGTTGCCATGTGGCTCCCCTCGCAATTTACATTTCCTACTTGACACTTTTTCTGAGTTGGAAACAATGACAGAGTATTGATCTCAATCAGCAACTGCCGATGATCGATTCCTTCTAAGATGCTCAATTCCAAGTCCACTGAACCATATCTGGTAAGTACTGTGATCAATATCAATTCTTAAAACCTAGACATAACAAGCATGTGGTAGATCACAATACAGCGCAGGTGTCGCTTCTCAATCACTATACACCTTAGAGTGTCGGCCACCCAGTAGTCAATTAACTATCTGTGCTTAGCAAAGAGACTGCGAAATGGGATGCTAGCCATATATTGCACTCTACAGGGCACAATTGGAACCAGCACCACCTTCACCAATGTGTTGGGTATTGCCATATTCATCTGCCATGTAGTCCAGTTGATCAACATTCAAATGTCTCAGAACCACTGGGCAACATTCGCATAATGCTATCGAATTTAACACAGGAGTCGAGCTTGACTGATCCCTGTTGAGATCAGAATTCTGCGGATGTAGTTTGCATTGTTCAGTTATACTCATTTTTCCAGTGGCATCTTCTCTGCTGGTTAGATTACCGTCTGGCACAAATGGTGTCAGCAGTGGGGTTTACCACCTGCCACTGCTGGTGTAGTGTTCCTGTGAACCCAATCTGTCTAAGTGTTACCAGCAAATGTATCGATTGGTGGAGGCACTAAAGGTTATGTTCAATTACATATATAATATGATCATTGCATACTGTAATTCAGTTTTCATCTCTTATCTTATTGTGTCATTCCCAGCCAATGAAATCAACATTCAACCCACAGGAAAATTATGCAGTGACACTTCAACCCATGGCTGGTAAGTCTCAGTCCAGTATGATCCAATCTATGGCACGTATATCTGTATTGAAATCCTTACTACATGCTTTGCCATATATAGTAACTTGCTCATGTTTACAACTATACAATTATAACATTCGTGTACAATCAGTTGTAGGCATTCCTGCCTTTACTGCCTGTGACAATATGTTTTCAGTAGATGGAGACTTGCCACCCATCATCCAAGCATGCTTACCAAGCTACATACTATCTCAACCTTATCCACTGAGATCACTGTGGACCAATGACACTTCAATCATCAGCTGGAGCAATGTATTCAATCTGATTACATGACAATATAACATCTTGAGCTAAAATCAAACCCATCAAGAAGAAAAGGGATGCCTTAGGCAATATAGAAAGTAATCTGCACAATGTGAGGCCATGCATGTAGTGAAGATTATGATATTTCATTGGGATGATGGTGAGAAGGACACAATAGAGGCAGTGGATTAATCTCAGGCCCACTTTGGATACAAACGTGATGTGTCTGCTGCCTAATTACAGCAGCACAAATGAGTTGGAAATATGATCAATATAACAATTAATATGCAAGCAAATGCAATGTTGTATGGGGCAAAAGCAGTGCAGACTGCTGTGGATATTTGAGATCAAACTTTCACCAAGACTCAAACCACGATTTCTTATATGTTATAGCCTGTGAACCCTTCCCAATCCCGGCAATATGTAAGGGTATGTATGCTAGCATGTACCACATGAATGGTTATTACTGGAAAACAGTTGCAAACGTTGATGTGGATGATAGTAGGTATAGGTGTCTAGGTGAGATCATCACTAGTGATCTAAGGCTCGTGGCAAGCCGACTATATTGAATTGACATTCCCCAGCCCTGGGCAATGTGCCACCGTTACAGCTAATGTCAAACCCATCTAAGGGATAATGTTTTGTTTTAATCCAAAACACCTTGGAAGGAACTGGAAGCTGACTATCATACCAAGATATCATTTGGCTGTGAAGGAAGAATTCAGGATAGGGTGTACTGCAACCATTCAATCATCATAACCGGGTATGTTGATTTCATACCTCTATGGCACGGGGTCGCAGATTATCATCATACAGTCATCCTGAAGAAATTGGAAAAGAAAGATGCCGGAGTTGCTTCAAAGACATCAAAGCAAGACTCAAAGGTATGTATGCTGCCACAAGCAAAAGCAACCCATTGTAGTGAGGACACTGAGGATACTCTCAATTCAATCACAGTCAGAGCTTTCATTCCACATATAGCAGTCAATGATTCTGTAACTGGCATAGTTGTAGGACTATCTCATAGACATAGCTCAGGCAAGAATTGTGATATATTATGTACCTCACAATCCCATAAGAAACAGTCTTCATTGCAGAGTACATCACAGATTGGTCGTAGCTAGACCCATACTGCAGTAGCACAAACAAGTACATTGATTGCAGAGCCTCACATTTGGGAACAGGCTATGGATACACCTTATAAGATATCAGTCACTGCGGGCATTCCATGACCGACAGGTATTTGTTTCATGAATCCATTCAAAACTAAAGTGCATTGAAATCACACATAGAGCAAAATATAGTTGGATGCAGATCAATCCATACATGCCAGTATAGTGCGAATGGAATGGTCAAGAAGGTCAAAGTATGACTACATTGAATGGCATATGATGAGTCATATAGCATAGGCTCCCTGGACACTTTCTCCTCAGATATCAAGTTTCAGATACTCATCTTATACTTGTTACTGCAGTGTTGACAGTCATGGATATCCACCAAATAGGTACCCGGTTAGTAATCCTCAGACTGGAGCTGACCAGTGAGCCACAATCTGTATACATGCAGCTGCCTCCAGATGTTTTGAGGGGGTCTTAGGAGAAAGTGGTCCTCCAATATCACAACACTTTCTACAGCTGAAAGCAGATATCTAATGTGTTAACAAGACATTATATGAATTGTTTATATGGAATGATCTCCAGTGAGGGGAAGAAGATATCTTCCTACAATTCAATGCCTCTCAAACTCTCTGCATCTTAGTCGATGAGAGCGACATTGGTTTGATCCGATCATTGAACTGTGATCAGTGAATACCCAAGTTGAATATTCTTGTTGAGATGTCAGGTCTTGGTCCTCTCTTCTACTTTCTACAAATTGCAGTGTCTCAAGATAAACATCCTCATCACCTTTCGCATGAGAGTAATGCTGAGGGAATTTTTCCATGCTTTCAGTTTTCCTCCAGTCATGATCGCAGTAATGAATTATATGGTACTACCATCCATGGCCTAGCAACTGATTATGCAAAGTACCGCACAAGCGTCACAAGTAGGGATGCATAATTTCCCCCAACACAAACTGAATATCCACTCTCTGCCCCAAGTTCGCAACCGTGGGTAGAGTGCGGGGCAGCGATTCAGCAACTCAAAGTGCGAATGTGATTTGCAAAGTCCAACATACATATTGTTCAAGTCTTAAACTCTCTATCCTCAATGCTGCTTCAACATATGGGTTATCATATGTAGCCACCCAACACTGAGTTAGGGGAGTAAATGGATGGCGTGCAATGCATCGGAAAAGGCTGCTGCTGACTCTGGAAGCGGAGAGATTGAATGTCCAGTTTTGAGAGACTCTTGATGACTTGGGACATTTGTTGCAAGTAAAGATGGTTATTGTATTTGTATTATTCCTGCTACTGACAGAATGGCAATGACAACTTTATATCTGATGAATGATACGTTTTCTTAACCATTATCCTGCAATCACTGCAAAGTTCAGTGAACATCTAGGTGGACAGGAGGCTAATGCAAATAAATCTGCAATTTTACAGGACTTTTTTCGCAAGGTATATTATTATAGTCCATACCTTCATTTTAAGCTAATACTGGTTACAGTGGCTTGGAAAACTTGATAGATAGCTCAACACACAACAAGAAAACATTTGCAATATCGACGAAAATCGCTTTCTCCTTGGACAGGCTCTCAAAGTAAATGTAATCTGCCATATAGATTAGCAAAGTTCCTGCTATACCAAGGAGCAATATTGCAAAATAGTTACAATTATTGAATGTATCGCTGCAGATTGTAGAGTTATACCACACACTGAAATATTCAAGTGTGTAAGTATCAACTGGGATGACATACCACTGTGCAAGATAGACAGCAAGAAATCTTTCCAACCTCAACTAAAGGCTAAACTGACAATAAACGGGACCTGGACTGGGTCATACAGAACTTTCAAAAATATACTATAATCATGTTTCTATCCTCTGATTTATCCCTTGCTCATGCTAACTATTACAGTCCAAAAGGCAACCCATGTACTCTAATTGGTGTTGGGCATGGCTCTTATATAACATGGCAATGTTTTGATTTTTGCCTGAAACAATATATTCACTCTATTTGCCTTCCTGCGCACTCTACACACATCCTACAAACTCTAGATGTTGGGCTGTTTGATCCACTTTCCCGATGCTACACCAATCAGCTGCATATATGGATGTGAAAATCAGGGAATGCCTTTAAGAAAGACCAGTTTTATGAGTAAATCCACCTGCTATATTACTCTATACTCCACTCTAATTCTTTCCTACAGAATTGTCACATGCACTAGAGCTGCCGCATATGCCAAGAACACCATCTTGAGTGCCTTGAGGCAACTGGGGTCTGGCCACTTAACCCACGCAAGGTATGTATTCATCAGGCATGAAATCTCACTCACTATGAATCGCAGTCAGCCACTCCCACTCCACTCCTCAGTCCAAACCCCAGAGAGTGCTGTGCTGTAAGCCGATTAGCCTGCAGTGCCCTTCACCTTGTCACTTGCCAATCACCTTCCTCTTTCAAGGTGAAGGCTCTTATAGCACAGCTGGGAAGGGCAGCTCAGGGTGCACTTGCAGGTAAGGAATTAGGAGATGAAATGCTGAGAACACTTCACTCAGAGGCCAAGGATACCACTGTAGCACCAGCCAAGGACCGCCGCCACCTTGGTAAAGCTCATGTGTATACAGCTGAGGATGTGGTTCAGCTCAGGGAAGAAAGAGAGAGGCTAGACAGAGAAAAAGTGGCCAAAGCCAAAATGCACCAAGAAAAGGCTGCAGCAAAGGTAGTATCCTCTGGAGAGGGGTCAAAGA
>Ga0307515_10021280_pt1 | contig 11507 bp, 4 predicted proteins | sample 17_EM_MG_FD_194513 | JGI IMG/M metagenome (GOLD analysis project Ga0307515, IMG submission 194513) | Populus trichocarpa ectomycorrhiza microbial communities from riparian zone in the Pacific Northwest, United States - 17_EM | ecosystem: Host-associated > Plants > Roots > Unclassified | place... | reverse complement strand
AAGTTGTGAAATGCATGAATTACTAAGGGGGATTGGTTTTCAGAGTATGAAATTTCCCCTCCATGTTAAAATTTAACCTTAAAAGAACATTAATTTTTATTTTATTTTATCTTCTCTTTTTATTCAAAAATATAAAGTCATTTTCTTCTCATCAATCCTTCTAATTATTCAATCATTTTCTTTCTCTTTTCATTAAAAAATTATCTTTCAATACCTCAAATATTTTTAAAAACTAACTTCTATATTTTTTGAAAAAATTACTTTTACAACAATTGTTTAGATAATAATTTGCCCTATTTTTTAAACAAATACCAAAATAAACCCAAGTAGTTAATGCTCATTTGAAATTGTGCTTTTATTTATATAGAAAATCCACATATCCACAAAATAAGTTCATTATTAAACAAAAAAAGAAGCTAAAATCAATGATAGTGAAATCAACCAAGAGTCCTAATCAATTAAAGAAAAGAGAACAACCATAGTAATAAGAGTTCACACAAGTGATCAGAAGATTAAGTCTCATCTAGAAACTCAAAATAAAATGATATTCATAGAATATGTTAAGATTTATGTAATTATTAGAAAGAAGAAGCATGAAAAATTAAAATTCAGTTTTTATTAGAATTTATCACTTAATCTTTGTACCCATTATAAATAAAATGTATAAAATTAAATTTAGGTATTTATATGAAACTCTAACATTATGATAATATAAATAGACCATTTAGAAAAAATGGTTAACTCTACCTATATAATTTCTTTGCATCTTTTATGCAATTTATCTTTTTTTTTTCCTATCTACTACTTTATTTACAAGTTATTTTATTACATTCCAGTTTACTTTCTTTTGATTTTTTATTTATTTATTTTATCTAATATGATCTACAACAGAAAATTGAGATTTTATTTATACATTTTTTAATCAGAAGATCATTGATCATCAATCTTTTGGAAGTTTGAGATTTTTGATTACTTAATCATTGACTAACATATACTCTACTTAATATGCAATTATTAAGCCTCTCACTAAACTTATAAATTATGATAACCATTCATATCATATACTAAATTTACTTTATTAAATTTATCTTTAGATGTTAGAGTATGGTAATAAATAGAAATTTTATAGATTATCACCTTGATTTTTAAAGGATAGAATTAGAGGTTTAGAACATGTTCTAAAAAGAATTTTGAGTTATAACATTTTTTTACTAAAAAAAATCACCAAGTAATTTTTGGTATGGCAAAATGGGGCCATTATGCACGGTGGAACCCCACATCGTAAAGAACCGGATAAAAGCATGTAACCCCAATATCCTATCCAATTCCAGGCCAGATCCGTCAGCAGGCAGGCAAGCAGGGGACTCATCTACCTCTACCCAACCCCAACACATCACAGTTCAATCAGACTACAAAATCATCCCTCCCTTCAAAGCTAAATCATAACTCTCTCTCCCTCTCTTCAATGGGGACTCCATCTTCTCTTTGTACAAGTCAAGCTCTAATGTCCCGTCCATCAAGGCCAGCCATTTTTTGCACTAGCGGGTCTGTTTCCTTCACTGGGTTTTCTCTAAAGACTCAAGCTTTTTTTAGAAAGAAACAGACTTTGAGGTTTGTGAAGGCTTCTGTTGCTATTGAACAGCAAGCCCAGGAAGCTAAACTTGCTCTCATTAGAATTGGCACCAGAGGAAGGTACTGAAAGTTTTTTTTTTTGTCAATTTTGAATTGTGGGTTTTGTTTGATAATGTTGGTATTATTTCTTATTAATTGTTGGATTTTTTTAGTGTTTGATTGAAATTGGGTTCTCTATTTTTGGTAGATTTAAGGTTGCTCTTTGCTGGTCTATTTGCTTCAACAGATTGTTGGGATGCTCTGCAAATTGCAAGCAATGATCCTTGAAGTGGAAGTTCTGTTTGAATTGGCTATTGTGGTTTTGAGTTTTTTAAGTCGGTAAAAGATATTTAGCTCTGACCTTAGTTGATCAATTCAATAACTGCTGCGGTTTGTGTTGACTTTGACTTAAATTTTTTTCTTCTAGATTAGCATCTGTTTGTGAAAAGTGGTTTTGATTTGTCTCAATTTTATTCATTTCATTAGTTACTGGTGCTGTTTTTGTTCGTGAATCTTTGTATGTTCTGGTTTCAGTAATCCGAAAGCTTCTACTTAAATTCAATCAATTTTGTCATAAAATGATACACTTGATGTCATTTTGTGTTTAGATATAGGTAGATGCTGGAGCTTGATATGCTCATCGAATGGGAAATGGACGCATATTGAAAACATACGAGAAAGACAAGAATACAAAATCTTCAACAGAAATGATCACACAAAAACCCTAATCATAGTATTCTGTCGTGTTAAGAGGTTTGCAACTCTTTAAATAAATTAAAAAACCAAGCTAAACAAAATAGGAAACCTGAAAAAAAAAAGAAAAATAATAAAATTCCTAAACAAGAAAAATAAAATTATTAAACATATTATTTAATTTTCTAAACTAAATAGAAAAAAAATAACAAAAAAAAAGAAAAATAATTGTCCTTAAAAGCCTCCTGCATCAGTTTCCCTGGGTTGAAAAACACTTGTCTTCGAGTTTAAATTTCTCTCGTCTTTTTGGATGTTCAATCAAGGCTCTTCAACCTTTTTTTTTCTTCACTTCGGGTGTATAATAGTTTTATAGAACAATTTCAATCACTTCATCTTAAAATTTATATAAAATACAATAATTCACAGTTTATTTCACTTTCATTTGCTTATAGAGTAATCAATTGCAAACCTTAAACTTTTTTTGATCAATATGTGTTATATCCATATAACTCTTGAACAAATCTACTTTTATGATAATCTTAAACTTGTAATCAAAATGATCAATATAATTTAATTTAATAATTTTATTGTTGAGCATCTTCCATGTTTTCTTTGCACTCAAACTCTAAATTATCAATAAGAACATCATTAATGATATCATCATTACTATTACTGTCATTGTATATGAAATCATTGTCAACATAATCATCATCAAGCTAAACATCATAAATTGGTGTATAATATTAATCCATATCTACCTCATCATGAGATCACCAAAATCTCCATAATGCTTATCGTAATCAAGAAGTTGCCTCCTCTACTTATGCTTTTGAAATAGGTTCTCAAAATTGGTCATGAATTCATGATCACTCTCCTAATGATCCCTTAGGCTGCTCACTTCTACCAACTGACGAGTTGATTTTGCAATTTAACTCTACATGTTTTCTTCACCATTTCCTCAATGTCTCATTTCAATCTTGTAATTTATCTTTGCATGTCTTATATCATTAGGTTCTGAATATCAGGTTATGAATGTCTCTTTCTTGAGGGAGAGTCCCATCTTCCCCTCTTATATGAACACATTCTACTTTGTGCCATCTCTTCTAGCCATACTTATTCAACAACACACAACAACTAATCACTCGTAATCGTGAGTGAAACCAATAAGAAAGACAATAAGTCCAAGAATACAAAATTTTTAAAAGAAAGGATCATGTAGAAATTCTAATTCGCAATTTTATTATTAATATTATTTTTCAAGTAGTATGTCTCTCTAAGAGGTTTATAACTCCTTAAATAAACTAAAAACCCACCTAAACAAACTAGAAAATAGAAAAAAAATAAAAGTCCTAAATAAACTAAGAAAAATAAAATTATTAAGCATATTATTTAATTTCCTAATCTAAATAGAAAAAAAATATGGAAAAATAATTTTTCTTAAAAACCTCCATAAAAAAATTGTTTTTGCAATGATCCCATGCCAGATATTTTCTTATGTTGTTTTGCTTGTTGATTTTCTTTTCACATGTTTGACAGCCCGCTTGCACTTGCTCAAGCTCATGAGACACGGGACAAACTCATGGCTTCACATGCGGAGCTAGCTGAAGATGGAGCTATCCAAATTGTGATAATAAAGACAACGGGAGATAAGATACTAAGTCAACCACTTGCAGACATAGGTGGAAAGGGACTGTTCACAAAAGAAATAGATGAGGCACTGATAAATGGTGACATTGACATTGCTGTCCACTCAATGAAAGATGTTCCTACATATTTACCAGAGATGACCATCCTCCCCTGTAACCTTCCGCGTGAGGATGTTAGAGATGCATTTATTTCAATGAGTGCAACTTCGCTAGCAGATCTTCCTGCTGGTAGCATCGTTGGTACTGCTTCCCTCAGAAGAAAGTCACAAATACTCCATAGATTTCCATCGCTCAGTGTAAGTTTATTGAACCACGGGTTTTGAATTAGTTCTCCCAGGAAAATGATATTAAATTGTCCTGACGCTCTTGCATGAAAGTTAAAAAGTACTCTTCTAAAAGTTAGTGTTCCTGTTAATTTAGTATGGCTGACATTTATAGGCGTCACTTAAAGTGCAATCTTGCTTTTAAAACCATTCCATTGAAGAGGTAGACCCATGATGTGTGAATTGCACAAGGTAGAACTTAAGTTGTATCATTCACACCCAATCAAGATATTTTAATTTGAGGTCTGATGGTGACTATGAGTCTAAGCAGCGAGTTCCAACTGCATTGGAGACTGATTATGAAAACAAGCATTAATCTTTGTATAGAAATAATTTTGTGCAAGGAAAGAGAAAATGCTATTTGAGGGTCCGTTTGAAGTAAAACAACCACTGCTATCGACAGTAAATCTTCTTTCTGTGTTTGAATTCAAGAGAGAGAAGTACATTGGGATTTATGAAAATTTATTTTAAATGAAATATTTTGTCTTTTGTGGAAATGCTAAGTTGTTTCATGAAAGAAAGGTCAATCTTTGATGGTTTTGTGTTTTAGAAAAGCAAACATTCTGAGGCAGTTGTTGTCATCATTTAAGATTTTTAGCTCTCTTAAGCTTGTTGAGTTACCTTTATTGAGCTTACTTTCAGGGTTCTCTAGCATTTCTTGATCATTGACATCTTTTGTTGCTTTTAATTTATGTTTTTGGATGATTTTGTTTTGTAGGTGGAAGAAAATTTTAGGGGCAATGTTCAGACAAGGCTGAGAAAACTTAATGAAGGAGTTGTAAAGGCAACACTATTGGCATTAGCTGGACTTAAACGCCTAAATATGACGGAAAATGTAACTTCCATTCTTCCAATCGATGATATGCTTCCCGCAGTTGCCCAAGGTGCAATTGGAATTGCCTGTCGAGACAGTGATGACAAAATGGTGTGTTATGCTCTGCGTACCTCATCTAAGCTTTGAATACATGGAGTAGTTGATCCAAAATCTGCATATCCAATTCAACTGCTGTAGGATATATATTAATAACAGAACCTGGAGACTTTATTGTATGTATTGTCAGCCCTTGAAATGGTTGGTGGATGGCCATTCAGTTGTGGGTTTTGCAGGCTAATCACTAGGCTTCTTAACACTTATCCTGTTCTTCTGTTTACTGTGTGCAGGCTAATTATTTGGCTTCGTTGAACCACGAGGAAACAAGACTAGCAGTTGCATGTGAGAGGGCCTTTCTTGAGACCTTAGATGGGTCCTGCCGCACTCCTATTGCTGGATATGCTAGAAGAGATGAAAATGGTGATTGCATATTTAAAGGGTTGGTTGCTTCTCCTGATGGAACTCGCGGTATGATATTACAATGAGTATGCCCAGTTTCATGTAGCTTCTGTCCTTTATGATAATCAAGCCTTTTCTCCTTCTCTCTGTATTTCAGTACTCAAGACTTCTAGAAAGGGTCCGTATGCTTTTGATGATATGATTGCAATGGGAAAGGATGCTGGAAAGGAACTTCTTTCACAGGCAGGTCCTGGATTCTTTGACCGATGAGGAACTCAGTAATAGTTTAACCAAGAACAAAAGCAAAACCAAGGATTTACGTTCCAGTTTTAGGGCAAGCACTAAACCTTTTTAATGTTCATCCATTCTTTTAAGTTATTGCTTGTTGTAACATTAAGGTTTGGTTGTTTGAGTACTGTAAAGTAGATGAGTCTGTTCTACCGCTGACGCCAGAAGGTGACGCTGCTGTATCTTCAGAATTAATAGAATTCGAAATTTTTGGTGCTCTTATCACTTCCAACCATACTATGCTTTTCTTTCGTTTTCTCCCACTTGATCTCCAGCGTGCACAAGTGCTGTGCTTCTGAAAACCGTCTCGCAGTTCACCGATCCATATATAGGAGAATAAGGGAGGAGGTGAGCCCAGATAAGCATAAAAGGTCATCTAAAGTTTAAATATTCAAGTATGGAATCCTTCTTGAATTCATTGTTTCTCCATTTCCCACTGCTTGGTAGCCAAAGTGCGTGTATATATATTATATAATGTAATGAATCATTACAATTGTGATTTTTTCTTACATTGTAATTATAAAAATTCCTTAACCAGATAAAGGTATGCAAATGACCACAATATCATATAATACATTGTATTCAATTTAATACAAGTATAGACTGAATGTTGTGCTTATTGTTATATAATGAGTTATTGGTGGCCCTTGTCATAGCATCCGTTGTAGTCTAGTTGGTTAGGATACTCGGCTCTCACCCGAGAGACCCGGGTTCAAGTCCCGGCAACGGAACAATTATTTTGGCTCTCCCATCCTCTCTCTCTCTCGCTTATTTATTTATTTTCGTTACTTTCTATTTTATTTATAGCGAAACGAAAACAAAGAGAGTCAAATTTACTGCCATTTTATGAAAATTGAATATGTATGATTTATTACTACAATAATATTATTTTTATTTTATAATCAGATATACTTTAACTTGTACATCTTGAAGCTATCTTAAAAAACATGGCGTTATTATAGTATTTAATTAGTTACGAAAAATGGCCTACGAGGCCAGGCCATCCCGCCTGATTTATTTTTCAAGGCAGGCCCGCATGATTTGGCCTCTAATTTTTTTTTTTGTTTGTGTGGTCTATCCTATTTTTTTCCTGAAAAAATAATCAGACGATGCATTGTTTAATTTGTCTAGAAATAGCCGGAAAGTCAGGGCATAATTTGTTTTATCTTAAAAATTATTTTTAATCTATTTTTGACCAAAAACACCTATAAAAAATCATATGAATTGTACTGCTCAAAAACCAAAATTAACCTGAAACTAAAAATTAACTCGAGTTTAGATATGTTTTTTCACAAACTTTAAAAGTAAAATAACACTTAACATGAACTTTTCTTATCAAATAGAACCATTTGACATAAATATTATCTGTTTTGGTGGTCTAAATCGATATCATATTAAAATTGAATAAGAAAAATTTTGAGGTACTGAAACTATATAATTTGCGTGATTTTTAAAGTTTAAGGATCAAAGTGCATTTTTTACGAAACTTATAACACGTCACCTATGTTTGACACCTTTTTTATTTTTATAAAAAATCAAAATTAATTGGTCTTCAATTAGTACTAAATTACCGAAAATCAAATTTAAGGATCAAATTAAAAATTAAAAATTTTACATAGCTCATTCACAATAATATGTGTGAGAATGGACAATTGAGTCTTAAAAAAAAAAACCTAAAGCCTTTTAGAGTTATACTTAATCATTATTTTATTTGTAAATAGCAATGCTTGTAGTTGATGTAATAATGTAATGGAAGCAGTCACAATAATATAACAACGAGATAATCATAATATATTAATAAAAGATACAGATACTAAGATAATAATGGAGATGAAATTAATAACAATGATGATAATGTTTTTTATAATTTTTTTTTAACATGAAGCCACTTGACTGCAAAAAAAAAAAAAAGAAAAAAAGAAAAAGAAAAGGACGCTTACATAAAAACTAAAATGCTTTTTTCTCTCTCCAAAAAATAGGACCAGAACTCAATTTGAGGACTTGTTTGTGAAAGATATTAATTCAAAGGGCCAATATATATATATATATATATTACAGAGATTAACATGAAATCTTGTGGAAAATTAATTTCAAAGTCAAGGACAGGTGTTAAATCGGGCTGGTATTTTCTTAAAGTTTTAGGGTAATTTCAAAGTTTTAGGGTAATTTCTTAAAGGGAATTTCGATCAACATTTTCAGCATTAAACACTTTTCCTTCATCTGAAGGAGAAGGAGGATGTGGTAATAATTATAATTGTACTACCAGTCTAAATAGGCAAGAAAGAAGAAGAAGAAGAAAAAGAAAAAGAAAAAAGAGATACTACCCATTTAGATTTAATAGGTATTACAGTAGTAAGAGTTTGAAACCAAAGAGTTTGTTCTTCCTATGATTTTAAGTTCGAGTCCTGTGATTGCTAATATAATAATCACTGGAAGCTTATATGGTCGTTATTTTCAAGACCCGTGAGATTAGTCGAGGTGCATGCAAGCTGACCCGGACATCCACATTAATTAAAAAAAAAAAAAGAAAAAGAAAGAGATACTACTAAAATGCTTCAGACGACAATTTCTTATTTTCCAAGAAGCGCTTAATGAAGGTAAGAGACTGTTTGGGCTTAAACGTTGGTACTTGGTGGCCAGCCCCTCTTATCGTGACAAAAGTTAGCCCATCGTACACAATTGTCCACCCAGCAACCTACAAAATCCCATATTCAGAGCTCAACAGCAATTTCTAGCATGATTTAATTTCATGGAATAAAAAAGAGAGATCATTACAACTTGATTTTATTCATTAATCGAATAATTAATTATCAGTAATCTAAAGAGATCAGCGATAATTACCTGTTTTCCATGGTACCATGGAGTCCATTCTTCAATAGTGTTCAATCCTAGCTTGTTTAACGTGTATCTAGTTGCAGTCACAGGAATTCTACCATCGGTATCTCCACTGAAATGAATATAATTAATATATCCAATTAGATACGGCTAACTTTATATATATATATTTGTGGGAAATCAACTCAAAAATTTAAATTTTGAGATGAGATCTCGAGATATGATTTGTATAATTCTCTAACACATTTTTTCAAGTAAAAACTAATGAAACCTTTTATATTTGAAATTTATAAAAACTTACACTATCTTGTATTTTTTTTTATCAAATAGAATAAAATGGCGAGATTTGAATTCATAATTGCTTGGTCAACAAGACTCTGATATAATATTAAATAACTATATCAACTTAAAAAATTAAATTTTTAGATGAGATTATAAAACATAATTATATTTGATAAAATTAAACCCTCTACTTTAAATTTACTTAAATCAGTCTTGTAGTTCTGAGTAATGACAATTTGAAATCCTTTGTCAAATCTGTCCCAACATTTTAGTAGCATTAGCACTCATCAAAATGTTCAGTTAGTAAGAAATTTAGATTAGAGCGGCTGAGTTAATTCTATAAAACTAAGACTACAAATTACTTGGATGAAATTACAAAGTAATGGATATGATTTTTGGACATGGTATTTATTTTCATAAAGAGGTTGCAAGTATATATATATAATATGATTTTACCTGTAGACCCATATGCGAATTCCCCCAGCAATAAGTTTCTTGATTATGGGAAGAATTGATTGTGGTGCATCACTCCAAAATGTGATATCTTCACTGAAAATTAAAATGAAAAAGAAAATAATATAGAAGAATATCTATAGATACCTCCATGTTATATATATTGGTTACGTGCAGTGTGTGTACGTGTGTGTGTGTGTGTGTGTGTGAGAGAGAGAGAGAGAGAGAGAGAGAGAGAGAGAGAGAGAGAGAGAGAGAGAGAGAGAGAGAGAGAGAGGATGTAAAGATGGTATTACCTGCAGTGAGTCCATGGATAGGGAATTTTGGTTACATTAGCATGGAGTGCTGCTTGAACGGCTGGCCTATTCATATAAATCTCAGTGTAGTCCGAGGCACAAGGGTCATAGCCAGCAGGTCTCTTGTGCCAGTCTGCCTGCTCAGAAGAGAAGAAAGTTGCAATCTCATGAACCATGCACGAATCAGAGAAGAAGTAGTGCAATGAATTCAGTAAGGTGCAATGAGAAATTACAAATTTGGATAACAATTGAGGAGCCATATTGCCATGAATAACCGGTCTGTCTCTGGCATCGCTGAAGTTACTGTTGATGCATCTGGGACTGTATAAGCTGTACATGTCAATAATTCTATAGACACTAAAGTACTGATGGAGGGCATTTTTGCAATCATGGGATGGATTCTTCTCACTGAAATTGCATTTTTTCTTAACATCATGGTACAGACGGTCGGATATTACAGCATGATCCCACGCATAATCTATCATCCCCTTTTGATCTGTTTCATCATCCAATAATGCATTGCCTATCTGCAAAATTCATGGTATATATATGTGATTAACGAGTCCTCTATTTTTGCACACAAACTTTGAACAAAGGATAACGGTGAAAGCATCTCCTGGCTAGGGCCGCGCGCGAGCCTTTCATTTTTTTAAGTTTAATGGGGCGGATTGATGATGCGTTGTTCGCCCCAATCATTTTAAAAAAAAAAAAATTAATGCATTGTTTGCTAAGCCTAAAATCCGGCCACTAGTGTGCCCGGAAAAATAAGGCTTCTTTACTTAAGAATCCATTTTCAACTTTTTTTTAACTCAAAACATCTAGGAAACACTCTAAGAACCTTGTTAAACCAATTAATGACCTTTAAAACGCACAAAAAAACCGGTCAAAAACCAGAAATCAACCCAAAAATCTTCCCTGGTTTAGATATGCTTTTTAGGTGTTTTCAACGTAAAAAACACTTAATCATAACCTTCCTCATCATATGAAACCATTTGACACAAAGAACAATCATTTAGTGGCTGAAATTGTCACCAACAACAAGTTTCTCTCTCTACACTGAATTTGATGACTTCCTCTCTCTCCTCCAACCAAAAAAGAATTGAAAAATGATGAAAATAAAGTTTGGTATCAAAATGAAATTTATGAAAAGTACAGAGACTAGTAACCTAATATCTAAAAAAGATAAAGAATTAAAATGAACTTATACAACAAATTTAAAAAGTGCCCCATTCTATCTGTCTTTTTCACTTTAGTCCCCTGCCTTTCAAATCAACCATCCCTCCTTAAACAATATGCAATTAGAAGCTAATTTGAGTTCAAAAGTGCTAAATCGCGTAAAATAAAAGTTTGAAAATCAAATTAAAAATAAAAAAAAACTGCTCCAATCCACTGTGTTTTGTGAGATAGTGAATAGAAAATACAAAAGCTGATCTCTTTTATTATATTGTATAATGTCCCATTTTCATCTTATATCAAATATGCATAAAATACTACATTATCCAGCTTCTACTAGCAGTAATCAAGTCCATGATTTTTTTGATTCAAGATCGAAACTTAATGTTGCTACCAAATAAAATAAAAAACTATTATCCAAACTCAAGGTCGATTGAATATGTTCTAAAAACACAAACCCATTTCATTATCAACCTTAATTTAGTACTCTTACTAATTTATTGTCCTACGCTTCGCCGCGGGTCGAACTGATTTATTCAAATGCAAAAAAAAAAAAAATATGTTAACAGTGCAAAGAATTTTTTGTTGTGTTATTAAATCTGGCTTAATTGGTCAATCTTGAAACCTCACAACCTAT
>Ga0307515_10021279_pt1 | contig 11508 bp, 4 predicted proteins | sample 17_EM_MG_FD_194513 | JGI IMG/M metagenome (GOLD analysis project Ga0307515, IMG submission 194513) | Populus trichocarpa ectomycorrhiza microbial communities from riparian zone in the Pacific Northwest, United States - 17_EM | ecosystem: Host-associated > Plants > Roots > Unclassified | place... | reverse complement strand
ATACTAGCACTGGTGGCGGCTCTGCCGCCCCCAGAGTGGCAAAGCCGGATGGTGTGGTTGATGCAATCTTCCCCTGAAACTTCTACCACATACCCATAACAACTTCACAAACATTTGTCCAATAAGGACTGGAAGACCCTGGAAGGTTGTACGTCTCAAAACTCAAGGTCTTACGGTTAAAGTGGTTGTGGATTCTCAGTTTGGAAAACTATAGTTCACAATCAGACATGGCTCTAAATAGATAGAACAGATAGTTGAGAACCCTCATGTGCTGGATGGTCTGGCCAGATGCAATATGTACAGAATAGCAGGCTTCAGGCTGGGCACAACCTGCATTGTGTGGCTGGACATGATCCAAATGGGTTAGCTGTTGGCTGGTTGGAAATCTTCGGCAAAAGTGCAAATTCACTATAGGCTGCACACACACACACACACAGCTCATAGCAAGCTTCCTATGGATACCGGCGCAACCCGCAGTTTATTCTCATCTACAGTCAATTCATAGAGATGTGCGAGTAGGCCTATGGAACTATATATGGCTGCCAGCCAGAAATGGACTTATATCTGTCGATACTGCCCGCAATCGTCATAGTTGTACCGGTACCATATACACTACCCCTGCGAGTCCATAACACAGCCCGCTGGCAATTTAAAGCCTGATTGATATCCTGTGTGATAGCCTACTTGAGAGAGCCGCACTTCGAGCAAAGTAGAGTTTTCCTAGGGAATCTTTGGGCCAATGGCAAACTCTGAGTTTGTGGAAGATTTGGCTAATAGAACGCTCTAAGTCTGTGGAAGCTTTGATGAAAATATTGATGTAGCCAACGTACGTGGCTAAGTACTACTGGTACTGTGATCACCGTCACCGACACCATCGCCATCATCACCATCGCCAACATTACCATTGCCAGCATCACCATCGCCATCATCACCATCGCTATCATCACTATTGCCATCATCACCATAATTATCATCACTATCATCACCATCAGCTCCAGCCCAATTGCGTACAGATAAGCCTACAATTGGTGGGAAGCAGGCAGCAGATTCCTCTGGAACATTTGAGTCGGGGATCTGCTCTCCCCAAGATCCAATTGTGTACCTTTCCTGCAGAATTGAAGGCTGCAATTATCAACACCATGACCATGAGGCATCATGGGATCTCGTCACGGTGGCCAAGCAACAAATAAGGTTCAGACTATGATATCAACCAACGTCATGATTTCAACCGCCACCGTCCGCCACCTTCATGCCTCCTCAGGCCTCTCATCACCTGCCATCTGCCTCCTGGTGCCTGGCACCTGCAACTCAGCCAGTCTCTGGATTGAGCACCCAGGGGCAGACATGGAAGCATGTAGGCAAGTGAGTTTGGCAGTGTGTTGCCTCTGGAGAGTGAAATGGAGAGCGTGGTCGCGAGTGTACTTGAGAGCATCTTGAGAGCATACTTGAGAGCGTATAGTCAAGTGCGATGGGAGTGTGGAATTGAGTGCAATTGAGAGTATATTTGAGAGCATACTCGGGAGGGTGCTTGAGAGCATTTTGAGAGCTTACTGGGAAGTGTATAGTCACGCAGGCTGGTAGTGTCATCAAGTGCTATTTGCAGTGTGCTTGAGAGCGTGCACGGGAGTGTGCATGCGTGCGGCTTGAGAGCTTACTTGGCAGTGTGCAAATTAATGTATTTGGCAGTTTAGTTGAATGCAGTATTTGTATAGTATCAAGCGCACATAATCGAATTCGTATCATGGTAATCTAGTCAACGCTCAAGTCCATAGGACCTCATAGTGCCACATGTCAAATATTCTATGGATTACCATCCCAGAAACAGCTTCTCTATGAGTTACATGTCATGTAAGGTCATTTTTCCCGGTGAACTACTTGCAAGCTGAGTTGATAACTTTACAACTGTCAGTTTACATCTGATCATGATGTAATGTATACATGCATTGTACCTACTCTGATACTGTTTAACCTCCATATCTCAGAATTACCATATGATCAAAATTGGTACAGTGGCTGTACAAAAACACTTGAAAATTGCCACCATATACCAAATATCGAGCATTTTCCATAATCATGCAATCAATTTCGACGACATGCTCAATTTGGGACTGCAGGGTGCAAGAGCAATGAATTCTGAACATTTCATGTAAACATTACATTCTGATCAGAGTTGAACTCAAATACTTAATTGGGAGTGGATATTTGAGGATATTTGATGGGGTATGCCAAGCCATCGAAATGATTGAAGCTGTGGGTTGTCAGCCAATAAAAATCCTTCTTAGAGGTACGTACCACAAGTCAACCAATGAGAATGCTTCGAGCCAACAAAGCATGTGTATATATATTAGATAAAGCCAGATCCTGCTGGCCCAGTTTCGTCCCTCGACCCTCTATTCTCACTGCCATCCCTTATGGTACAAACGCCAACTCGACATTGGAGAGCAACGTTTGATTCGGCGTTACCTTCACATAATCATTAACCTCGACCTACATTCTCAGTGCCAACCGAAGAACCAGGTGATGGTCCTTCAACTACTATAAAGTAGATCTCAAATACGACATTCCAGGACAGCATAGATCCATCTTCGAAACATCCAGTCACTAGATGAACCCACCCGACCGTCCAGTAAACCGCACAAGAACTCGCCGCAGTTGTCCCCTTCTAGAACCGCTCACAATCGCCAATACCCACGCAGGGGTAATCACTTCCATTTGAGAGATCGTCTTCAGTAACTACGGTGCAGGTAAGGTGTCTGTCATACTCGCCCGTCTACAATCGTTGATATTAGGAGTTTTGTCTTTCATAGTCTACACACTACCCGCAACCAGAACTACAGCGGAGTGTCACCGTTCCTTCATAGCGCCAACGGTCGCCAAAATAGTGGTCAGTTCATACGATAATGCTTAAAACCAAATTGTGTCTAACTGTGGGGCAGTGAACATTCTACAAAATCCTTCGACGATGGCGGTAATACCGTCTACAACCAATAACACTATGCCCGGGAATAACCCAACAACGACAGTTCCCCCAGGTGATTGGGCACAAATTATCATTGGTGCATGCGGGCTTTTCGTGATGGTATTTGGCCTAGTTATCAAGTACAGGAAGGATATCAAGAAATGTATCGCCAGTTTAAGAGGTGTATGTTGCATCCCAGTTCTTTATAATTACATCTTCACCTAATCCTGACGGGGATATTGCTTTCTTTTTGCATCGAGATTAACTTTTTACCCTATAGACCTTCCATAACGCAGGGACCGAAGTGGATATTGGAGACCAGATCGAGTTAGAGTCACAGGGTGGTGATCAGTCTTCGCTTATAAGCGAACAGGGGGAAAACGTTACAGTTGTTCATGAGTCCGAGGGTGGAAGATAATGGTAGCGGTAATCAGTTTGTGTGAGGTAAAGAGAAGACTGGAAGATGACACTTAAACCGAGGGGAGTTGAATGTCTTTGTTCAATTGTTGAGTTATTTTGATATTTGCGAGCAGATTTGCCGAAATCATCCCTACAGGGTAACCACCGCATTCCCTAAACTTTTAATACTGTATATCTAGACTACTTCATATCTGAAATCTGAAGTATCGAATACCCAGCCTTATTTTTGGCTGTTTTATGGCTGTAGGTTTGTAGAGCAGGTTAGCGAACGTAGGAATACAGAGATGAGGCATGAGGGAACACACAATGTCAAATTTTTTAAGAGAGCATACCGTTATTTTCTCCATCATCTAAAGGGCCTATTCACTTAATTATGACTCTCTCTATTCTGTAGTTGTCGCGCGATCGCCATTTGGCGTTTTGATGGGGTGCTCAGTTGCTGCCAAAAATTGCACTGATTTTCGCAGTGCTTCATCCGAGAGGTTGCTCAGTTGCTGCCAAGCCGCTTTGGAAAGACATTGATTGCACTAACTTTCGCAGTGCTTCATCCGAGATTTGGGATCCCGTGCTGCGATAAACAGCGTCCTGCAAGATTAATTAGTTCCCGCTTTACTACACACCCCGCTCGCAAATGTGTGCCATACAGTGTGCGGACAGACGATTAACCGGCATTACCATTGCAGCACCCTTTTGTTAGAACTAGTTGCGGGCACTGCGAAAGTCCGAAAGCGATACCATTCTCTTAGTTCAACGGTCTCCATATACATGACGACCACATTGGCCGCTCCGCCACTCGGGCGCGGAGTTTAGAAGATTTGCAACACCTTTCTCGAATGGTTCCCGTTACGAATACCGGTAACTCTAGGTTTGACGAATATACAGACAAGAGAAACCCAACCGAGCAGGATATCAGGGCTAATGAGACAACCCATGCATTTCTGATGCCGTGCTGTCTCGTGATTACTTCATAGTATTCAAAACAACTGGCGAGACCGATTGGGTATCGATAAATTGTAGAGTCGTGATAAGAGAGGCTGAATTTCTCTAGCGCAACGCTGCACATTGTATTGTTCATGCATATGCACCTTCCCAGCAACCATGCAATACTTCACAGCGGTTAGGAGGGTTGAGGGAGTAGCGAAAAGAAGTACTCATTGACTGGTTCCCACAATAGGCGGACGAATAACAGGTTCACTTGTTTGCACAGCCTGCAGCTGTATTTTGACGTCTTTGTTCGAGTATTTGTACATGATATTCTTTCCGGGCCGGCCAATACCAATGCACTCTGACGCAGGATTCTCCGACAAGTTCCAAAGTATAGAGTAACAACAGTTGTCTGCTCTGATCTGGCAGCTGCACTACTCAGATTTACCACTACGTTGTCGCTGTCGTCGGTTTGACATACGTTCGCACGAGGAATTTTCACTAACTGGACCAGCTGTTCGAGATTCATGCCTGGTGATGGAGTTGAAACTTTATAAGGCCCAAATTCAAACTTGCCAAGATCATCACAGAATATTAAAAGGTTGGACCATGCAGTAGCGTAACCATTGGTGAGGATCCTATAGAGGTTGCAATCGAATAAGCTTAACGCGCTGATGGAGGAATGTAGGAAGAAGGAAGTGAAAGTTGAAGGGAGATCTGTTTTACTGAGAAAATTTATAAGACATGTCGGTATCTATGGATTGATTCCCATTCAGTCGGTGAAAAGGCAACGTCGCGCCGCAGCAGCGTTAACATTACGTTATACCGATAGGTTTGCAAATTGAAGAATCCCTTCTCAAATATGTTCATGACGAGAAAGAGCGATGTCGCGTCGTAGCAGCGTTAATCTTGCATTGCACCTGTAGGCAAGTCAACGATTGTAGACGCACTCACTATGTGTGGGAATTAAGCCATAGAAATGGAACCATAGCGTAGGCGTAAGGTGTGCAAGAAACTGTGTTACCCCTCAATATCACTGGCACATAAATCTGTATACGGTGGTTACTGCCTGTCGAAGCTGGTTCGTCAGGAGATAAGGGGAGTCTTACTGTGAGACAAAGACTTTAACCCTACTCGAGTACGTTACCAGGTATAACACGTCATCGTTTACTCCACATGAGAGCTGGTGCCAATCAATTACTAGATTTGGTACTAAAAGTATGTGTTACTGAGATAAATTTCTCGGTTTAGCAATCGTAGAATCGTATTTGTGTGTTTAGTTCGCGTGTAGGAAAATTTCTTCAACGAAGGATAAAAAACTCCCAATCGCATGGGGTTTATTTCATTTCGATTGGCTACCGATGAATTCGAAGAAGCTCCATCGGCTTGTCACCCATGGACACGGCGAAAACGAAACAATTGGTATTCTCCCTCTCATACCCTAACTCAACAACATCTGCTCGAGGATGCTGATGATGGTTCACAAACTTGCTTTCTCGTTGTGGCCGTATATCTATCACAATTAGAACTCACCTCACACGCTCACTATCGCTTTTCCGTCAGTTATCGCAATCAATCGCAATCCTTATACTCTAACTCCGCAAAAGTCATCGTTTGCAAAAAACTCCAACGATAGCTGCAGTACCGTCTTCAACCAGTATTCCCGAAAATCAAGCAACGGGAGTGCTCCAAGGGGATGTGGCGCAGATAATTATTAGCGCCCCCAGGCTTTTGGGTATTGTTCGGTCAGTGGCGAGGTTCTGCGAGCGGTGCAGTGACTTTTACCATGTTTTTTTTGCACTATTTCCTATCTCTCTTTAAATTTCCTTTATTTCTGAATAATATGACTATGCAGTGTCGTGAGGCATGGTTGCGCTTGCTTCCCCGGCTGCCTCGCGTTGCACTTCCGGTTTATCAAGTACGGTTGAACCGTCGACAATCGGCTGACGCCGAGCCGCAACAGCCTTTTGTCGATAGAGTATTGTACTGGTCTTCGTGGTTAGTACACTGTTTTGTGATAGTTTTTTCTGATCTCCGAATGGTCAAGAATCGACCAAAAACGCAATAAAAACTTTTCAGTACACCCCATTCTGACTGCTGACGTACGAACCACGAAGATCGGTACAGTACATTGCTTCAATAGAGAAAATTACTAATACAAGTATATATTGAACTACCCACAGAAAATCATTCAAGCACATCTCCAGAGAAATCAAATCCATGCAAAAATCTGTGAAACATTTAATTGTATTTTTCTCATATTTAAATTAATTTTACCAAGTATTTTGCTGTAGAGGTTGTGATTTAGTGCTCTCGTTCCCAGATTCTCGTCGCTGGCAAGCTCGCTCCTCGAAAGGCTGGTTTTCGAGCGCAGTGATTTAGTTCTATCACAAAAAAAAGATACATATGGAAAAGAGCGAATATACTTGTATTTGGTGCAATATTTTGCACAAAAACTCTCTGAAAACCTGTTTCAATTTAAATGATCAACCGGAATTACCAGCGATTTTCCTTTTGACCTTGTACTTAATTTATTTTGTTGCATTTTTCTGTTTTTTTTAATGTAGGCTGTACTGCGGACAAGGTATAAGGCTGATGCGGCTCGGCGTCAGCTGATTGTCGACAGTTCAACCGTACCCAGTTGATCCCGCTGCGACCTAGCGAGATCCAACTAGAGTAAGCGAGATCAGCCGCCATCCTTTATTCTATCCGACTACCCGATCTTCTAGAAAACCGAATCTTTAGCTAGTTGTTGATCTCGAGGGCAGTTTTGCTGCACTTCCTAACCTATCACACATCGTCTCGAAAGGTGGCCATTCAACATTCAATATAACTCCCGTCGGGTATGGTGAATCTGCAGAGCCTATCAAGCTGCAATCATGCGAGTTATGAATCTACTTGGCTGAACTTGGTTCGCATTTCTTTATCTAAATCCTAACTTGATGTCCGGAAATATATCTAACCTTATTTATGTATAGAATAATCCCACGGCCCCATCAGCCTAATTAACCGGTAGGTCACACGTAGCGATTGGAACTGGTTCATCCCGATCAACTAACCAAAAATATGTTGCACTCGATATGGATGAGATTGTTGGAGCTAGAGTACTTCCGATCAGTTTAGCTTGGATAATCTCCCTAGATCATGAAAATTGACTCCCGCACATGATGCCAGCACAGCGGAGCCCCTAGTTTCTCATACACTAATCCCGGATCTATGGTTAGGAAGATTTAGACTTAGTGTTTTATGAGAAAACGTTTCTGCGAAATTCCCTTAGCACAAGGCGTCATGTTTCGTGCCCAAATGCCTCAAAAATTTCCAATACTAAATTGTTTTATTTCATGAACGGTACAACCGGGATGGCGGGCATCAGCCTTAGGAAGCGGATGATATCTAATACTCAACAGATAGGCTGATCTGGAGCGGCTTCACGATACCATGGTCCTTCACCCAGATAAAACTTTTTGCAGCTAGCCCTGTGACTCTCAATGATAATGACCAATATTCTGTTACAGAGCAATCGTAGGTTATATCCCAAGTTATGGGTTGAGTTGGGCTATCATAGCTAATGAGCTAACCCTGATCCTTAGCGGTGCGCCAAGCTGTATAGAACTTGATGTACTTGTTAGCGAAGTCTTGATATATAATGTTAGAACCCCTTACATCTATATAACTATCTAGTTATACTAATAAGTCGTTAAAGGTACTGCAATCGTGACATGGAGCTCCGAGTGGCCACTGTTCAAAACGATATCCGCCTACAAGCTGAAGAGATCTAGCTATTGCCACGCCTCCAGCGATTCGCGAACCACTCGCCGACCCACAGCCCGATGATGTAGACCGATGTTCACATTGGGATCTGGATAGATGGTCGGACGGGATAGAGGCAGACACGGGTGCAGGCATCCCAACAGTCCGTCCCATCCGTCTAAGGCCTTGCCCGAGACCGGACTAAAGTTTTCAGGGCTCAAGATTTTAGGACTGGACGGACCAGGGCACTCCATTACAAGACTACAGGACTGCGGGCCCTGTAGTCCATTGACTGGCCCCCACACATAAATTCATACTGAATTTAATGAAGCTCAAAATCCCCGATTTAGTATATGATCATCTCAGCTGAAGATTTGTTCCGGGATACGGTGTCCCGAAAGTCTCATTCCCGAGCCGCATATACTATATCCGACCCGGGTCAAAACTGCGGTCATCTGTACCGGGCCCTGGTCTTAGAGATTTCTGCCCGAGACGGACCAATCCTTCCATATTCATGCCCAGACGGAACCACGATGTCAGGCCCCAAAAGACTAGTCCGGACGGACGGTTGAGACCCCTGCACGGGGGAGCTGATTCATTGAATTGACTGAGAACTTTAGGGTGGTTCTTGTAGCCGACAGAAGGTTCTCAATACTCAATGTACTCATACTATATCACATGTTGCATGGTTTTGTCTTTATTATGGTAATGTGTGGTATTAATAGGTATATATATAGTCTGTGTGAGCACTTACCTACATGAGCTACCTTTCAGTGACCATTTCATCCACATTTATCGTTACCTTAGTTTTAACTAGGCAAAGAGTCAGTGGAGGTCACTTGATTGGGCAAGTGCACCACACAAAACTGGTGTTACATTAGCGGATCGCCACAATCTGCAACCCACGGATCTCTTCCCTGCGCCATCTATACCTCGACAACAAGTATTAGCTACAGACGTCGAGGTTTCTTTCCAGTAGTTACGGAATGATAGGGAGTACTGGGCGGCGGTATACATCATATTTCGCCACTCTGTACCCTATCCATGGTCCCGATCTGGGTCAACTACTCGCATTACGCTATGAGCTAGTGATGTACCTTTAATCCGATTGAATTACGTAGTCCTAGTTTAGTGCATGTCAGCATACGTGCAGAGTTTAAATCGAATCAGAGCTTCTCATTTCCGACTAGTTGCATGATGCATCCGACGTCTACGGTCGATATATAATGGCATCGGTGAAAGATACCCAAGACTAACCAAGGCGGTTTACAGTAATCATGGGTGTGTTGCATATATGGACCGCCTCCGCACGTATGGCTTATGGGCTTCAGCTGGGCTGATGGGGATCATGATCTCACGATGATGTTGTCGTTCCAGACTCAGCTGGAGATGCCATCTGAGCGCGCATGCATGCATACAAGCCATACTCTGAATGCCGTATATAACATCACACGATTGTTCCTGTAGTTTAGAATATACAAGCTTCTAGCAATTAGTATTTCAACAGGGTGGGTAATACCTTTTCGAGTGATATCAGCATGAAGGAGCCCTCAACGGTCTTCAGAAACAAGTTCCGGCTGGGATTGTTGAGCTGCAACTTAAGTTGGAGATATAAAAGTTTGTGCTGATGCGGTTTTCGGAGGTCTCATTGATCGAATTGGCAGCATTGAAGCACGCGCAGATTTGCATAGTATCGATTTCAGGTAGATGCTCTGACATCTTACCAAGTACGTGCTGCCTCGTTTTTTATTCGTCTCATAAGAGCTAATAGCCCTCATAGTGAGTAGATACTACAGTTCAGCTTTGAAGTTGTACGATTCCAACAAACAATTATTGATGTGCTACGATGATATTCGCTCTCTGAGGCTGTGTAAAAGTAAAGAGTTTTGGAAGTTAGGGGAATTTATATTTTAGCATAATTTTATCAGTCACACCTTACAGGTATTGACAGTGCCTCTTTTTAGACTCTCTTCCTACAAAACCTTGCAATATACTGTACCGGCAATTGCGGATGATACGTCAGCTGTCAGGACTAGTGTTTGTATCTCCCGATCAAATACATGTGTTAGGGCCAGAACCAGATTGTATCAAAGATTTTTGCTGTCAGAACCCAAAATAAGATGCTCAGTGTGGCTCCAAAGCTACTGCGGGGTTTGGGCTCTCAATATAGACAATGCCCCAACAATCGACATCATATGTGGATATGTATCATATCTATATTGTGTCAGTCACTACCTGTATCTTGAAACTATAGGTCAGAATAAAAAGTGTATCATCCGCAATTGCCGGTACAGTACAGCCATAAAAGTTGGATAGTCGCCGTGAGTCGACTTCATCTTTCAGCTGACGTCCGCACGGTAATATCAACTGGAATCATCAGTTAAGCTTTATCGCGGCTCGAAATTCTGTACTGAAGAGTGGGCAATCATATATAATCATCATGGATGGTGGTGCATTCACAATGGCGATGCCCGCGCATACTCACATCTAAACCTTTGGCGCCTAAAATATGAGAAGTTCATTTACTGCCTTCAGAAACTCAGCTATTTGTGCATTATATCTTGCCGAAGATGTCACAGGGCCTGCCGGAATAAAAGAAGGACATTCCATACGGTAGAAAATCGCGTGTGTTCCACTCTAACTTTTGAAAGAGCTAAAGTGCCGATACCAAAATTTCTTTGATTGGCTAAACAGAGAACGTTTGCTGCGCGAGTGCCAATGGTACAGCTACCGTGCATGAAGCTATTCCAAAAAATCAAACAGAAATAAGTCAACGAGTTAGCCGAATTAGAGTTTAATAACTTGTCGTTACGTCCGTCTGGCCCAGGTCATTATGTTAATACTAGGGTTAGGGAAGAAGAAGGACACCCCATATCTGGCTAGCTACTGCCATAAGGGGGAATCATCAAGGACACCATATATATGTTCCGACTCATACACCAAATTACCTCGTTGGCCAATGGGTCGATCCATATGCCAACTTGTCATCTTGGTGAATAGGTCGACCGATATACCAACCGACCGAGGTGCCAAGTAAGAGGTTGGGGTGAAGCACTATTTCTGTCAACTTTTGATCTTCTGCATTATCACCACTGTCCTACTTCTTCATCACAGTGACTATCTTGTGCCTCCAACTCTACCAGGAATTATATCGACTGTAAAAATGACTTCTTTCGCTCCCATCGCTATCCCCACTGGCACCTCGACTGGGTTCCCCCAACTACAGCATCTACATCAGCTGCTTTTGGTGCTAGTATTACTGCCTCCCAGATCAACGAAGGATTTCGTAAATACAGTCACTACGCAAAAGTCTTGGTGATTCGGTCCGTGCGCCCCCTCGCGAACACACTCTCCAGCAACAAAAATCAATATTACACCACAACCAAAGATGATACAGTCTTCAAACCAAAAATACAAAGTGTCTAGATACTTATAATGATGTCTGTGTAAGGAGA
>Ga0307515_10021278_pt1 | contig 11508 bp, 4 predicted proteins | sample 17_EM_MG_FD_194513 | JGI IMG/M metagenome (GOLD analysis project Ga0307515, IMG submission 194513) | Populus trichocarpa ectomycorrhiza microbial communities from riparian zone in the Pacific Northwest, United States - 17_EM | ecosystem: Host-associated > Plants > Roots > Unclassified | place... | reverse complement strand
GAGCCTGCAATTCTTTCATACGAATACTATTTATATCGTTAAATATTGCCTTTTAGTCTTTCCAGTACAAGCAATTTCTTTTCATGATTGTTTTTATTAAACATTGCGTACAATATCAAATTCTAAAGAGTATAGTTTAATTGGTCAAGTTCTAGATTTGCTTTTCAGAGATCATCAATTCGAATCTCACAAATCTCAGGGCTACTGAAGACTTACATGGCTGTTAACTTCAGGGTCCGTGAGATTAGTCAAGATGTATACAAGCTAGCTCGAACACTCATGTTAATAAAAAAAATATAAAGAATATCATAAGAATAAAACAACCACATAATTCAATGATTCTATGTGATTAAGAGAAGAAATTTCACTATGATCAAATTCAATACAACATTGACATTCTAGAAAAATAGACCCAAATAGACCCAAGCGTATATTTATAAGGAATATGTCTTAAACCTGTTAGAAAATAATATAAATCATATCCTGAGACTTCACCTAACAGCTTAAACTATTGGGTTGAGATGGTTCTTTGACATGGTATCAGAGCCTTGATGACCAAGCGGTCACGAGTTCGAATCTCACCATCTCCATTTATTTGATAAAAATTAAACACGAGGTAAAGTGAACATGTGCAAGTTTCAAACCCAAAGAACTTTCATTTGAGGGGGTGTGTTAGAGAATAATATAAATCATATCCTGAAACATCAGCTAACAGCTTAAATTATTGGGTTGAGATGATTTTTTGACTAATAGATAGAGGATGATTAGTCACAATCCTAATTGTACAAGATTTTCAATTCAATTGCCAAAACCAACCTAAGCCTGTAAGGTTTCCATTAGAAGTGACTTTGTCAAAGTATCAGCTGGAATATTTGTAATTGCCAATCTTTTTCACAATAATGCTATCCAAAACAATAACATCTCAGAAAAAATGGTAACTAACATCAATGCGCTTTGTCCTTTCATGGCGCATGCGATCTCTTACAAGATGTATGGAATTTTGATAATCATAATTAAAGCACGATAATTAATGATAATCATATTTTGATTACAACTGAGTTCACCAATCATGTCTCTTAATTAATTAGCCATATAACTTATTTGGTTGTTTTAGTAATTATCAAGTATCCTACGTCTAGAGATCATAAAGATCATACTCAAGTTTTTCTCATGTTATTATATATTGGAAATTTGGGACCCCAATTAATTGGATTGTGGGTTAAATTGAGTGAGAGTCATTAGATTGGGATTCGATTCGAAAAATTGTTTGTTGATATGACCTAATTGAGCATTAATGGGGTCGGAGTTGGTGGTATAGTTGTCCCTTTTCCTCAGCTAGTTAATTTCAAACCATAATTTCTTTGACGATGATGACTAGAGAAGAAAGACGAACCCCATTGCATTAAACAACCATTAGATCGAAAGGCATGATCACTTTTACTATTATTTTGATCAGTATGTTGACAATCATACATATGATTAACCTCTCTTTATCATATGTATTTGATGGTTTAAAAAAAAAAGAAAAAGGTGATGCTTAATGCATAAGAAAGTTTGTTTATGCTAACACATGATCATGGACCTCGGAGCACACTTTTCGTTCCATGAATGTGCGAGTCCACTTTATCTAAATTTATAAAAAGAATTAAAAAATTAAAATGATATTATTTTAATAAAAATAATAATTAATAGATTAAGTATGAGATTTTGACCATATCAGGGTTTTTAATTGGATTTACGGGTTAACTTTAATTTTTTACTGGATCAACTTGGATTTTGGACCAGATTAGCTAATGTCATTTCGAGACCTTCCTAAAAAATTCAAATTTTTTTTTTAAATTTTTTTTTTATGTTTTGAATCATTTTGATATGTTGATCTCAAAAATAATTTTAAAAAATAAAAATATTATTTTAATGCATTTAAATATAAAAAACATTTTAAAAAACAATCACAACCATACTCTCAAACAATCCCTCAGCTTCTCCAAAAAATTTCACATGAATTAGGGGTTGAATCTCTAAGGTTACACTAGATATGTTTTAATTGATTTTTTTTTGGACCCGGGTTAGGCCCTGGAGTCTCGGGTTGAACTGCTTTTGTTTGGGTTGTAAATGTAGAAAATGAGAATTGCTAAAGATTTTGGCAGGCCATTGAATATAAGCCCAAGAAGCATTTACTAACCGCTTTCCTACTATTTCTTTTGGTTCCAAAGAGAAGCTCTGGCTTAGGGTTTTGAAGGAAGCGGTCGTCAAACAAAAGCAGGGTTTTAGGCTATTTACCCAGATAGAAAAATCAAAGAAACTAAAACAATGGATCCTTCATCAGTTAACTCAGCTGAATTGGAACGATTCCTTAATGTAAGTATAGAATCCCTCTTTCCCTTTTCACAAAGTCCCACCTTTTATTTTCTTGAGCTTGATTTTTTGAAAGATTTACACTTGTGGTTTTTATTTTCTTGGTAAGAATATGATTTAGTTTTTGATTCGTTAAAGGCCTCAACGTTTTGGTCATTACTACCACTTCATTGTTTTGTTGTCTGGTTAACGTAATTTTTATCTTAATCGTTGTACTGTATTGAGTTGTTATTGCAAAAAAAACTCAAGCTTGATCGGATAACTGATTTGGTTGGATAATTTGAATAATGGGGTTAGTGGAAAATTTTGTGTGTGGGATTTTTTGCTGATATGACGAGTAAACTCAATTTTTGTATGTACAGTTTCGGTATATTATTGGTGTGGATAATATTCTTGATGAATTTCCTCTTATAGTACTGTGTTGTTGGTTCTTGTTTCTTTCTGAGGGAAGGTTCTGATGCGGTTTTATGTTATCACACTAAATTATAAACGATTTGATTTGCTTCGTGAAGAATTCAGAACTGTCATTTGGTATCATGGGCTTAATTGTATGGGTAATTGTGCTATTTTATGAGTAACTATGATGTGATAAATTTGAGATTGCATGTTTGCTTAGAACGGAGAGTTAACAGGGAGACTAGTGGAGGGGAGTGTTGTTTTTTTGGTAATTCGAGTATCTTAAGGAATACAAATGTTGGGGGGCGTTATTTTGTAATTTAAGTCTCTTAAGGTAGTGTGGGATGGTTGCTGTCATCACCTTGCTGGATCTTTGATATTTTACAATGATGTATGTGATTCTGATTTTGGAATGATTTTTTTGGTTTTGCAGCAAGAGAAGGAAAGAGCTATGGTTAATGAGATGGTGGCAAAGCTTACAAGTGCATGCTGGGACAAATGCATCACAAGTTCACCGGGGAGCAAGTTCAGCTCAAGTGAATCATCTTGCCTTTCTAACTGTGCTCAGCGTTATATGGATATGAGTCTTATCATTATGAAACGCTTCCAGTCCATGAACTAATTTCATGAAGAATTGGCCTACTGTATTGGTTTGCAAGTTGCAACTGCGCTCTAGCTTCAATCATTAGTGGATTACAGTAGCTGAAATGCCTTGCATTTTTGGAACTAAATCACATATTTCTCTCTTGATTATCTTTACATCAACTTCTGTATTTTAAACACCATGGAATTATTATCCTCCCATCATTTGATGTTGCATAAATGATGTCCTGTTGCTTTCAGAACGCTTTCTTTTTTGTCTTAAACTTGTGCAGTTGTGAGTAGTGGGGTGTTGTAATTAGCTCAAGTTGCAGGAAGCAAATACTTTTAATTACACCGGTATTTCCTAGTGTTCACAAGCCAGCCTGAGTGGAACCACAGAAGGGGAGGTAAAAAGCAGCTGGTGGTGCTTGTTGAAGGCTACTACTCATTGCTGTTTAGGAGGATGGTAAATTCGTGGCATTTGCTTAATGGCATAATTCTGACTGCCATGGTGAAAGTGTGCAGCTTTTCTCCTCATTTCTATTTTCAAAAGTTTAGTTAGTCTCAAGCCTTCTTAGTTACTGTTGGAATTAAAATCCTAAACTTCCATTGAAGTAAGCATTAGTTTCAAAAACTGATCTCTAACTTTACGGGAGATAACCCTTATCTCTTTCTGAACTGCTACTCTCTCAAAGAAGGCGCAAAGTGACTCCTTGACTATTGCTAGATTTCTAGCTGTGGAACCTCAAAGGTTAATGCAACTGAAGGTATGTGAATTAACATTCTTCACAAGAACCAGTGAATTGAACAAGCATGCCTACGCCTTTTGGTTTCAATGTTAACGAGTGTTAGGGCAGTGGGTATAGGAAGAAGGTTTTGAAGTGTGAAAGATCACTAGTGTAAATACTGGAAGGTTACAATAATATTCTTTTAAGATACATCAAAACTTCAGAAACTTGTAAACAACAAAAGTTTCTCAAGAATTTCTATTTTGTTTCATATGAACTTAAACAACTATAAGGTACCTTCCTCGTACCAAGAATGATGTGCTTTTATAAGATCAAATTACTTTGAGCTTGTACGTGATCAAGACAAGTATCATCTCCATCAAATACAATTCATGTGGCCAAGAATTAAAATTGCTGCGACTTTTGAAAGTTGTTATACCATGTTCTTACGAATTGGTCGATATCTGGCAAAACATTAAAATTAGGAATCACTTCTACTCATGCACAGGCAAAGGTGCCCACCAAAAAAGTATGACACAATTACAACAACTAAAACCGCAAACCCATTGAAACAGATCATTATAAACAAGGAAGAAAGTACGGTGGGGGGGGGGGGGGGGGGGGGTAATGGCCAGCCAATACAATAGAAACACATCATTCTTTTTTCTTTTTTCTTTTTTTGTTTCGTATAATCAATCTTCTTTTCATTTTACAACCTAGTATGCCTCTTAGACTGTTGGGCATCTGATGTCAAGTTGTCACCACTGCCACTAGCCATCCGCTTTGATTCCCCTGTTCCAGCTGCTAAAGCAAGAACATCAGGTGATATATCCCAGCTGCCACTTTTTCTACCCAAACTTGATCGTCTGGAATGCATGACGCTGCGCCCTTCCATACCCTGAGGGGGGAGGATCCTGCTTAAATCTGGAGAGACATCAGGCAATCCACGATCCTCATGCAGACTGTCATCATTTCTTGCTGTGCCATTATAATCATCATCTCCTGAAGCCTCGTCCCACACTGGCTTCCTCCCCATTTCTATGTCACCGGCAGATTTTTCCACGCTTGAACTGACAAAACTACTAGCTACCATTCTAGGTGGAATGGCAGGTTCCTTTGGTACTTTTGCCCTGAAACTGTTCTTAGATGGAGGGATGCTAGAGCAAAATATCTCCTTGAAGTTCTCAATCAATCCTCTGTCAAATGGGTTAGCTAGCCCATCATACCGGTATCTAAAATTCTCATAAGTAGACTGCCAAAACACAAAAAGCAAGAAGTTTGGGAAAACGAGCATATCACATAAAACATGAAGAATGGCATGGTTTTCCAGGGAAAATTAAATATCTACTATAGAAGCAAAATGCAGTGAGTTGCAAAGGAAGGGATGTGATGGGAAACAATTTTAGGTGAGACGAGTTTTTGCATGAGGATATTGACCTAAAAGTGTGACTTGTAGGAAGAGTTTCTTACTTGATTTTTACTGATGAGATATGAATGGAACAAGGTAAGACCACCAACAAACCAAACTGAAATAAAGGTGTAAATCACTAGAGCAATAGAGGCAGGAGTCTTGGACATTGCTTTCCAAATTGACGTCTCCTCGCTATTCATGATCCTCTTAATGTAGACCCAGCAAAATGCGTGTACATATAAGCAAATAATTGTTGAAGTAAAGACAAACATGAAGAAGAACCGGTAGTTCCGCTGCACCCAAAAACAGAAAGACAAATCCCAGTTCAGAAAAAGATCACTACGAACACACAAATTCATGTGATGCCAAAGTTCAGCGTTATTTTGCCAGTGCAAGTACTAGCTTGAATGCAAACTGAAAGATAGTGAGGTCAACTACAAAAATTCTCTAAATAAAGACACATTCAAGAATATCATCATCAAACAAACACAAATTTGACAAATTCTGGCACAACCTAAAAGTAAAACTGAAAAGAATTTCTTGTGATCTTGATTTTTTATCAATTCAAAGTTTGAAGCTATATAGCAGGAAGGCTATCTTCTTATTTTTGTACCAACACTGGCTAACCGTCAATTATTGGTGTCATTCCACCATGGAACAATGATACCAAATACTTTCCCTCATTAAACTTGTGTTTCAGTAATAACATAGTGTGTATATTTCTCTTTCTTTTGGATGGGGAACAACAAATCCCAATATGGTTGATAATGACAACTCAGAGAATCATAAACACCACACTCAATGCACGACAGAAACTTTCTTGTGTTCTCAGAGTTCTGAAGATGCCACTAGTTAAGTTTTAAGAGCAAAGAAATGCCAGATGGAAGAATGATCATTTACCAATCCAATACACTGACCAACCCAAGGGCAATGATGGTCAAATCTTTCCACACAGTTGTTGCATATGGAACAGTGAGAACATCGTGGGGGCCTATAAAGCATGCAGGTATCACAGTACTTGGTCTTCACAGTTATCCCATTGATGATAACATCCTTTGTGCGTGGCAAACGGAAAGGTGGGGTTTGGCCAGGAGTAAGTGGAGTGTTCCCTTCATAACCTTCCGGCTCTGGAGGATGAGCATTACGAGGTATTATACCAGGATCTCTTCCTGATGTTAGCAGAAGAAAGGTTAAATCCTGCGAGAACAAACACATCCATCAGTTAACAGCACAGGACTATCTACAAACTTCTTTTTGCCAACCTAGCCTCTATATTTATTATTTCAAGCAACTCCAACAAAGTTTTGATGATCAAATACAAAAATGTGTGCAAACAATCCCCAAACTAGTTGGGATTGATTGTACAGATCTTTTTCTATATTTTGGGCTATTTAGGATCAACTTTTCAGTAATATATTGTGATAAAAAAAAATATACTTCTTTATCACTTCAAACCCAAATTATTTTGATCTGGCTTTTTTTTTTGTGTGTGTGTGTGTGTCCTTCCGCTATTCAAATTGAATCACTGTTTTGCATTGGTGTATCGATAGGTTAATGCTGTAATCACACCATCTAACAGATCCTCCCTCAACTTATCCTCAGTAGATACTGCATCAAATTTCCTATGATATACTTGTTTCATATTTAGTCTTTTTTATATATATTTCCACAAATGCATCTTAATTTATATTATCATATATGCACATTTCTGGACACGCTGCTTATTCGCTCCACGTACTCTTTTCTGGTTTGAATTAAGAGAATTATCTAACTTCAATGTCAAGAATCCAGATAAGAACACACAACAAACACCCCAAATCCCTGATCCCCTCCAACCAAAAGTAAGGAAACCCCAAAGAGGACACATTGTTGACAATTTTAACATGCAGCTAGAGATCTCTTGCACAGGAGCAGAATGGATGTTCCTGGATAAAGTACTCCTATTGTGTTAGGATAATCAAATAGGGTCTCAATATAATTCACATCCATGTCAGCACATGAAAATTTTCTAACTTATATAAATTCATTTCTTTACTGGCCAATTGACGTGTGTGGAGATATGCTACTGTAACAGAAGCAACAAACTAAAGCCAGTGGTTATATGCTGTCACTGGTATATGCATGCGCCACTTATAACCTTTATTCATGTACTAACTTGATTGTTCCACAATATTCCGTATACTAGGGCTTCAAAACAGTCTAGTTAATCATCTAACTTGCTTTTAAAGATGAAAACTAAAATGAAGACTCTGTGATTGGCATAACATGGCAACTGCTATCTATTTAAGCTTTGAACTAACTCATCATAACAATTAGCTGAGTTCATTGTTAAGCGTGGAACTTCAGCAAACAGGAGCATAAAAAATTTAAAACAACAGAACTTAAGAAAGGAAAACAACTCACTAGTATTGTCAGAACAACGACAAAGACTACTATTGATATTCCCAGGTGATGAGAAAAATCATCTATCAGCTTTCTTGCTACGAAGACACAGAAAACAACAGCTGGAACCACAATAAGAAAGATGGTTAACAGAATAGATCTTGCATCCGGTCCAAATATAAGCCTCCCCTGAAGCAAAAATGTCTGCAAACAAAACAACCAACTGTGGCGTTACGCAATTATCAACCCATTACCAACATGAACAAAGAAAAGAAAAAACACTAGCGAAGCGTAATAATAATAAAAACAAAATCGAAAAATAGTGGTAATATCTACATTATGCTTTCACATCTTTGAATCAACAAACAGAAAAGGCCATGATACCATAAGAAAGTTATTTTTTCATTAACCCCAGCATAAGTTCTATACAAAACTGAATCTAGAATTTGATTCACAAAAGTAAAAAAAAAACAGCTGCAAGCAACCCAAATTCAGTTACTCATTCAACAAACTAATCCCTACCCATTTCACAATCAGCCTGCTATTTGCAAAATAATTAACCAAGTGAACCATAACCAGAAGTTGCAAGCAAAAATAACTCAAATTGACCACTAACTTCAACCAAAAAAATAGAAAAATCCCGTCTTTTTTCTCCTTAATTCAATTGTTAAACACCCCAAAATCCAATCTTTATCCTCAATCTCACAAAGCTTCACACTTTCCTAAACAAAAACCAAAAAGAACAAAAACCCATCATTTAAAACTTGAATTTAGCTTACATTACTGCCTTTCCATGCCTGGTAAGTCATTAGACCCTCCCCATCGTCACCATCAATAGCGGAGTCTACCGTAACTCCGCCAGCCGGATCCGGAGGAGGTGGGACCACATACATGTCTCTCATTCTCCTCTGTTCTCTCTGTCAGGTCAATTCTGTACAGCTGCAAAACTTTGCAAAGCAAAAATGAAAAGGAAAGAGAGAAAAGCTAATAAAGGCGGCTCTTTTAATACTACTGTAAAATAAAAAGATGGGACTATTTGACTTTTTCTTTATTTTTTTTCAAAAGACAAACGGGGTTGGTGGGGCCAGGATCATGTTATGATATTATGATTTATGAGGTGGCTAACCACTACAGGCTACGGCGTTTATGGGCCGTTAACCGTCGCACTCGAGCTGGTCAGCTAAGTAAATAGCAGAGTATAAAATATTCTACCATACAATCATTTCAAGTTTATTAATACAATGTTTCCCTTTCTTTTCCTCTGTTCTTGGTTAAATTATGTTACTAGGGCAGTTAATTATCTTCTTTTTTTGGGTGATTCAATAGCCAATAAATCATTGAATAACTAGTACTAGAAAGGAATCTTTCAAATTTTAAAATTATCAGTCTCTTCCTATGTCAAGTGTGCGCGCCCTAAGATGGTTTGTTTTCAAATATTTTTTTATCCATTTAATGATTGCGAGGTGGAACATGGTATCGTTCAACCTCCTATAATACCACTAATAGATGATCAAGTCAATTAGTGTAGTAATTTTTAAATTTGATTCTCGTAGTTGTTAATATGATAATCATTGAAGATTTATATAATTGTTAACTTTAAAGTCCGTATAATTAGTTGAGATATGCACAAACTGACCCGAACATCCACGTTAATAAAAAAAATCAATTAGTATGAGAAATTGCATTATTGTCATTAAACTTGATTTAACTAATAGGAGTTGAAATTCTTAAAAAAAATTATATATATAAAGATTAAGATTAAAAGGAGTTTAAGCATTTGTTAGAAGATTTACTATTGATAGTTAAGATTCTTATTGTTAGTATTTCAAGATAAAAATAATAGATATATATAAAAAAAATAAAGATATTATCATGTTTAGTTGAAAGTACAAAAATAAAAATATTTTTTAAAAAATAGAATGAGTAACTATATTTTCTAAACTAAAATTATATGGAGACATGTTATTAATTTCTAATTATGATAAATTAAATGTTATAATAGTTGATTGCAAGAAATCATTGAGCCAGAGATTTAAGTTTTGAGTTTCGCTACATATTCATTAATAATATGGTACGATAAAAGTTTTTTCATATATATAACTTGATAATTCAATATCGTGATTTGTCACATAAAAATTATCAATCTTGAATTAATTCCAAGCTTTTATATCCAATTAAATTGTAAGTTTTCAACAATATCTTGATTTTAAAACATAATTCAAGAATAGATCATGATGGTAATTGAATATTTTTTTTGAAATTCAAAATTATCTCACAATTACAAAATTTAAACAATATTAATTATCATAACCCAGTCTCTTATGCGCAATCCAAGGCCACCAAATAAATTACATAGTGCACTTAAACTTGTTCATGCCTAATTTACATGATGGTTAAAAAAAGTTATAATTCTTTTTTTTTCTTATAATTAGGATTTAATCTTAGATTGACTTATAAAAACTGAAATTTCCATGAACGCCACTCTCTATTTGTGACATGGTTGGTGTGCTTTTGAGCAAATTAAATAGAAAACAATTATTAAAGATTTATATAGTTGTTAGTTTTAGGGCTCGAGATATATGCAAGATAATTTGGACATCAACGTTACTAGAAAACCAAAAAAAAAAAAAAATGGTGCAGCTTCAAGTTATTATCACCTCTTATCACGGAAATAGAATAAATCAATCATTATTTTTAGGGTTTTTAAAAGGGAGTTACAGTAGAGAAAAGTGTCTTTTTATTGTGCGTTTGTGTTGAAAAATCAATTTGGATTCTGTATTTTTATTTTAGTCAATTGCATTGGATATGAACAAAATGTGATCTATCATGCCTCTAATTGATAGAATCGATTAGTTGTTACGACTTCTCAAAAAGCCTCTGCCCAAGACTTTCCATTGAAATAGATTTGACCATGTTTTTGCTAAATATGATGCGATTATCTAGAACAAAACACAAGAGTGCAAATTGACTTCACAACGCAAGCATACGAGCTGAAGTGATATTTTTCTTCTTCTTATAATTACTATAAAATTATCAAATATAAATAGAAATACTAATATAATTTTGTTATTGATAAATTACAATGAACTTTACCAATAAACTATATTTATACTTGTTAGAGTTTGTTTGAAATTTTATAAAATTATATTTGTTTGTAAATTGATAAAATTTATTTTGAATTTATGACTTAAGTGTTTTATGATTAAATAAATAATAGCTTATTTAACATGTCGGTTTTATAATTTATCAATTTTATTACCGACAAACTCATCGACAGATCATAAATTATTGATGAGAGTTTTTCTGAAGAATTATTTTTGTCTGTAAGTTAGTCGGTAAAATTCATACTACCAAATTTAGAGTATAAATACCGATAAAAAATTCTAAAAGTAAATTCATGTAAGAATTATAGTAATATATAAATCTTATTTTTTTAATGGTTAATCATAACTCATATTATTTGTATACTTGTAAGATGTGGGATGTTAATTAATATAGGTCTTTAATATAAGGTAAATGCACAATCATCTAATCTAATCTGATTTAATCTGGTGGATTGATCTAACTAGAATTATCCTTGTAAAATCTAGTTAAATATTAAAAGAATGAAATAGCTCCTTTTTATTATTCTTATCTTTTTTAAAAAACAAAAAT
>Ga0307515_10021277_pt1 | contig 11509 bp, 6 predicted proteins | sample 17_EM_MG_FD_194513 | JGI IMG/M metagenome (GOLD analysis project Ga0307515, IMG submission 194513) | Populus trichocarpa ectomycorrhiza microbial communities from riparian zone in the Pacific Northwest, United States - 17_EM | ecosystem: Host-associated > Plants > Roots > Unclassified | place... | reverse complement strand
TATTACATAGAATTCTATTATATATTAATTTTGAATTATACTTCTATATTTATTTATATATTTATATTAATATATTAATATTAATTAAATCAATTCAATTTAGTAATTGAATGTTAGGGTATATATCATATATTAACTAAATTATACTTCTTTTCTTTATCTTTAGGATATTTGTTGAAGCCTAATGAATTTTTAGAGTTAAAATCATGACATGAACTCATTTAAAAATAAATCCCAATCTAACTCAATAAAAATCAAATATAATAGTAAGTTACACGAATTTAAAAATCTATGGATATGGACAAGCTGGAGTTTGAAAAATGAGTATCTTTAGTGATTGGGTCTATTAAAGTGCACTTTTTGTTTTTTCTTATTTCGGCTTTATGCTTTGTCCTGAGTTATTCTTCTGAGCAGGCTTATGAGAATAAAGCAAGTATTTTTTAGAATTTTTTTGGTATTTAGAAGTAATTAATGATATTCTTATTTATTAAAATACACTTTAAAAAAAAATTAAATCATCATAGTTTGATTTAAATAAATATAAATATTATTTAAAAAACACAATGATTGACATGTGCAATGCACAAATCAATCGTGCGGGTTATTTTTATGCTATTTGGTGGCTTCTAGGACAACAATTGAATCATCATGGCGGCCCCTCCATCCCCAGGTAGTGTGTGTGACTTATTAACCTTCAGTTTGGTGTTGATGGCTTCTTCTCTCTTTTTTTTTTCCCCTTCATTTTTCTATTCTCATCAATTTTTGCACCCAACCCTCTGAATTTTCAAAACAACTCTTCAATTTTTTTCCCTTCGAATTTGATTTTTGTTTTTTTAATTACTATTTATTTTATTTGAAATAATTTATAGAATTTAAATTATTTTTTTTAAATTTTATACTCCAAATTTTTCATGAGTTAGATTTGATCTCAATTTTTTTTATTGATATTTATTTTATTTAAGATAATTTTAAAAATTAATTTTTTTTACGATTTTATCCTCCTTTAGGTTTTCTTCCTATCAGATTTAGTCTTCATTCTTTAGGTTGCTATTTTTTTTACTCTATCAAATTTTTTAAATTGATAATTTTTTCTGATTTTCTTCCTTCATCATTAAATTAGTTGGGAGTTGAGCTTCTTAATTAAATCCAAGTTTAGGATTTCATGAATTGTGCCTCTGAGAAATTAACCCAAGTTTAGAAGATTAGCCTGAGTCCGTTTGAGATTTTTTTTTTTTTTTTGTCTTTTATAAGCTCATGTTTTTCCAGTTTTATCTTACAATATTTATTTAATTAGATATTGGACTACGTTATTTTTATATATATATTTGCTTTCAATAGAATTTTTCACTAACTTTAAAAATAACCTAAGCTATCTCAAGTCTTTTTAGTTGTCATTATTTGTTAAATTTAATGTTTTTTTTTTTAAAAAAAGAGAGATTTTGTTTTTGAATTAAATTCAATTAATGGATTAAATATAAGCAAAAAAATGATTGCTTCATGATATTTTGTTTCGTTTACTTTTCAAGTCAATTACTTTTCGAGTCGAGTCGTAACTTTTACAACACGTGCAGCCTCTTTTAAAGTGAGTTTTTTTTTTTTGTGGTGAGGAAGTGTCCATGACAAAGCAATTATGAGTTTCCAACATGCTTTTTTATTCTCCTTCCTATTATTATATTGACAACTAATTTTGTATAGTTAATTATTGTTATTTTTTTCACTTTATTTACTATTAATTTTTTTTAATCATATTATTAAATTAAGCTTATTAAACTTATTCAAGTCATGAACTTGTTTTTAAATTTTTCTTACTTCTTTAAAAACATTATCATCACCTGAATATTTTTTTTATCAATTTATTTATTGTCATTTTTTTTATTTATATTATTTAAATTAGATGAATTTAATTTTTTTCTTCTTTTTTAGAAACATATGCATCACCTTAGCACTTTTTTTTACGTTGAAAAACATTTAGGTCGGCTATATTAGGAGGCACATCATGGGCTTAAATCATTAAATACTAGTAAATAATCTGAATTCACATTCAAATACAAATAGGACAAGAAGGTAGCAATTCGATTCCAAATCAACATTTACGACCACAATTCCAAACCCACACTAACATACAGCAGCAGCACCAGTCCACCACCGAACATTGGAACACTTCACCCACTCATACCTCTTATGTCTAGCAAATAACATAAAAAACTAAAACTGAAAGGCAAAATCATTGCAGCCGCCTCGTATTTTTCTATTCACCAGTACAATATAATGAACATTTTCTCCTTCTCAGCAAAAATTATTTGCCTCTGAACCAAAGTTATTTTGGTATTTTCACAACAATAAAATAACCAAAATATTCCTAAAAGTAAAAATAAATTGTCTCCGGTAGGGGTATTTATTTTTGTTTTCTCATATATTATACAATTACACATATATCCTTGAATCCAAGAAACTTAATTCATTATGATAAGAGGTATTGGGATCTTTTAGCCTCAATTTTTTTGTTATTTGTTAGTTTGGTTAAGGATAATAACATAATTTATCATTAAAATAATATTTTTTAATTGAAAAGATTGTTGATACATGTTTTACATCTGTCAGCACATTGGAGCAACTATGTACTTTAGGAGCGCACAACGACTTTCGATGGTAAAAAATAAGTTTTCATTGTCTCATTTTATTCCTCGTTGTCTCCTCATCCATTACGGGTGGTATGTATCCTCCAAATGTAGTCGGTTTATCGTCAATAACCCTTTCTTTTTCTTTTTCTTTTTCTTTTTCTTTCTTAATCTCTCTCTCCTACCCCAATAAATACATTATGATCCTCATTGTTATTGGTATTTCAGATTCAGTCCTTCAAGTTTTGATTTCTGTATTTTTTTTATTTTTCCTTTTATTAAAGTTTTATTTGTTTTCAATTTAACTCTTTGATTTTTAATTTGTATATATAATATTTTTCGATTCAATCCTTCTACTTTTAATTTCTTATTTTTTTTCTTGTTTTTTTGTCAAAGTTTTTATGGCTTTCAATTTCATCCTTCAGATCAAGTTTATATATTTTTTTTTTTCAATGATAATATTAATTTCAATTTGGTCCCTCTTCTTTTGATTTCTTATTCTTTTTCTTAGCATTTTTATCAATGTTTTTATAGTTTTCAATTATATCCTTCAAATCAAGTCCATGGTTTTTTTTTTCAATAATAATAATAATAACAACAACAACAACAACAATAATAATAGAAGAATAGTGGTGTTAATAAAAATATTAATAATAGTAGTAGTGATAATAGTGATAATGACAATAGTAGTAACAACAACAACAATAATAATAGTAATGATGATTGTGGTAATAGTTGTATAATAGTAATAATATTAATAGGACTGCTATTATTATTACTAATAATAATAATAATGTTAACAATAATTATGGTAGTGGTGATAATAATAATAGAGATGGTAGTAATAACAATAATAGTAATGATATTACTCATTAATAATAATAGTAATAGTAATAATAATTTTAATCCACATTCTTTAAATTGCTATTTTTTAAACCTTTTATATGATTAATTTTTTTTTTCAATGTCATCTTTTAATAGAAATTGAACTTCACGATTTTTATAGTTTTGATGTTTCATGTCTAATGACTCGGGTTATGGGTTTAAAAAGTTAACATAGTTTTAAAAAAATACTTTATAATTCTTTTTATTTTTTTAATCATATTTTAGTCACATAATCTTTTTTTATCCCATTTCAATACCTGAATATTATTTTTTATATAAAAAATAATCTAACCCCATGGCGAAGCGCAAGCAACAAGATTGGTGGAGCACTACTTTTACATGATTATTTATCCATTTCATGGGAATAATAATAATTCAATGAGTTGATACCCGAAACAACAGATGCCTCTCGCCAATTTCCCAAAGTTGCTAAAATACAACCTAAGAGAAACCGATGCTTGTTAGGTATATCCTAGCCTCTATACCCGCGTTTTGTCGCAGGGTTAGACAATTTTTTAAATAAAAACAATGTTCAGGTATTGAAAATGAGTAAGAAAAAATATAGAAAATTGTTTATGACAAATATATAAAAACGCTAATTAGAGCTAAGCCAACACAAGAAATCCTGTTAAACTCGCGAACTAAATCATATGACTAGAATAACTCAATTAAAAATAAAAAGAATTATAAAACTTTAAAAAAAAAAAGAGTTAAATCTTTTAAAGCCATAACCCGAATCATTAAACTTGAAGCACTCAATCTAGAAAAATCACGAAGTCCAATTTCAAAAAAACTAAATATTAAATAATGAAATTGAAGAGAAAAATTCTAATCATACAAAGGAATTTTAAAAAATAACAATTCAGGAAATACGGATCAAGATTATTATAACTACTATTATTAATAAGTAATATCATCATTATTATTATCATCACCACCACCACAATTATTGCTAATATTATCATTATTAGTAATAATAGAAACATTCCTATTAATATTATTATTATTTTAACAACAAACACAACAATCATCATCACTATTATTATCACTATTATTATTACTATTATCATTATCACTATCATCACAACAACTATTATTAGTATTTTTATTATCATCAATATTCTTCATCTTCTTCTCTCTCATATTATTATTATTATTATTATTATTATTTGTAATAGTAGTAGCAGCAATAGCAATATTGTTATCACCACAACACTACAACTACTATTATTATTATTATCATCACTTTTATTTTATTATTATTATTATTACTACTACTACTACAACTACTATTATTGCAACTATCATTAATATTATTATTGTCGTCATCATTATTATTATCATTACTAATTTAATTATTGTTGTTGTCGTCATTATCAATAATAATATTATTTTTATAACTATAATAATAATAATAATAATAATAATAATAATAATAATAATCCATCATGGATTATTATTATTATTATTATTATTATTATTATTATTATTATTATTATTATTATTAATTGTTGTTGTTGTTGTTGTTGTTGTTGTTGTTAAAAAAATAAAAACTATGAAGTTGATTAGAATAATAGAATTAAAAACTATAAAAACTTTGACAAAAAAGTCTAGAAAAACAACAAGAAATCAAAAGAAAATGAATCAAATTGAAATCATTATTATCATTGAAAAAACAAAAATCATAAACTTGATTTAAAGGATCAAATTAAAAGCCATGAAAACTTTAATAAAAGAGCAAAGAAAAAAAATAAAAAAAATAAAAAGTAAAAGAACCAAATTGAAATACCTTATATATACAAATTAAGAACTCATAGTTAAATTGAAAACAAATAAAACTTCAATAAAAGAGAAAATGACTAAAAAACAACTAAAACTCTAGGTCTAAATTTAAAATAACAAAAAAAAATGAGGATCGTAGTGTATTTAGAAGGGTAGAAAAAAGAAATGAAGGAAAAAAAAAATCATTGGTGATACACCAATCATATTTGGAGCACACATGCTGCTTATAATGGAAAAGAAAACAGTGAGGAATAATCTGAGACGGCATACGACCATTTTTGACAACTAGAAACTGTCGCACGCACCACCCAAAGTGTGGCGCCTCCAACACGCGGGCACGTGCTCTGCACGCGCCTGCAGCTTTTTAAATAAAAAAAATTATTATTTTAATGTTAAATTACGTAGCTACCCTCAACCAAACTTACAATTAATAAAAAAAATGAGTTTAAAATACCAAAATACCCCTAAAAACAATTAACAAAAAGTCGTCCATCCAAGGATATATGTGTAATTCTAGTGTATAAAAAAGAATGAATACCTAAATACCCTTACTAGAGCACTTAATGTTTTTTGCTCCGGGGATATTTTGATTATTTTACTGTCCGACAAAAATACTCACAAACAAATTACTCAAATCAGTAATGACATAAACCATGCGCAAATATCAAATTACCCTTAATCCAAAGACATTCATTTTTTTAGGACAAAATGATCACCAGTAAATAAAAAAATATGAAGGGAGCTATAGTAAATCCTCCATGCCTTTTAATATTTATGTTATATAAAAACAGAAATTTTATATCAAAATATTTGATTCGATAAAAATATCTTTAAATTTTTAATTTTAAAAATCAAGATTTTATTAGTAAATACAAAATATATCATCTTACCTTAAAAAAATACTTAAAATTAGTTAATAAAAGCTAATAATAAAAATCTAAAAATCTGATCAAAATTTATCAAAAGGAGATTCTTTATTTTTGTGTCATTTAGACAAAAAGATTCATAAAATTTGTGCTATTTCTTTTTTCTCATCGCTACTAATAATATTAAACGAAGACACATTTAAATAATAAAACAGTTCATAAAATTTCTTCTCATGCCTGTATTTTTAAGTTTCATGCATACGACATATAATTAAAATAATAAAATAATAAAATTATATCAAAATTCAATAAAGTTATTAAATTAGACCTTTGTTTTTTTATAGTGAACCTTTTGGTTATTTTTTATGTTATCTTTGATTCTTTTAGAAAAAAGAAGAAATTATACCTTTTTCCAAACTCTATTAACAATAAAAAAAAAAAGACTCCTTAATGAAATGGTAGAATAAAAATTGTATTTATTTGTATATGTCTCATACATATTAAAAAGAACTTTTTTAAAATAAAAAGATTTCTAAAAACTATAATATAATCATGTTAGAATTTAGTATTACCTTGAATAAAATTTATATTCATATTTGTGCCTTATATATGTGTTATATACAAGTAGTTTTATTCAAATATTATTCCTATACAAGTATTTGATTGATTTTTTTAATTTTCTTACAATTAATTTTTATGTAGTATCTCTAAAACACACCATCTCATGATTAAAACATAGCGACATGGAAAAATAAGGACATGCCCGGTGAGGGAGGGAGAGAACATAGTGATCTAGCAGTGTTGGCCAGCAGTGTGCATTCGTTTTTCAATATATATGAACAGCTAAGATTGAAAAACGAGGGAGAAGAACACATCCTCCTAAGAAAGAGTAAAGTACAAAAGAAAAGGAAGGGAAAGAAATCACCTCCTAGAGCTCATGAAGCAGGACTCCAAACAGGATAGCCTATCCCAGAGCAATTTCCCTAGCCAGAATTGATCCTTAGAGAGCATAACTTTTACTTCCCTCCCAGATGCTCATGGGTACTGCAAAAACTGCACATCTCCAGGAGCTCTTTCTGTAGTGCAGCATGCTATTTTTTAACCCACCTGCTCATACGCAAATGGCACATCATGCAACGGGTGACCTTTTTCATTTCTCTGTATTATCTTTCGTGCAAGAAAAACTTGCTTCCCAACAGCAAAGATAAAAGCTTTCCCGTTTCCTCTGGCACCCCTGGCAGTCCTTCCAACACGGCGCACATATTCACTTGGATCACGTGGAAAGTCAAAGAGTACCACATGATCCACACCAGAAAAGTCAATTCCCCGCGATGCTCTGCCACAAGTTTCAGAGATATAATTATTAATATATTAAGTTTTAACAATTATGATGCAAATGAGAAATGGTCAGATTATCTTTAATGCAGAGCAATTTCTCTTAAGTTTCATGGATGCAAGGGTGCGGATTTAGAGCTGTCTGATTGTTAGCATAGCTTAAGGCTGGATATAATTCATGCAATAAGCAAACACCGTACCTATCAGTGCAAACCAAAAAGAGAGACTCTTCTTTGGGCCGAGAAGGATTCATGAACTCCTTCATATTTGCGAGACGTGATTCTTGTGCCAGAGCAGCATGGAATGGTAGAACTCGAACAAGAGTCCCTTTTCTATCAGTACGTTTTAATGCATTCTCTACCTTTCTGCAAGTCTCAATCTGTAATTTTAGGAGGAAAAATTTATAATTACCAGTTTCAACAATAAAAGGTCAAATAAGTTCCCCCATACATAGAGCTCAAATTTACCTTATTACAGAAAATAATTGTTTTCGAAACTGGACTTTGCTCCACCAGCTGCAGAAGAGCAGATTTCTTATTGAGAAATGCTGTCTCAGGAGTTTTTTCTGCCTCAATTTCTCCACTGCAATCTACTAGAATCTACATAATGCACACAACCATGTAGGTTAACTGTTATCATATTCCATATTCTAAAATGTCTTCATATTTATTAGTTATGATCATAAGAAGGATGCCTGCACTGTATGGCACTTGATAATGGCTAAACTTTACCCATAGAACAGTTTGGCTACCAGCAGAGCTCATAAGAGGGCTCTCGTATGTTATGAGTGGTGGTAAGGATGGGGGGAAAGAGCAATAGAAAACCAACCTCTTCAAGCCTGGCACTTGTACGATGCACACCAGGTCCCATGATGACTTCACAATCAGGAAAGACTTCAATGAGTTTATTGCATACATCTACAGGTAAAGTTGCAGTCACAAACAGATATTGTGTGGTAACAGGAGAAGAATTGATCAAGCCTTGCAGGGAAGCCTCAAAATTCTCGTCATTGAACAGTATATCTATCTCATCTAGCACAGCACTGCAAAAATGAGGTTCAGATGAAGCATTTAGCACAGGCACGATGTAGTGTAGAGAACTGATGTGATAAGCAGATGCATAGAGACACAAATCTGTGGTGATTGCAACCACTGCTGCCAGGTTGCTTAAGCTGGCAATGGATGTGCATTCAACACAGATTGTGGTCAGAGTTATTGAATCATGCTAAATGTGCCTTATGATTCAACATCACGGAAAAATATTCCCTTGTGAATTTATTTGGTGTATGCTTGTTTTTTGCTTTTTGGCTCAGGTTACAAAAGGTATGCACGTACTGTAGATATTAAAAAAGGTAAAATTCACATATAGAGTAAAAATAATACAAATTCATGGCATAAAAGGAACAACAACTGAAATGAGATGCTCAAGGAAACCCATTGCAGTGCTTCTGATGCAATCAATGTTACAGCACATGTAGAGTAGTGCACTAAACTGAGAATTTAAAACGCATCTTGACAATTCGCAGAGTTCCTTACCAGAGGTGTTCTTAATGCAAATTGCAAGATCCAAATCTTGAGGCGTCAAAAATATTTATTTCTCAGTATTCAATGGAGTCAGCAACAAGTTGGTTTAATTTCCTTACACAAACAAAAAGGGAAAAAAAAAAGTTTCCATTTCGCTGTTTTGTGTCCAAGGAATTAAAAATATCTACTCTCCATTATTGACTCACATCCATCATTATCACCACAACAACTATACAACTTCATTTAAACTGAAAATAGCTGAACAAACAGTCATTGCAACAACAACAAAAATTCCATTTTGGATCCAATATACCATGAAGGTATTTGGGATCAGTTACGGTTATTCATGTCCCAGACTCCCGGGGGATCTTCTTCCAACCAGCTCTTGACTCACATGCTTGTAGTGCCTTTAACTAGTTAATAGCAATTGGTGTTTCTCATGCAAACCATATTTACCAATTTTTTCATTGCATTCTAATTGGAACAACAGTCAACTTATGGAAGGCTTTTATAAGATCAATAACAACAGATATTATTTGTATGTTTTCTTTCATCGAAAAAAAAAAGAAAACAAAACAAAATAGTACATGCCCTCACTGGACCATCCACCTCATGTGATATAGGGGAAAAATCTTGCTTTCTCTGTTCTCACAAATTGTTAATCAAGCAAAGTAAAACATGGCTGTTATCACCAGCGGAAAACATAAAACACAAAACGTTACACCCAAAAATGACAATCCGGTTCATCCATGTAGAGTTTATGCTTTATTTTCAAGTATAGGTTTATGGTACTCCAAAAAGAAACATGAAATAGATAAATCCTTAATTATAATGGTCATTTCTTGTCAAAATTAAGACAATGACTGTGACAACTGACAGTGATGATAACAATTATTGCTGTCTCTAAACATTTACCAAGGAAGAGAAACAATATTACAGTACACATTAGTGCAGAATTCACTTTTAGATGTGCACCGTATACCAATCCTTCATTTAGGCTAGCAATAAGATGTAAAGCAAGTAAGCTTCAATGGAAGTAAGGTTACCATTTAAGATTCTGTAATTTCAAGAAGCCTTCTTTGATTAGGAACATGAAACGACCAGGGGTTGCTATTAGAACATCAACGCCTTGTTCTAGATTTTCCAGTTGTGTCCTCTGTCGAAATCCACCTGTCACAACCATAGACCGAAATGGAACCCCGTGTTTTGACATCGATCTGCAATTGTTCAAAACCTGCAAAAGTTACGTCTTCTTTACACATTCACCAGGCATTCATAAAATCAGATGCCAACAGCATGAAATATCTGTGCTTCTTAGTTACATGAAAAGAAAAGTATCACTTTGCATTTGTGAAATTTGTAGGGAAAATAGTATAAAAATCAATAGACATTGACATCATATACAGAATTTAGGCACTGCTTAAGATAAATGGCCTCAGAGTGGACATTCCAGGATCCATTGTGAAGAATGGTTAGAATGGTAGTTCCTGCTCCTTGGAAGGTACCAAATAAATGACTACTTGAATTGCCCAGTAATAAAGTCTAATGTCGGGAAGGGGATTTTTCTCTTACAACCACTTTCCTTTAAGCTGCCTTTCTCTTATCTACAATAGGAGAAAACTCAACAGATTCGATGGCAGCAGATTCGTGAACAAGAGCTGTTCCCATTCCTTCAACAGCTAAATCCTGGAGGATGGCACTTGAGTATATTCTGTAAAGAAAGCTAGTCCTATTCCCACCGACCGCTACTCTAACAGCTGCCAATTTCACCCTGAGGAGAACTGAACTCGCTCCTTACCCCGGCTCTTACACTGTAAATCCAAACCTTGCATTGATAGCTTCAGCTTTTAACCTGATGGTGAATGGAACTACAACTCAAATCCTTTGATGCTCAAATGAGTTTGGGTGTGAGTGTCACAGAGAGATGGGTGAAAGATAGGGGATTTAGCTTTTAACAGAACATGGGTTTTATGCATTCAATGCTCAAGTCTTTGAACTTATTAAAAAAGAGAGAGCACTTCTCTTTTAAATCCCCAACAGACTTGATCCTCTTGAGAGACTGAGGTGAGTTTTCACTTATCCTTACAAATGAATGTAGGCATTTTCCTTTCTGAACATGGATCTTAACTGGATCTCACATGGCTTTGGATGAAGCCTAAAATCAGTATCTCTTACTAATAGTGATCAACCAGGGCAAAATTCAACCCCTATAATTATCATACATCTCTATCACGTTAAACTTGCTCAATTCATACAGCAAATAAGTTGTGCAACAACTGAGCACAGCTACAAGTCAAGCACATTATAACATTAAAGTCAGTGCTTAAAAATATGCCAAAAGTTGGGTTGAAGCATTACATCCCGATTCATATCTATGGGACTTAATTCTCTGCTTCTTATTACAGAAGCTAAAGGTTATTCCATCAACTTTAAGATAATTTACCACAAACTAATGGAAGGTAATCAGTGAAAGTTTACAAGGTGATGTACCAAATTGGAG
>Ga0307515_10021276_pt1 | contig 11509 bp, 12 predicted proteins | sample 17_EM_MG_FD_194513 | JGI IMG/M metagenome (GOLD analysis project Ga0307515, IMG submission 194513) | Populus trichocarpa ectomycorrhiza microbial communities from riparian zone in the Pacific Northwest, United States - 17_EM | ecosystem: Host-associated > Plants > Roots > Unclassified | place... | reverse complement strand
TAATCTTTCTATCTGTCTAAATTCTTTGATTGTTCTTCAATCATGTTACACTAAAGCTGGTAAGGATCTAGAAACAACTTTCACATGTCCTGCTATTGTCACTCACACAAACATCCATGAGATTTAAGAGATTATAAATCCGTTAGTTGAAATGTCATCTCACTTGGTTGTCTCTTTGTGCCATGGCCATTTGGAGTCGGTGCTGGACAGAGAGTGTTTAAAAATAGGATAATAGTTGTTTTTTAAATTGTTTTTTATTTAAAAATATATTAAAATAATATTTTTTTATTTTTTAAAATATATTTTTGATATACTACATTAAAATGATCTGATATATAAAATAATTTTTAAAAATAAATAAAATCCAATCCATAATAATGTACCAGAAAATACAATATTTTTGTTGCTACCAACCGCCAGGAGAAGAAAAAACAACAGGTAAAGTACTGCAGTCTCTGCAGGTCCATATCTAATAGGTACTGTATAGAAGGTACATTTTTTATATGAATATGATGAATAAAAATAAGATTTTTAATTAGAGACGAACCCATGCTTCTTGTCTATCTGTTTACTAAATGGCTTCACCACTTAACTATAGTTGGATCTCCTGAGCTTTAGAGACGGATTAGGTTATTAAGTCCATGCTTGGAAATATTTAAAAATTAAAAATAATATTATTTTAATATATTTTTAAATAAAAAATATTTTAAAAAACAAATGTTTTAATATATTTTTAAATACCCTATAAAAAAGCAAGAAAATTAATCCGCATGGTATAATTTTAGATAGTTTTGAGGGTAAGATGGCCTGACATTCTTTTCTTCTCGAGATTAATCGTTTATGTTGAAGAAAATAACCTAAAAAATTGAACGAAGGAAGTTTCATCCTCCAACGAGTGAATGAATTAATAGTTTTTTGGTCTGATCACCGCTCTATACCAGATCTAGTGAAAAATGGCCGTTAAGTTTACAAGTTGTACATTCTTTGATGGAATTAATCACCATCACGGAAACAGATCATATATGAAACGATCCACCTCTACTCAACGAGCGTTTGTAGTCCAACGGTTAGGATAATTGCCTTCCAAGCAATAGACCCGGGTTCGACTCCCGGCAGACGCAGTCTTTTTAACGTATGTGTTTTACTTATTTTGCTTTAATTAAAATCCCGGCAAAAAAGAAAAACAAAATCACCAAATTGCTGGCTGTGGGGTTCGAACCCACGCGTGCTTATGCACAGAAGATCTTAAGTCTTCCCCCTTAACCTCTCGGGCAAACCAGCGACATTTAGCTTTATCACCGAGTAACATAGATTTTAATTAAGCCTACCTTGTGATATTTCCTCCGAAACATCTAGAATATTGAAGATAAACGCTACGGTCAAAAACTCAAAATCCCTAACGCCACGCAGCAGCATTTCTCCTCTGACAGATAAATAAGAAAACGCAAACAAAACAACCAGAACTGAATTCATTAAGAAAGAAGCACACACGGAGAGAGAATTTCCGGCGAATTAATGGCGGAGCACTTGGCGTCGATATTCGGAACAGAGAAAGACAGAGTGAACTGTCCGTTTTACTTCAAGATCGGAGCTTGTAGACACGGTGATCGATGCTCTCGTCTCCACACCAAACCAAGCGTCAGCCCCACGCTTCTTTTATCAAACATGTACCAGCGCCCTGATATGATTACTCCTGGTGTTGACGCCCAGGGTAACCCTATTGATCCTCGCAGGATCCAGCAACACTTCGAGGTAATTACGACTCCTTTAATTTACTTATTTTGTACTTGAGTTTCGTGGAATTAAGTGTTTGGAATAAAATCAAGAATTTGAAAGTTCCAATCTTAATCAATTACAGGAATTTTATGAGGATTTATTTGAGGAGCTAAGAAAATACGGGGAAATTGAGAGCCTGAATGTCTGTGACAATCTTGCTGACCACATGGTATGTTTTATTGAACTGGAAATTACAATTTCGTATTTCTGCTTTGATATTTCAGGAATCATTTTTATGTGTTTCCATAGGTGGGTAATGTTTATGTTCAGTTCAGAGAGGAAGAGCACGCTTCGAATGCGCTTAAGAATTTGACTGGGAGGTTTTATGCTGGTCAGATTCTGCTTCTCTTTCCTGTTATTTTTATGCTCATTTTTCACTTTTACATATGATTTTTTTTTTTTGTATTCCCAATTTAATTGCGTGTACTTACATTTTGTTGATGTGATTGTCAATGGGTGCAGGTCGTCCTATTATTGTGGATTTCTCGCCTGTGACTGATTTCCGAGAAGCCACGTGTAGGCAATATGAGGAGAACGCATGTAACCGTGGCGGGTACTGCAATTTTATGCACCTTAAAAGAATCGGCAGGTAATGATTGATGTTTATTTTTTTGTTTTGTTTGAGGTGTCTGAAGGTATGGAATTGTTTTGGGTTTGTATTTATTTTACTGTCTTATTTTGTTTGATGTTAGGGAGTTGAGGCGTCAGTTATTTGGGAGTTACCGACGAAGGCGTAGCCACAGCCGAAGCAGGAGCAGGAGCAGGAGCAGGAGCCCCTATAGACATCGGAGCCATGAAGAGCATTCACATAGTGGGCGTGGTTCTGGTCGAAGATATGATGATCGGGAGCACTATTATGAAAGTCGGAGCAGGAGGCATAGGAGTACAAGCCCTGGACATCGGAAGGGACGAAGTAGAAGCCCTGGGGGGAGGCGTAAACGAAGCCCGGTTAGGGAAGGCAGTGAGGAGAGGCGTGCTAAAATTGCACAATGGAATAGGGAAAGGGAGCAGCAGGAAGGAACAGCCAATAATAATGTCAATGCTGACAGCAGCAACAATGACAACGGGCAAATGCAAAATGGCAGCGGTCAAGAATATCAGCAGCACATACCACCGCAGCAAGGAGAATATGCATACTGATCTACTTTAGGTGCCTGACTTGTTTTCTCTCTACTCTAATCATTTTCATATTCCACCTGCTTAATTAGGATGTTCCTTTCCAGCAAAGGACCGAACATTGAATAAATATAGCTTACAGCCCATTTTCCACTGTGCAGGGGGTGTGCAGGTTCACAATTGTCATATGGATTTTTTTTTTCTTTATCTATTAGCTGCATCCACTCTGCTTGACTGTGCACTTCATTGCATGACGGGCTTGAATGTTTTTGACTCTCAATTCCATCTGGATTCTTAAAATCAACATTGAAAAGATTTCAAAATAACAGAATTATTCATTCCAACTTTCCCTTTGTGCCAAGTGTCTATAGTGATGAAATGTTTTGCAAGTTTTGTTGTCCACTGTGAATTCTTGGGTAATCCACCAGATCTCTTGTTAACAAGTAACTAGTAAAGGTCTGTACTATAGGCTAATGCCATGGCTGGTATGTTTTTCTTATCAAAACTAGAATTTTAAACTTAGAACTGTTTTGCTGCATTTGAAGTTTGTGTTCTCAGTGTGTGTATGCAATACAGTCCAGGATTCTGACTACAGCACATTCAGGCTAGTGCACCATCAAATTTCACGGTTCTATCTTGGGTTTTGCTTCTTGAACTCTCCTTTCCCATTTTTATTTTAGCAAAATAAAGTGATCTCAACATCTTTATGAGTTTTGCAGGTTCAGGTATCCCTGCTTCTTCGAGACAAGCCACTATTTTAACTGCAGCTTACCATGAAATTTCTGTACAGGTTGTTGGGTGCAATATCAGAGGATTGGTTTTACAGGATTTATCAGGCTGCTGTTCAAAAGCATCCAGGAGCAGATTGATTGTATAACGGCTCATTAAGTCATTTAGCATTATTAGTGATACGACTGCCATGTTGTGACAGCCCCTGCTTATTTCCCTGCTCTTACCATGTTGTTAGACAATTTGATATTTTGACATTAATGACTTTTGCAATATGTGGACAAGGTAATCCCCCTCTTTTCCAGGGAGTTTTAATTTGATGTGAACGTAGCTGATTAGTTATTACCATGCGAAATGCTGTCGATTACCCCATATTGCCACTTTCTTCATCTCTTTGCCTTGTTTGGATGGGGGGTTTGTATTTTGTTTGGCAATGGATTATGTAATATGTACCACTGATTCTTTTTAGGTCCTTTTGGATACCAGAAAAGGACTGCGAAATGCAGAAGGGCCAAAATGAATTATAGAAGTGAGCTTTTCCTTCAATTTTCCCCTTCATTTGAGCATACCTTAAGGTAAGCTAGGAGAGCTGGCGTAAACGGATGGAACTCGAGCCCTGTGATGCTATGACCAGGAGGACATACTTTAAAGCCCTCGGGGCCAGTATAGTTCCCGCAACGAAAAAAATACGATTTTTTCTGATGACTACGGATGATATTACAAAACCTTTTATTTTTTTACGAAACAGGTCACCCTTGCGTGGACAAAACACAGAATTAAAAGATTATCAAAATTGTGGACACTTGCACGCTTGCTGAGGAGCTTTAAATTAGGGGACGTTCAAGTTTCAACTCCGTGCCTTCCGGAATAGTGCACCCTCATGAGCGCCTCAACAACAAGAAGATGTTTGCAGCTTGCTTAAATTTCTAAGATGATTTTTAGAGCAAACATAATAACATCGGAATAGTAATCTGAACAGAACCATGATCTGAACAGAACCATGTAATGGTCAAACATCGCAACGGTTCCAATAAACTCAAAATGGAATGCATCCGACATATTTTCTTCAAATGTAGATCTCTAACAAAATTACAGACGAGTTGCTAACATAAACCTCTCATATACTCCAGAGATGAATACCAAAACCCTATGACATAGTTCTTTCAAATGGTAATTCACTTGTCACCATGCTTGGCTTGTGAGTGCGACTTCAGAGCACCATCAGAGCCAAATGACCTGAGGAAGAAATATAAGCAGTCAGTCGTTCTAGAAGTGGCCAGTGGGACTTCTTTATCTAGAATGTTGCAGAAGCACCTACCTTTCGCAGGATTTGCAGGAGAAATTGCCACCGGACTTTGGGGTCTTGGGGTTGTTGCCATTTGACGCAGCTTTTCCCTTTGCAGGGTGGGGAGTTACTTGCCCAGCCTTCCCACCATCTTTGATCAAGACACAATGAAGAAAATCATTCACGCCACCCATGCTTCAGAAGAGTTGATAGAACAAGAAAACTAAAAAATACCTGTCTTCTGAGGGGTAGCAGTTTTAGCCTTCTTTGAGGACACTGGTGTCTTTATTGCAGAGTCACTGGTCCTCTTCTTGCTTTGCTCAGCCTTCACAACATAAAGTAATTAAAAACATGGTAAGAAAACTGGGTATCACATTTCATCTAAATTGCAAATCAACCGAGAAACTGATACCTTCTTAGGAGTCTCTTCATCTTCACTATCAGATTCATCATCCAAATCTTCTTCAAGAGACATACCCTGCAACACAAAAACGTGATCAATGATTCAGAAACCAGAAGATATGGGAATAAAGAAGAAAAGACAGAAGATGCCATATTATATCATTCTATTGGAGGATAATTAGGTTACTTGAATTCCTTCCAGAAATGACCACATACATATATGTAATCAACCTGCATTTGCTTAACACTTTTCCATGCAAAAATATAATGAAAGTTTTCCTCTCATAGTAAGATCCCACCTAACATCTTTGTTTTGTGCCATATATACATCTCTGATCAGATTACAATCTAAACCTGAGAAAATATATAATAAGATTCATGTCATTTTGTTACAAGAAGGAGATGTCTCGACCTCGGATCCATCGCCTGAATCATCCTCATCAGAATCGTCATCAGAATCGTCATCGTCAGATTCATCATCTTTGCTTGGCACTACAGGATTAGCCTTTGGTTTTTCAGGCTTGGCAGCTTTATCTGTACCAGTAGCAAACTTCACATTCTCCACTTTCTCAAATGGGATTTCATCTCCATCATCAGAAAAATCTGTATGCATCAATAAGCTCAGCAAATTTCGCAAAATAAAGTTAGAAATGGCATATTGCAACTAGCATATATCAGGACTCACCAGAATCATTTTCAGGAATAGCAGCTTGGTAGCCACAGAAGAAAACACTCCCATTTTTCCAGTTGTGAGAGAGCTCGAACTCTCTCTCAAAAACTAAATCAAAGGACAATTGAGGGATCTTATCAGGAGATAGGGTTCCCAACACAAGCTTCTTTTCATCGAGCTTTAGGAAAAGGGGAACTGATTCGTTTCCCTTCTTTGAAGACTCACCAAGGGCTGCCTGAGGAACAAAAGGCCATATAAACATCTAGTCAGACAAAAAACCTAACATCAGAAAAGTACAGCACCTGTTTAATACTTCAATTAAGATAAATCAAACCTGAGAAAGATGTATCATATAGAAATCTTTAGGTTCCACTTTAAGAGGCTCACCAGCCTTGACTTCAACACCTAATAAAATAATCAAAATTATGGAGCATCAGTAAAACAGAAATAACACCAATGCTAACCACCAATTACATAACAACTAACACTTAAATAGAAACAAGAATTCCTATTGGATGTCCGAGCATGCACTAAACACGCCACACAACGCATTTAAAAAATAAAACCCACTTGCATAAGATTTTATTACTTAGCTAGTAATTATCGTGGTTCATCAAAGCACACAATTAAGGCAATTAGAGAAAATCCAACAAAAAGTGGAATAATCTGACAAGCAATCTAACTCCGACCCATTGTGGAACTCACAAAGCACAAAACCTAGCACGAAAATAATGAAAACAGTAAGAGCAAAACCATAGTTATTAGCTACACAAACACTAATAGCATTATTCTTATCTTTCCCCTTCCTTAGTTTCCTTCTATTACCATACCACACACACAAACACATTCAGAAATGTATCTGTTTACAAAAACAAAATCACACCTCTTCAAGCTACAAAACAGAAAATAAAACAAAACCAAACCAAACCAAACAGAAAATACAGAACAGTCCACAAAAAACATTGAAAAAAAAAAGCTCTAAACAACGACATAAAGGAACACAGAAGGAAAAGGAATAAACAATCGCTGACATAATACATAAGAAGGGGATGTAAATATTTAGAATAAAATCAGGAAAAAGAACATTAAAAACACTTAAACGTTAAACTAGTCAAAGTACAGAATCAAAGAGAGTGAACGCTGAAAAAAAAAACTATCTTAATTCTAATAACAAGAAGAGTAAGGAGCTGCTTACCCCAGAACTCCATGGACGACATGTTTAATGAGAGTAGAGGGTTTCAAGGGTTTTGGGCTTTGAAATTGAGAGAGGCTCTGGGTGGGAGCTATGAGAATGAAAGAGGCGGAGACGAGGAAGGGTTTAAAGGGTTTTTATATGCAGCTTGCCGCGAGGAAGGAATTAGGGTTTTTCAAGAGAAAAGTGGGGGAAAAACAAAAGTGCGTTTCAGCTGCCTCTGTTAGGTTTGTCGGTTGAAGGCCAAGTTCATAGGCTTTATTCCGGCCCATTGTTTACATTTCTAATGTACAGTCGGTCTATATAAATCTTGGTGGAAAACACGACGTCGTAGACTGTATTAAGGGACATGATTTACATATGATTACTTTCTAATCTACTTTCGGCCCATATAAATCTCGATAGCCGAAACGACTTCGCAGACTGTATAATAGCACCACCAGGCCCATCTTTGATTAATTAATCACGTTTCCTCCTCCTTCACCTCCTCCTCATTTCTCCGACTCAGCCGTCAAACCCGAACGTGGATTGCTGCTGTCTCACCGTTTCGCGATTTAGTTTTTTCTGAGGTATTAATAATATTTTTTTTCATATATCCGATCATTTGTTTAATTTTATTTATTTGCGGAGTAAATTGGAATTTTGTGATTTGGAAACCCTAAAAAGGGAGTAGATCTTGAAAGAGGAAAAGAGATGGATTACACAGCACGGAGAAATGGAGGAGGCGTGTTCGAAGGTCTCTACAAGTTGATTATGCGCCGTAACTCCATCTACGTTACCTTCGTCATCGCCGGCGCTTTTGCCGGTGAGCGGGTAAGCTTTTTCATTTTAGGTTTTTTTTTTATGTTTGATTGCTTATAAATTAGTTGAAGAATTTATTATAATTATTCTTAGACTAAATAAACAGACAGATGCCTTGGCTTATCCGAGCATTTCGATTCAAATAAATTCTTTCTAATTGCTGGGGGAATTCGGGAAATAGAAATCGATGAGTAATGTTATTAGAATTCTGTTTCTCAGGATTATAGGAAGCAATGACTCAAAAACTGAATATTTGTCGAAGTTGGGAACTTTTTTTTTTCTAGTAGGATTCGCATGTTGCATCTTTTAAATCTTTCGGGGTAGCCAGCCAATCTATAGAGAATACAAACGAGTTTCTATTTGCTGTATAGCTTATTGACGGTTGGATCTGGAAATGAAATGAAGGAAAGAAGAGTGGTGATGGGTGACTCCCTCTCACTGAGATATCAAGTTTATTTAACAAACCTGTAATCTAATGAGGTGGGAAATTTTGTTTTCATCTTTTGAATACGGAAGGGGCTCGTCTACTTGAGTTGCACTTATTGATGCTTTTAAAAAATTTCTTTGTTGATTATCAGGTTAAAGCAACAAAAAAGAATTTCCAACATAATCAATTTAAGCGTTGCTTACCTGTAAAGTGAATACTTATGCGTAATCAATTTCTTCAAATGGCTGACTTATATTTTGTGATTGTTTTTAGTTGAATGTGTTTTTTTATCCTGGTTAATATTGTGGATACGTGCAGGCTGTGGATTATGGAGTTCGTAAACTATGGGAGCACAACAATGTTGGGGTATTATATCTGCTATGATGTGCTTGTATATTTGTTTAGTTTGCGCACATACACAAATGCAGTTATTTCTTTACCATTCTAGTGAACAGCATAAACTGCTCCTATCTATGCTTTTATATAATAATATCAAATGCAAAGTCAATCAATAGATATCTACATATATATAGAATTTCGTGTTTCTTTCTTTTCTAGCCAAGGTAGTGTCTCTTGCAGTCAATAGTTAAGATGGGGTGTTTGTGATCTTAGTCTGATCAATCTAACTGTTATAACTGTGTCACATTCATTTCCTTGTGGATTAGTTGGAAACGTTTTGGAACAATGCCTCTGATAAGTCTTGATGCAAGAGATTTTTGGAGTGATGACAAGAGCCAGCTTTTAAGGCAATCATGGTTGATTTTTTCCTTTGAAATCTATGATTATGTGGTTATAATATTGACCCTTTGTTTCATCCAAAACAATTCTCCTCGTTATACTAATAAGATTTTTGGCTGTACTGCCCCGCCATCTTCAGTTAAGTAGTATCAGTTGTTGCTTCTGCTTCAGTCTCAGAATCTCAGAGTACATTCTGTAAATGCTCTTAGTTAATGAATTGGTTTCTCTCCATTTGAACCCCTTGAAGAGCCAAACTCAAATGTTACTGCTCAATTTAAGTTTGTCGTAAACGTTATTTTCATTATCTGTTGGGTTTGTTCCTTGAACCCCATTGACATGTTTCATTTTACTGCAGAAACGTTACGAGGACATTCCAGTTTTGGGGCAAAGGCCATCAGAATGAGTTTCTTAGTTCTTCTAGCCATTTTGAAGTTCCATATTGAGGATGCAAGCATTTACGCTGCAGTAAGCAATTTTAATTGTTCCAATAAATCTAATTTGTTCGGATGCACCATTGTTGTATTCAACAATGGTTTCCTTTGATTCACTCTGGGATTTGTTGACTGGGTACAAATTGTGGATGACTACAATGATTTGACTGGGAACATGTATTTTTGAGTCTGCTTGAATTTCTAGTCAAGTCATGTTCTGCTTTTTGCTATATACAATGTTTTGTTGTGAACTGGATCATTTTGCAAGCCTAGAAACTTAAAAAACTTGAGGATAGGCAACTGATGCTAAGAAAAAGAAATAAGCACTAGAAAATGACAGGAGTGTCATTAAGTAATGAGAGGATGCTCACTAATTGTTTAACAAAGTGCCCAGGAAAAAGTAATCACGGGTATGAATCAATAACAACTCGAGTTGGCAGCAGTAATGTAATAAACAGCAAATGTAGTCAAAGAGGCAAAGGCACAAACCATCTGGTTGATTTAAAGGATCAAGAGAAATATCAACGGCATTGCTTAGAAAAGTGGAAGGGAAGGTTTTTGGAACAAGATTTATTGAATTTTGTTGATTTTAACGTTGAAAGATAGGCCACAAGGTGGGTTTTGCCTTTGATCATGAACCGGAGTCCAACACGTTTCCTCAAATTTCCAGTTTTGCATTATGTCAGTGCAGACAGAGTGCTGCCTCTTAAGATTTCCAGTCTTTATGAACTCTGGGATTTGTTCTTATGCGTTTAAGGCCCTACGATCCTTTTGTTGATCCAGAGATCCTGCACACCCAGTTAGTTCATTAGAAAGCAGCACAAGGCAAGGTTTTTTAACATCGAAAATATGTTCCCTGTAGAAGGGATTAACTGTCTCTGACTTCCCAAGAAGAGAGTGATTTCAGCCCCAAACCCAGTCCTAATATTTCGATCCAACCTCTGCGAACAAAACAGCACTGATGCATCCTCAACACAAACAAATTAAAGCAGTTTATAAGAGTTTTGTTTTGTTTAACTTTATTGCATGAGATACTCGAGTTTCCAATCAAGAATTACTTCCAGTTTTACGAGAGAAACAAACTAGTAACCTTTCACAACCATTAACAATTAAAGCTACCCTAAAATAGTCAAATATAATATTTTTCAAAAACTAATAATAACAGCTCAAATATCCTCAAATCCCCGCACACAACAATGTGTAGGCAATAGGCTATGTCCGAACAACATTAATTTTTACGGAAAAAAACTTAAAAGAAATTATTCAACGAAACTTTATTAATTTATCGCCTCCTTAATCATCAAGCAACCTCAGCTATCCCTTTAGGCTCCACTCAATCAGATATTTTCTTTTTTGGTGTGTTCCCCATGTAAAAATATTATTATGATAAGCAAACAAGTAACTTTATGATGCAATGGAGTAATTTCAAGGTGCGAGGATTGTAGTCGGTTTCTTGCAATGGAGAGAGAGAGAGAGAGAGAGAGAGAGAAATGAAAATGGTGATTGATTATTAAAATAGTTTTGGTTTTCAAATTAAATTAAAAAAAATATTAATTCGATAAAATCCCAGTATTAATCCTAACATAGTTAAGTTAACTTCATAAGAATTTAAAAAATAAACAATTTTATTTTAATAAAAATAATTAATTCAAGTTCATTATATGATTTGTGGATTGACTGGAGATACTCTTTCTTTCTTTTTTTCATTCTATTTCCTCCATACACAAGCTAACAGCACATACAGACACGCCCACATAATTTTATTTTATTTTCCTATCTCCTGCTGTACAACAACTTCACGCCGAATTAAATAAAGAAATTAAAGAAGATTAATATTGTACTATATAAAGAACAATAAAAAAGAGAGATTGCAGCATTATCTCAATCTGTAAGGATAACCGACCATTTCTGCATTGACCACACGTAAAATATTTTTTTCTGG
>Ga0307515_10021275_pt1 | contig 11510 bp, 4 predicted proteins | sample 17_EM_MG_FD_194513 | JGI IMG/M metagenome (GOLD analysis project Ga0307515, IMG submission 194513) | Populus trichocarpa ectomycorrhiza microbial communities from riparian zone in the Pacific Northwest, United States - 17_EM | ecosystem: Host-associated > Plants > Roots > Unclassified | place... | reverse complement strand
CCCAAAAAAAAAAAAAAAACTGTGATTGTTTGTGTGCATGAAACTTATGATATTGGTTTGAAAATATATTAAAATAATAACAAGAACACCATGTTATCATTTATTGAGAGCTTTGGTATTCTTTTCCTTACCAAATTAATAATTGCTTAATCAAAATACTTATTGCTTGTTTAATTTTAGAAGAATATTGGATATAAAATTCAAAAGCAAATTAAGAAGACTTGATGCTTGCTTAATTTTGTCATGGATTTGATAATAATAATAATAAAAAAACTTAAATATAAAAAAATATGATTGGGAAGGAAGATGATACAAAAATAGTGTTATAAAGGCATTTTAGATATCAAATCAATTACAACATTATAGTACTTTTTCGTTGATTGAGTTTGCAAACTTTGACTTAATATATAAAGTGTTATCAACTATATAGTACAAAAAATATAATTTTTTAAATATTAAAGATAAAGTGTTAAAGTGTTTATAATTTGAGAAATTATAAGTATTTCTTTTCAAACACTACAATGGATAAAGTATCCACTAAATTAACCACAAATTTAAGGTTTGTTGGGGTTTTGCAAATTCAATTAGAAAATAGTAATGTTTGTATAACTTGTGAATCATTTCATCAACAGATACTGAGAAAAGGGTATAGGTTATAATAATTATTTATTTGATATATACATATTTATTCAAACTGTTGAGAATCACAGTTTGCTCACATCGAGGATGGAATTGTATAGCCTAAACGTTAATAGTCCTCCTCCCAATTATAATCCCAAAAGGGCAAAATAAAATAAAATTAATAGCAGAATCTCCATGACCAAGAAAGAGCCAATGTTAATATGTTATACTAACATGCTCTCGTTGACCGCCATTGGCAAAGCACATAGAGCGTGGACAGTTCAATTCAGATTCAGACATTCAGTAATCAGTTCGATCGAAGACTGATAGACTATGTAGTCGTATAGCTAGCTCTCCAAGGCAATGTCACAATCTATCTCCATAATCTATGTGACATCGAAAGCTCAGTCACAACCAGTTTAACCCCTGCTCAAGCTTCCTCCTTGAATCCTGACCACCTATGAAGGGTAGTGATGTTTTTTATTTTGTTAGCTTCGGACTTCGAGGTGAAAAAGGAAACCAAAAAAGTCAAAAAGAAACTCAAATCCCAAATAAAGGCGAAGCATTGAAATCCCACCAATTTTCACCCTAAAGCTCCGCCAAGGTCTATTCCATAGACTTTAGTCGCAACCACATTTCTTTCTTTTTTAATGTCAAAAAGTTTAATGGGATTGTTGAGTTGAATATTACTATTATAAAGCTTCTCTTTCCTCCTCCTCCTCTTCAATCATGAAGCACTCGATTGCAAAATCATTTCTCACTTGTCTCTTTCATTCCTGTATACATTACCCGTACATTCTTGGGACTTGCCCTCCTTTCTCTTTCTATGTGCAGCCTAGCTACTAGTAAAATCAAAGCATTTAGTAGTTCGGATAGTAAAGGATGCATGCAGAGCAGTTAGTTTTTACTTGCAGGAAGGAAAACTTGATGTTTTGTCCCAAATTCTTCCGGTTTGGATTTTGAAGGAAATTTTATCAATGGGTGGTGTGTTGAGGAAATCCCACATCTTATTTGACCTATAATTTGAGCTTTGAACAAGCAGTGAATGACGAGGTTACATAAAAAGATAGAAAATAATAGAATTATATTATAATACTACGATCAGAACGTATTATGATATCCTTCTTTAGGAGGAGTTTTTTTCGAAGAGTTATTTTATAATTAGTCTCGGAATTGTAAGTTCAGTTTTCTCAAGTTTATGGAATTAAGATTTCTTTTAATCTTTCCCCTTTTTGAGAGGATAGTTTTCCGTCTTGGAAACATTCTTTACATCAATACTTCATTAAAAACATAGGGCCCTAGTAGCATAAGTGCTTAAAGTATTGCTGGTAGCAAATGGTTGCTGTGGCCTGCATGCATGCCCACCCTATAAATTCTGCAGCATGAGCAATGAGAACCTCTTTTTATCATATCCACCACATAGTTGGTAAGCAATAGCTCTTCTGTGTGTGCATGGGAAGAAAGATAATATTAGCTGTAAGGCAATTATGACATGAAAGAGAGTGGGATGATCTTGACCACCACAGGCCATGAGTTTCATGACTGTTGTGTACTTCAAGATGCTGATGCTTAGAACCACCAAAATTATGAGGAATAGTACGTTTTCTAGCCCAAGCTTAAGAGCCCATTTGGAAAAATTTAATAAGCCATCTCAGGCAATTGAAACAGTGAAGTTAAATTTCTGTCAGATTGTAATAAATCAGTTAAATTCACGTCTCCTCACTACAACCCAAATGAATTGTAAATTTCAATAAATCAAATTGTGTGATTGAATAGTATTTTACAGACTTTACAAAAATGCATCCAAGTGGATTAATTCATACGATAAGCAATATATATATATATATATTCAATTTGAAGTTAATTTTAGTTCTAGTTTCACTATTAGCTATTTAGAAAAATACACTTTTCAAGCCTTAATAGTTGAAGTATTTGAAGCTTCTATCATGCAATAGATGTATTGAAAACCCTCTCATATGTATGAAAGATAACACATGATTAACAAAAACTCTAAAACACGTAGAAAAATATTGTACACCCAAATATATTTTATTATTCATTGCTATAGTGTTGTTGTTATCCAATTTAAGACCCTAGATAAATATACATAAAAATATAAAAAATACAAAAAAATTAAAAATAAAAGTTGTAAAAATAAAAAACATACATCAATAGGAAGAATATGAAAAATGTTCAGAAAATTGTCAAAAATCGGTTAAGGAGGAAAAAAATACCCAAAGTTGAAAGTTTGACAACATATTTTCAACCGATGAAAACCCTATTGGCAAGAAAAATTTAATTTCAGAAGGAAAAATTAAAAATTAGATTTTTTCAAGGTTTAATTTAATTTTTTGAGGGCTTAATTGCAATAAAAAATTGATTTTTGAAGTCAATTTAGACTTTAATTGGAAGAAATTAAAGTCTGGAGGTCAAATTATAATTTTAAAAGTTAATTTGGTCAAATCAGGGGCTTAGTTGCTTAAATAATAAAGTTTGATGGACAATTAGGGACTTGACTGAAGAAATCCAAAACCAATGACCAAACCGAAAAAAGACACATGTATGCAGGGGTTTGAAATTGATCAAATCATGAGCTAAATTGAAGAAATTGAAAGTTTATTGATCAATTGAGGGTCAACTGTATAATTTCATAACCAAGGACTGCAATGAAACAAACAGTCCACTTTAGGGCTGTCAATTGAGTTTATAAGGGGTGGAATTGAATGAAATTAAAAGTTTAGGAGGTAATTACGAGTGCAATTATTGGAAGAACAAGGACTAAATTGAAGTTTGCCAAATCTCAAATTAAAACACCCTAATTTTTAGGGTTTAATCTAGACGACGCGTCGTTCGACCACTATTAAGCTTTTCTTTAGAAGTTTTGACTGATCGAGTAGGTACTTTTATATGAATGAATATGACATCTCCAGCCACACTAGGGTTATAACCATCACCGTTTGAGTAAGAAACACCCCTTCTACAAAGATCAACTACTCCCATAAAACATTTACATTGCATTTTGTTTGATAAACTCAATAAGATCTTGTCCCTTATCAGATATCATTGCATTGTTAGATTTTGAGCTAATTGAGTTGACACCTTAAAACAAATGGATGTGAAGCTATAGACCTCCAAATCAAGTAAGGTTTGATCTAAACGAAAGGTGTGCACTCAGGTGTTCTTCAATGATGATGATGTCAGAGTTGCTCTGACGAAACCTCGAAAGTAGGTAACTCAGTCATCGATGGTTATGATACTCATTTTGCAAAACCACTAATCTTTTTTATGTGTTCACACTTCAAGCCTTTTCAATGGGTTCTTATTAAATGTTGTCCACGTTTCTTTTAAGATAGCCAAAAAACAAGCTTTTTGATCTCCAGGTTTGAGAAAACCATTAAAATCTCTAAAAACTAAATTTGTTGCAAAACCACCATTCTAAACCATAATAGGTACAGAGCTCACAACTGCAAAACATACCTAAAATTCTCCCATTCTGATTAAAGGGCCAATAATTGATGATGAATGAGGATCAATTTTTGATTAAATCTATAAAAATCTTAGCTTGAAACCCTATAAATACCTTTGCAAATCAAAACTAAATGAGGGGAAAAAGGGGACAAAAAAGAAAAGAGGACGGGAAAATCCTGATAAGAAACCTAAATGTAAAGGTTCATGAGCCAAACATAAAGGTTTCGTAAGTTTTGAAAGGATAGTAAGTTGTTAGAGGCAAAAAACTTTCTAAAGAAAAGTAAAGAGGGAGTAAATGTTTTAGATATATTTTCTAATCCAAAAGTAGAGTTCATGTGGCCTACTTGAAGTGTTTTAGAGTGTGCTTGTTTTTATGACTGCTACAGCTTTTGGAGCAGACCACAAAAACAAGTCGTTCGAGTACATTCTAAAAACAAATTTTTTTTTGGGACCTATTACAATTTGCATTTCAACTGTAGGATAACAAAAAGCAACATCAAGCTGTTTTTTTTCTGAGTTGCAAACACATATTTTTTCTCCACACAAAAAAGCCATTGTTTTCCAAACTTCCCAAAATACCTTGTCATCTTCCCAATTCTCTCTACCTTTACTAGCATCTGGTCATCTCACCTGTCATTATTTTGCTTCTGTCTTCCTCTCATCTTCCTTCCTTCAGATCTGACCACCTCAAGTAGGTTTTTCATTTCTTGTATCCAATATATGTTATCTTTTAAACCTCACTTTACTCTTTGTATGAAGAGAACTCAAACCCCATAAACAATTATAATTTTGTTTCAACGCAAAGATGAAATTTTGAATTGCAACTGTTGGCCATCATACACCAAAAAAATAGCTGACTGTTAGTTAACTTCCAGCAATCCAGATTGTTTATGCTAGTTTAAAAAATCGATCATTTTCAACCTTTCATTTAAAACTATTAATGCTCACTATTATAAATTAGTATGCTCTTTGGTAATTTAACATCCACCAATAATTTTAACCACACTTTTAAACAAACACTTATAACTTGTTTTTTCTAAAAAAACATTTTCAACCATAGTTTTAACTAAACACTTATTTAAATCAAACAGACCACAAATGGAAAGTAATTTTTGAAAACCAACCTTTTCCAAACCTCAATCACAAAAGATACCACAAAAACAAACACACTTATTTTTTGTTCATAATTATGCTCACAAGCATGAAAATAAGGTTTATAATGCTTAGCATGTAGTGTTATGCTTGCTTCTTTTGTTACTATAATAGTTTGATTTTTTTTCTAAAGCATTTTTTAAATGTTTTGGATGTAATAAAAGTCTTTTATTGAAATTATTTCCCCCCAATAAAATAGTATTGTTTTTATTTTTGTTTAACTTAAGCAATGCATGTTGTAGTAATAATGTTTATCTTGAGTTTGATAGGTCAATTCATGACCAAAATAAGTTTAGAAAACCAATTTTAAATCCAAATTGCATGAACATGTAGGTTGTTTTAAGTTGATAGTTTTTGATTTGGAACCTCTTATATAATTTTGATGTTTTGATGTTATTTTTTAGTTTTCCTGATTCAAACATGTTTGGTTATGCTAGTGTGACTTGTTAGAATTAAGAAAGCATGTTTTAGAGGTAAAAAATGCCAGTTTTAGAGGCTTGACAATGGTTGGGTTTCTGGGTAGTGGCCGGGTTTTCTAATATAGTGGTCTTCGTGTTATTAGGAAGAACGTTGTCTTAGCTCTATAGTTTGGACCAGTTTTGGCCCATTCCTTTTAATTAAGCACTTTGTTAGACTTGATTAATTAATAATGTAAGGTTCATTTGCATCAAAAACAAGTTTTATAGAGGGGTTTTAATCATAAGATTTTGATTTTGAACTGAAACCTATTTTTACTAAATCGTGATTATTAATTGATAATCGTTGATGTTTCATGCTTGATTATTGTTAAGTAATTGATTTCCATCTTTTCTATGCTTTTTATTTCATGAAATATGGTCTAGATTAGAATTTATAATGCTGGAATTTAGGTTTGAATGTTCTTCGTGCTCTTTTTTTTTTTGTGTTTGATATGTTTTTCTAGGTTTTCTTGTATTTTTGTATTTCCTTTTGGTGTTTAATCTTCTTTTTTTTTGCTTTGGTTTTGTTTTTGGGTTGTTTTTAAGTCAAACCACGGTCTTTGATTCGATTTATGGTCAAACCAAAGATTTCGAGTCAACCTAGTGGAGTCAACTCGATCGGGTTAAAATCAGGTCAAAAGGTTAAAACCTTGTTTAGCTTGTAATTTTTTGCTAAAGGGTTTTTTAGTTTAAAAATGTGTTTGACAAACACCCTTTTAGGCCTGTTTCGACAATTTTATTACAAACAAAAATGAGTTTTTTTGCAAAAACAAAAAAGAAGCTAAAAGATAATAAAACAAATTAAAAAATAATAAAAAATAATAATAATAAAAATACTTTTTTTTTCCTTGCTTATAGGCAAAGATCATTAAAATTATTTGAGCATTTTTTTTAAAAAAATCTAAAGTACTTTGGCAAAATTTAAAGAAAGATGTTATATGGATTTTACAACAAGTTTGTAAAATTTCAAATGATTTTAGCCTATATTTCAAAAATATTAAAAATTTATTTTTGGAAAGATAATATATTATTTAATTTTAATATAAGAATAAAAAAACCTAAAAGGGGTTAATATCCAAAATATTATTAGGGATAATGACTTATAACTCATTTTAATAAAATGATAAAAAAAACATATATGAGGTCAATATTTATAATATTATTGGGAATAATACAACTCATTCACTCATAATATAAGGATAAAAAGTGAAATGAATTTTATCTGAAATATTATTTGGAATGACATAATATCCAAAAACTCTGATTTCACCATTTCAGACCAAGTCTTTGACCTACGAAACCATGACTTGTTTATAATAGCAAACCTGCCAAAATAAACTGATAGAAATAGAAACATCATCAGACCATAACAAATAAAAAAAAATAATGTAGCTTATCTCAGGTAGGATGTAATAAAGGTGTTAATATGTTCCCTTCATGCAACCAGTCCATTGCCTAGATTCTCAAAAAAACTAGTTAGGGTTTTTAACAACCATAATACTAGGAGGCAACTCCCTTATCCAACCAAAGACCAACAAGGATATAGTCCAAAAAGTGTCGCTGCAACACAACTCCCCTGCGAGGCGCGTATAACAAGTGTAATCACTTTTTTCCCATTAAAAAAAAAAAAGAGACTAATAAGTGAGGGGAAGTTCAGTTTTTTTACATATTCAACCAGGGGTATATGACTTTTTCCCATTTTTAAAAATAGTATGATGACTTTATTACCATCCAAGCAGAAAACAATTAATGCTAATGACCAAGGGTATTTAAATCTTTTTTCTTAAATACAATAAAAAAACATTTTTGCTCTTGGAATCAAGAAAAAATAAGCCATTACTTTAGGGGCTTTTCAGTCTTTTCTAATTTTTTTTTGTTAATTCCAAAACATGGAGGGAAATTTGGTCTTATTAGGTTGATTAATTAATATTTAAATTTAAAAAGTTGCTGGCGCTGTTAGTACACGTGCCACTATATGGGAGGCGTTCACGCCTTTTCAGACAAGTGTGCGTCACTTTCCAGTGGTAATAATTGTCATTCCATCGTATCAATGAAAGCATCGTCGTGTTCTCTTCCTTCTAGTATGACGCATGTCGGTGGAGGTTGGTTGGTTTGTCATTGGAGGACCTTACTTTTTTTTCTTCTTCTTCTTTTATCTCTCCTCCCTTGAAAATTAAAGGTTGGTCCTATTTGTTGTTGACATTTCAACTTCAACCTTTATTTTTTTTTATTTTTTCTAATTTTTTTTCTTGACCTTTTTGTGAAAGTTTATTTATTTTAGATTTAGTCCTTCAATTCCAATTTGTTATATATTATTTTTTCTAATTTGTTTCTTATTCTTTTGATTTTTGATTTTTTCCTTTGTCCTTTCATAAATAGTTTATTTGCTTTTAAATTCATTTTTCAATCTGAGTTTATGGTGTTTTCTCCCATTTTTGTAAGCGCTATTTTTCTTTAAAATTTAACCATCTAATTGAAAATTTGTGGTTACCCTCTAATTTATTTCTTATTTCAATTTTCACCCTCGTTCTTTTAATTTTTTTTTTATTTTTAGATCATTTTGCGTAATTGATTGTTTTTTCTTCAATTTCTTCCTTAACAATTTCATTTAATTTGACTTTTATATCAAATTTGGTCTCACTCATTTGATTTTTTTTATCCTTTAACTATTTGAGATTTTTGTTTTCAATTTCATCCCTAGCATTTGATTTCAATTTGTTTTCATATTGAATCCGGTCCCTATTCTTTTTATAGATATTTATTTTGTTCAGGATCCTTTTTTTATTGCATATTTTTTTTTTCAATTTCATCGCTCGATATTTGTTTGCAGAAGATTTTACTTCTTTTTTTCTTCATCTTCCATGGGGTTAGTTCGAGCTTCATGACTTGAATCACGGGTTTCGTAGGTTGACTCGGGTTGACTTTGATTTTTTTTAGATCCTTCTATAAAATTGATTTTTTTTTAGTTTGTACCTTCAACATTTGATTTTTTTTAGAATTGATCTTCGAGCTTTTGTTTTTCACTTTTCTTTCTATGAATTTATCTCAATCCTATATCGATAGTCGCGAGATTAGTAAGTTAACTCAAGTTCACTCAAGTTTTTTTTTTCATTTTCATCACTCAGTATTTTTGTAACGTAGATTTTTTTAGGTTTGCTTTCTATATAGTCGGTCCCTGTCTTATGACCATGGTAATGAGTTTCAGAGTTTCACACGGGTTGAATTTCTTCTTTTTTAGGTCTTTTTTTTTAATTTGATTTTTATTTTTATTTTATTCTTCAATATGTTTTTTGAAAATTGATCTTCATGTTCTTTTTTTTTTCACTTTCCTTTCACATGTATTTTTTTTTTTATGATTAGAAAAAGTTTTTATAGTTATTTCTTACTGAAAACAAAATATTTTACAAGCAATAAAGAGCGGGTCAAATAGCTAGTTAAATATTACTCTTAAAAGACGTGGCTTTTTCACTTTGCAAGGTTTCACTATTCATCATCTCACACATTATTGTGGATGGGCTGTGCAAAATTTTATGTTTTTTCAATTTGGTCCTCAATTTGTTTTTTGGCAATTTAGTCCTAATTGAAGACCAATTGGTTATAATTTCTTATGAAAATGTTAGATTGAAAGAAGAATGATCAAAATGAAAAAGACGCCAAATATGGGTGGCATGCTATAAGTTTTGCAAAAAATGCATTTTGGTCCTTGAACTTTAAAAATCACGCAAATAATACAATTTCAGTACCTTAATATTTTTACAATTCAATTTTGGTACAAATTTTTTTTTGTTATTTTTAGTCCCTAGTTGAGAGAAGAGAGAGAGAAAGTTCGCTGGATTCCAACGGTAAAGAGAAAAAAGAGACATCGACACTGATTTAGGCCAAAAAAATGGATGATATTTGGGTCAAATAGTTCAATTTGATGAGGAGAGTTCATATTAGATATTTTTTTTCCTTTAAAGTTTATGAAAAAAATAGATTTGAGCTCGGGTTGATTTTTGGATTAGGTTGATTTTGGTTTTGAGAGTCGTTTTTTAAGGTTATTGATAGGTTTATCATGGTTCCTATGGTGTATTATAGGTATTTTTGGGTAAAACATTGGTTGAAAAACAGCTTTTTGAGGTAAAAAAACTTAAGCTCTGATTTTTTGGTTATCACAGAGGCCGGAATCTGGGTAAATCACACGATTCGTCATCTGATTTCTTATTTAAAAAATATTTGAGGGTTGTTCGCTCTAGTTGAAAAAAATAAAAATAACGGCCCAATCACGCGGGCTCTGATAAATGGCTTAGGCTTGCTAGGCCTAACAATTCTTGGCCATTATTTTTTTCCCTTTATTGTTTTCTATTTTTTTTAATTAATGATTTTTTATGGTTTTTTCTCTAAATTTTTTAAATTTATATTTAAATTAGTACTCATTCTCTCTTTTATTTTGTTTGGATAGACTATTTTAAATGATGATTATTTTTTTAGTTATGCATTTAAATTTGAAGAGTTTTTATAATTCATCTATAATTGTTTTTTGTATAGACGAACTTTATTTTTAAAAATAAAAAAAAGTATTTCAAATAATATTTCTAATATGTGCAGCCTTGCATGATGTGTTTTTTCCTTATTATTTTATTTGATCAATTTAATTTGTGTCTCTATTTCTATTATCGTTTGCTTAAATAAAAAAAATATTTTAATAAACAAATTTAGCAAACACAACCGGGTAAATGTCCGTCTTTCTAGATTAATTATTTTGATCTATATCTGTCTCTTGATTTTTTAAATTTTATTTTTAGGTATCTTTAATGACTTTTTGTTTATTTATTTGCACATATAGTTATTGATTTATTTGATTATATGTATGCATAAAGTTTTTGATTTGAACTTAAATTTTTTAAACTACAAAAATGCATTAAAAAAACTTGTATATACAATTATTTTTATAGAAAATAAAAATATCTGACCCACGACGGAGCGCGAGTCACATAACACTATTATTTTCACTACAACATTATCCAGTTTTACCGACGGACTAATTCTGTCGGTGACAGCAATGAAATCCGTCGGTGAAAACAATACCGACGGCCTCACCGACGTAACACGTCCGTCAGTATAACAGTCGTCGGTAAATCACTTTTCCGTCGCTAAGTCTGTCGCAAATAAAAAAAACACCCACCGACGGAAACACCGACGGTCTTACAGAAGGATACGCGCGCGCCAAAAAAAAGTTTCCCGCGGGGACATTATCGACGGAATAAATCCGTCTGAAATTTCAAGGGTAATTACCGACGGCATTACCGACGGAAATTCCGTCGGTAATTATGGCATGGCTGGTAATTTTCTTCCAACTCTCTGTGTAATACCGACGGATAGAATCCGTCGGTAATGCTGTCGGTAATTATGGCATGGATGGTAATTTTGTTCCAACTTTCTGTGTAATACCGACAGATATAATCCGTCGATAATGCCGTCGGTAATGATGGCAAGGATGGTAATTATTTAGCAACTCTCTGTTAAATACCGACGGATATATCCGTTGGTAGGTATTTAAAATATATAAAGATAATAATTTATTAATTGTAAAAAACCTTATTAAACAAATAAAAATGCATTAAAAATTAAAAATGTAAAAGTAATGTTAAATAATATTCATTACAAATTTAATGTGTTTAAGCTAGAATAGCGGCGGAGCTGGAGGAGGAGGCGGAGAAGGAGGAGGCTGGTTGTTCCCGGGACCATACAGCCAAAAAGAAGCTGCACAAGTATCGTCACCCATCTTTGATCTCATCTCCATGACTATTTGACGGAGCTCATCATAATTCA
>Ga0307515_10021274_pt1 | contig 11510 bp, 10 predicted proteins | sample 17_EM_MG_FD_194513 | JGI IMG/M metagenome (GOLD analysis project Ga0307515, IMG submission 194513) | Populus trichocarpa ectomycorrhiza microbial communities from riparian zone in the Pacific Northwest, United States - 17_EM | ecosystem: Host-associated > Plants > Roots > Unclassified | place... | reverse complement strand
AATGTATTGTATATCAAGAAACATTATATATATATACAATATGACTGTCAACGGGCTGTTTGGAGTCCGCCATTTCTCGTCAGAGCTGTTCCAAAACTGAGTGTCAGTTGAGTGGTTGACCACTGTAGAGTACCGGTCCTTCTTCTCTTTCCTTCGTCCCCATCCTTCAGTTCATTCCCGACGACGGCTGGTCGCCATCGGTAGTCCACGGCATTGTACGGTATACGCCCTATCCTGGCCACACGTCCGCCCTCCGACCGGACACGGCTCTGACAGAGCGTCAGCTTGTACGCGTTTTTCTCGTACTGCTTCTTAGCTTTTTGCACCTGTAACCTCATCTCCGCCTCGGGATTCGATTTCTTCTTCTTCTTCAGCTCGGCGTATTTCTTCATTGCTGTTCCCGCCCCGCGGGCCATAACTCGCGCTGATGTAGCAATGTAGCGCGTTGAAGAGCATGCGAGAACCCTGCGTGATGGTATTGAGCGCGGTGAGAAGAATGTTGAAGTCATGGGTAGCTTGAAAAAAAAGTCCAGGTCGACAAAAATGACAAGACAAAGCACGCCCAACTTTGGACCTTTGGACCTCTCACCACCATGTCCGTCCTTCCATTTTCCTCCTACTCGCGGAGGGCATTACTCTCTGTTGTAACGACCGCGTCTTCGACGCTAACACCATCACGCGTGGCACCCCAAAAACGAACATACGCCGCCGCCGCTGCTGCAGCCGCAGCCACTGCCACCGGCGGAAGAAGAACAAAAAGGGTATGGTCGATCCACGACTGGAAAACCTCCGTGTCGCGCTCTACCCACGCACACGCGCCGAGCGCGGCGAGGCACCAACGGGCGTACGCAGACCAGACGTAGTCGCAGCACTCGAGCGCACACTACCGAGCAGTAGCAGTACTAGCACTAGCACTAGTACTAGTACAGAATCGCACGAGACAATCACACGCGCATTCAAGCTCTTCGCCCGCCGAAAGCGTATCCTGCGCGAGGAGGAGCTGCACCGCAAATTCGAGTGTATGAAGGCTGCGATGACGGATCTCGAGCGGGATCGCCCGTCGTGGTATCGCCCCGCCAAGGTGAAGCCCGACCCGCGGGGGGTGAGCAAAGAGGACGAGGCGGAGTTTAGGCTGTATCGGGGTACTGCTAGGACGGCCGTCGAGGCTAGGAGCATTGAGGGGTTCTTTCCTCATGAGTTAAGAGTTCCTGTGGATACTCCGCCCAGGGATGGGTGGCAGTATAATTGGGCGCCACCGCGAAAGTACATGGCGAAGGAGTAAAGAGGTAAGGGGTTGCAATTTTTAGCGCTATATTTGTGTTTCTGATCTCGCTTTGACCCGTGGGTAGATAGGCTGCTGAACAATGATATTCTTCGACGTTTATTTCGCGCATTATCTTGCACACCTTGTCATGCACACCGTAATCCAGGTCTGTGTATAGAACCTACGCTTTCAAAAGGTCTCGATATCTGGAAGCCTGTTCGATATCACCTAGGTCGGTTTTACGAGGCGACCGATACAACAAAAGCACGGATTCACCACCTATGGACGGATGTAACCGCAGGTGCCTGCTTACTCTATATATTTTATGAGTGGCACATTGCATGAATCAAGGCCCGCAAGGTCCGTGGCTACGATCAGCTGTGCTCGAAAGCCCACTTCAGTACGGAAATAATGAAAGGATGTCGTTGACAAGTCTGGTAGGTTATAGCTCACCAATGTCAGGCCAAATGCACGCTGACGTGGGAAGCCGAATGTCGAACTGGTGCCATGGACAACAACAATAATGTTGCCCCATCGACCCGGCAGCGACACTGACTAATAGTATGGCCCCATGATGATAACCATAAGAACCTGGACCAACTACACGAAGCAGTTTATCAAGTTTGGGCATTTGGGCCGACCAACATGTTGACAACCGACTTACCGTTGAATCGACAATATCGCCAGCGTGGTGCGTTCTATTCCCTCACAAATTATGGGCGATTTAGGTGCTGTCAGTGGTGCTGTCGGCCTTGCTGTTCTCGTGTTCAGCTGGCGAAGGGCCTTTCGGGACAACACCAAACTTTGTGCGTCTCTTCCACTGGTCCAGTTTGCTGCTCTTATGATATTCCCTCATATTAGGTCTTGTCGGAGAAGCAGGAGGTTATGGATCCCTTCGACAAGAATGAGGAGGAAACCCGTTCACTCCGATTTGTGCGACGAGCATACAAAAGATTACTCAACTTAAGGCAATTGCATAAGTAAGCTGGTTGTCTTCCCATGTTCAAGGTTGTACTCACCGTGAATCGTGTGTAGGAAGACGACAGATGTACAAAGGCTCCGCGATTTGAAGGCAGACATGCGCAATGGGAAGCTACCAACTGTCAAGGAAGTGTAGAGCGCAGAAGATTTCGTTCCAAAGATGAACCAGGCCACCAAGCGTATCCATAACCGCTGGCAGGTAGAAACAAATCACTGAGCAAGATGACATAGACTGACCGTCGATATAGGGACGTGTGTGCGTCCGTAGGCTAGTACGTCTTTATGATAGAACCGTGCAGCTCCTGGATCGACTGAACCATCAGGATCGAACGCAAGCAGATAATCTACTTACCGTGGTCGAAAACGGTCCGTTTGGGAGCAACAGAGGTCATCAAGGTCATCCAATAGAAGAACTCTCGAAGGCGTGCAAGTGATCTTTCGATACATTCGCAAGTGGAACCGGTGGGATTCAACAAGGACATCAACAAGGGTACGTATTGAAGGAATATCCGTGCCCGTGATGTAAAGCTGATAGGTAGTCGCAGATACCATGAACTCGACCCTTACTTTATCGACGGACGGTTCCCTTTCTTACGACGGCACCAGGCCTCGACCAGAAGAGTACAAGGTCCTTACTCAATCCAACTCTCCTACTATCGAATTCGCTACTGAGGGTGGCAATACTATAGTCTGCCGGAAGCGCGTAGACAAGAGAGAAATTTCTGCAAAAGAAACTCGAACGTTGCTCCAGCAGGTGGTCGATTCACGGGGCGCACCAATGATAGTGGTGGCCCACCGTCTTCGTGGCCTAGCCGTCGTCCTCGGTGAGCTCAACCTGAGCGCGGAATGTACCCATGTCGGCAACTGTGCACTCAGTCTCGTCAGAGCAACTGTACCTCGGTCACCCGAACTTCAGCTAGAATATGCAGAAAAAGAAGCCCTTATTTGCTCGATTGTCAGCCTACCAACCAATCGCCCGCACGCTCTTCCTATAGGCTGTCACTCTGCGAGGAAGTGGCCACAAGGGATGATCCCCAGTCAAACCAAGGTCACTACTACGTATTCTAGATCGCGAAGGACGCTGGTCGTTGTGTTGTGTGGAGCACCCTGATCTAGCCCGTCAATAGGTCACAAGCTCAGTCCCGAGTCTGGATTCGGATTAAGCTTGGAGAGGAATTCGAGAAACAACACACAGGTGGATTTAAGAGGTACCTCTCGCTCACGCGTGTAATGCTGCGGTGAGGAAAGGTGTGGCAGCGATGTTCGGTCCATTACTGGCTCACGACGGGAAATTTAATGGTGGTGCTTGGGCTGGCGTAATAATATACACAGGAAGTAGCGAAAGTGATTGAGGGTTGAAAGTAAAATTTAAATGATCACGAATGAGATTTCCGTTCATCGCCGGCAACCCCCTTTGAAGAGGCCCATGGAACGGCCATATTCCCTCCGTTTACACCCTCTTGAGTACCTGCGTACGCATTCATGCGCTTTTGCTCCATGTCTGCTTGAATCTGGTGGATTCTAAAATGTTCCCGAGGTCAGATATCCACCTCGCTTGGGAAAAGACGCAAAACAAGCTCACTCTTTGTAGTGCTGTTCGCTTTGAGCTACTAATAGAGGTCGGAACGCGTAGACTGCCGTTATTACGCCTAGGGACGGAGGTAGCACGTTACACGGCCAAAATACAATGAGAGGTCCCGAGTTGTGCAGCTAAATGGATCGGGTACTGACCCACTGCAGAGACAAAGAAAATATCCAGACGTTTGGACATTTGCGTGAGACGGAAGGAGGAAGAGATTGGCTCGACTCACTCCCTTTCTGATATCTTCATCTGGCCATTTCACAAGTGGACGTCACGATTGCTCCGTGATATACTCTTCCATTCAAGGGTATATGCAACCTGAAAAAACGTCCGGACTATCCACGAACGCGTCGCTAGTTCAAGTGTTTCGCACCTCAAGAGGAAAACCAAGCCAGACGAAGTGCTGGCCCTCCCCAAGCATATACCTTCTTTCTTAGAACCCATAGTGAAGAATCACGGGTAGTCGTTGCCTTTCTTGGTAGACTTCTTCCTCAATAAATCTGTCTGATGGACCGTTAGGTGGATAGTAGGCAAAGCATTGACAACATGGTAGGGACTATTTCATCCGACCTAGAATGAGTACGTATCTTTGTTTTGTATATCCATTCGAAGAGGTGCCAGACTATCGCAACTGCTTGGTCAGACATGAAAAGTGGTTGGAAGATTTTCTTAGCACCCAGACTGGCAAGGGGTTTGTCCTTGTAATGCTCTTTGAGGTTCGTCATTCGATTCGAAACCAGTTTCCTTGGCCGAACTAATTTCTCCCACGGTAGCCAACACACAAACCACATCGGCGATCCGTTTCTTTTCGACATCGCTTACAACGGCCTGTAATGAATCGACTTGTACACTTCGGGCCGTTCCGCAATGAGGAGTTGTGGATCGGTACAGATGACATCAGCGTTCCAGGCGCAGGGTATCCTGGGTGCGGGCGTGGCCGAAGAATGTGAACGTTGCGAGCGTGGAGGCGACCCACTCCATGGGAAGTGAGTGAGCTATTGAATGCATTGGCTCATTGAGTGGCCGGGCATCAAGTAAAGAGGAATTTTAAAGGCAAATACAAGCCGTTGATTTAACCGTCCCCAGATGGCTTCCGGGGTAAGGTATAATTCCTTAATCACTAGGTACATTACCCTCTCAATGTAACCACGCCTCTTGCGACTGTCCATTGACAATCCGGCCCTGCCACGCCACTGCAATATGCATGATGTAGAGTAGCTTCTCCAATTCCTAGAGGTGCGCTGCAGATGCAGTTGACTCCAGACTTTCACTATTACAGAGCTCTATTGGCGTCTCTAGAAGGACTTCCTGTGATAAGCAACTCAGCGGTGTCATGTCTCGACCTAGAATGGTGGTTGGAACTCAATAACCGAAAGGGCAACTAAGGCCAAAATACATGCGGATGTTCAGCGACAAAGAAGGCTACGAAGGTGCATTTTTGAACACCCGAGTCCATGAGGTTCCAAAGACAAAGTCGTCAAAGTTAAGAGAAACGGAACGATTCTGGGATATAAGAGGGATTGTCAGGAGGGCAGGTGAATGCAAACCTATACGACAGTTGTGGGGTACCCAGTAAAGTAAGCCGCCCACTGAGTCCCTGACCCAACCATCCAGGTCGGGCTTTGAAAAAACATCAGCATGCATTGGGTTACAAAAGACAGTGCGCTGTACGTGAGAAGAGCAATCAATAGACTGAACCGGGTAGGTATGCCACTTGCCGGCTTCTGTACTAACATCAGGATCCCAAGTTCTAATGGTGCAGTCGCTGGATCCGGAGATGATGCGCCGCCCATCAGGAGAGTATGTGACGGACGGCACGCAGTCAATATGCCCCTTGAGAGGGCCGCCGACTGAAGCGCCAGTCTCGGCATCCCAGATTCGAATGGTGCAGTCCGAGGATCCGGAGATGATATACTGCCCATCGGGAGAGTATGCAACAGATCTCACACCGCCATTATGCCCCATAAGATGCTCGCCAACCGAAGCGCCAGTCTCGGCATCCCAGATTCGAATGGTGCAGTCTTCGGATCCGGAGATAATGCGCCGCCCATCAGGAGAGTAAGCAACGGACCACACATGGCTAGTGTGCCCATAGAGAGGATTTCCGACTGAAGCGCCAGTCTCGGCATCCCAGATTCGAATGGTGCAGTCGAAGGATCCGGAGATGATGTGCTGCCCATCGGGAGAGTACGCAACAGAATTCACACCGTCATTATGCCCCATAAGGTTCTCGCCAACCAAAGCGCCGGTCTCGGCATCCCAGATTCGAATGGTATGGTCGTCGGATCCGGAGACGATGCGCCGCCCATCAGGAGAGTAGGCAACAGACCACACCCGGTCAGTATGCCCATTGAGAAGATTTCCGATTGAAGCGCCAGTCTTGGCATCCCAGATTCGAATGGTGCGGTCGTCGGATCCGGAGATGATGTGCTGCCCACCGGGAGAGCATGCAACAGAATTCACATCCACACTATGCCCTATAAGGTGCTCGCCAACCGAAGCACCAGTCTTGGCATCCCAGATTCGAATGGTGTGGTCGCCGGATCCGGAGATGATGTGCTGCCCATCGGGAGAGTATGTGACAGAATTCACACCCCCACTATGCTCTATAAGGTGCTCACCAACCGAAGCGCCAGTCTCGGCATCCCAGATTCGAATGGTGCAGTCGGAGGATCCGGAAACAATGCGCCGCCCATCAAGAGAGTAGGCAACAGACCACACCACGCGCGTGTGCCCATTGAGAGGATTTCCGACTGAAGCGCCGGTCTTGGCATCCCAGATTCGAATGGTGTGGTCGCCGGACCCGGAGACCATGTGCTGCCCATCGGGAGAGTATGTGACAGATTTAACACCCCCATTGTGCTCTATAAGGTGCTCGCCAAAAGAAGCGCCAGTCTCTGCATCCCAGATTCGAATGGTACAGTCGTCGGATCCGGAGATGATGCGCCGCCCATCAGGAGAGTAAGCAACGGACCACACCTGTTTAGTGTGCCCATAGAGAGGATTTCCGACTGAAGCGCCAGTCTCGGCATTCCAGATTCGAATGGTGCAGTCATCTGATCCGGAGATGATATACTGCCCATCGGGAGAGTATGCAACGGATTTCACACCGCCATTATGCCCCCTAAGATGTTCGCCAACCGAATCGCCAGTCTCGGCATCCCAGATTCGAATGGTGCAGTCGGAGGATCCGGAGACGATGCGCCGCCCATCAAGAGAGCAAGCAACGGACCACACCCGGTCAGTATGCCCATTGAGAGGATTTCTGACTGAAGCGCCAGTCTCGGCATCCCAGATTCGAATGGTGCGGTCGTCGGATCCGGAGATGATGTACTGCCCATCGGGAGAGTATGCAACAGAATTCACTTCCCCACTATGCCCTATAAGATGCTCGCCAACCACAGCACCAGATTGTGCATCCCAGATTCGAATCGTGTTGTCGTTGGATCCACTGACAACGCGGGTCCCATCCGGGGAATAACAAACACTGTGTAGGGACCCCGTGTGTCCAGTCCACTTCACTGGCGGTGCTGGCCATGATGACAGGTTTCCCGCTTGTACCTTGATGGCACTAGTGAATTCTCTGCTCAATGTCCTCGATAAAGGGCACTGTGAGGGCAAGAATGGTCGGGTCGAAAGATAGATGTGTGGAGCGCTGATGGAGATGGGGGTGTGAAAAGTGATCAGGAAATGACGAATATCCTGAATTCTCTCAAGAAGCGTCGGATCCACATCCTACGGCCAATTCGAATCAGCTTAGAATGCAAACTGGTAGCAAGCTGGGATGTACTCACCCTGACCCAGGATAGCAACCTTCGAATGCTTTGAGTGCCAATTAGGACCATCCCCATAACGCTCAACACTTCAAGCCAGAATAATGGGTACAATCCCTCAAAGAACGTCTTTAAGCCTCCCAACATCAATAAGCGCTCATCGCGGGTAGCTGAAGAGCAAAGGTGGTTCGACCAGTGGAGACAGCTATACTGTAAGGGGTCGGAAACATTCTGTTTCACTCGGGATGGGAGGTCCCTAATGTCTGCATTGGCGAGCCGGGAATCTTCGAGATTGCAGATATTGAAATGGAGCCCTTTCAACATCGTCTCGAGGCCCGCGATACCCTGCTGTGCGTGCGCCTCTCGCAGGTTGATTTGATACTCGCAGCGATCGCCGAGAAAGAAATCGGAAATTGACAAATGTCGGACACGAATTGCTCCATTGGCGCCTTCGTCTCGATATAGCAAAGAGCTGAGGGCATCCACCCACTTTCCGACTATATTGGGTTTCACTCCTGTCAGCTTTGCAATTGGCTCTTGGCACAATGGGCGGTATTGAGCCGTTGTAATTACTGCAATCACCCTCCAAAACCCACTACTCTTGCTGTGCGCTTTCAGGATACTCGAATAGAGTCCGTATAGAGATTCTAAGCCAGTACCAGCTGATCCCTGTAGGGCTTCCTTCAGAGACTCTTCAGCGTCATCGCATTGCTCAAGTGCGAGAATAAGAGTCTTGATGAAGATAAAAAGTCCATTCGCGCGAGAGATAAGCTTGTCAAAGTCCGATTCTTCTGGCCAAGACCTGGACAGTCCCCAATGCTCGGCCACCAAGGCGAACTGGCTTCGGGCGAAGGTTCGCAAATCATCACTGGCTTTCTGATCGGCAGTGAGATCATACGATGAATGCGACGAGCCGGTGAGACCACGAAAGAAGCGTTCGATATCGGCTTCGGGTCTACTGGTGATGACGATCTTGAGCCACGGAGCTAATGCGGCTGCGTCGGTCAGGGCCTTCAGGACGTCTTGGCGACTTTGATAGTTGCCACATTCATCAAGTGCGTCAATGACAAAGGCGCAAGGATGCTCATTGGGTTGGCTAGGCGTCGAGCGGATGAAATCGAGGAAGTGTGTGTCTGTCATCGACTTCGCTGTCATGTTTGGTTTACTAAGAAGTCGTTCTGTCACAATCCTTCGAAACGTCTGCGAGTTTTCGGCGAATTTATAGATGAAAGTTGGAAGGATGTTTCTTGGATCGTTCGAATTCGTGTCATCTCTCTGGCAGAAAAACGCTCCAATGAGTTGATCTCGCTCATCGAGTGCTTTACAGATTGAATGAGACAACGACGTCTTGCCAATTCCGGGTAAGCCGTAGACCCAGTATGTATTGCTCGACCCCGATCCATTGGCTACCCAGGCAACGACCTGATTGAGGATAGATTGGCGGGTGCCTTCCATACAACAGAGCGCCCGGTCATAGTCGGTCCTAGTAGGTTTAAGACGCTCCTTAAGCAAGAGGTCTTGCTGGAGTAACTCTACACAAAACGATTGAGAATACACTATCATCCAATTGAGGCCAACGAGTGCTTACTGGCTAGGCGGAGGGTCTCAACATTCATTGCACGGTCGAAATCTTCAATGACCTTGGTCAACTCTTTGCTCATTTCCTCGATCTTCTGCGGGTGCGCCAGCCCACTCAACGTCCTCTCTGCGATCGTCAGCATTGCGAATTTCAACCGGCCGACCGCTCACCGAAACGGCCACGTTTGACATAGTCGCAGGAATACTTTGCGACTGTTTCCATCACTTTGAACATTTGCGAGATTGTCTTCTGCAAGATTTCTGTCTCTTCATCGTTGATCCCGTTTGCGACCTTGTCCGCAAAAAACAAAATGCGCTGCAACCGATCCAAAAGGTCTGATGGCATCTGATCGTACTTGTTTTGTTCCTGCAAAAGCTAAAACAGCCGGGTGTCACCTCTGCTTCTGAGGCGCAAGAGCGGGAACAAACCTCAAACGTGACTGTGGCAACGCTGAAGGCAGCCTTTGCGATCTCGTTTAACTAAATCGTGTCAATATCTTGATAGTTTTGATAGGGAGAGCTGAGGACTGACCTCTGAGAATGCAGCCCCGACTTTAATGACCCTTTCCAAAGCCTTCTCCGTCGATTCTGTCATCAGTGGGGAGTAATCCCTTAACAGTTTTTCGAGTTCACGGAGCGAGGAGCGTAGGTCACCCGTCTATGTGAACAGTATAAGCCGCCTGCGGTGAGGATTTGTCAGAAGACGAACGATAACTTCTGCAGAGAATTGTAATTCCAGGGAGTAACTATGTTTCCCAGCAACAATGTCCGCTGTGCCCTTCGGTCAGCGATGAAAGGACTTGTCGGTGATTCCAACTGACCTTGTACTAGGAACTCGCGGTCTGTGGTGTTCCAATAATCATTGAAAAGTGCTTGACAGCCGATCTTTGTGGTGCCCTGTTCTTTCCTCCCCAATGAGAGATGAGCCTTCTTCACTTGGATCTCGACATGCATCTGGGATGTCGGAGATATATTTCTATATATGCACGAACTTGAGAAAGTGCACGTATCAAAGAAACAAGGTGCATACAGGGGCTTCGCTGGTTCCCAGGTCCGGTCGTCTATCCTCTGTAATTCTCTCTCCTCATCGTCGACTAACAAACTGAGCGTATACTTCAGTTTTGGAGCGACTTGGAGTGTAATGTCTGTATGATGGGAGATCAGCGGTATGCGCCGGAATTGAAGTGAAGCGCCGCCGCCTACGGTCAAGATAGAGGCTTGGAGTATGATCAGCAATCTGGCGCGCGATGCATCGAGGGTACTCACAGATTCTCTTTCTTGGATCGTGAAGTCGCCATGTTGATCAGTTGTGGAGACCTGGATGCAGCAACGGACGTGTGTGGTTGTGTTTGCTCGAGTGGCAGGTGACAGCTGTCAACGAATTTCGCTCCCTCTGCGTCTCCTCGTCTCCTCCAACTGGTTTCAGAGGTCTGAGTGGCATGTTCTCTTCCTCCTCCTCGAGTACCATGCGGAGCCACGGGCGCCGCCGCTGCGCTGACGAGAAGCTAGTTACGGTTCTCTAGAGTTGCGACGGTTCGCGACTCAGCTCGTCTCTTTGAAGAGTCTGTCGCCTCCCAAAATCAATGATTGTAGATAGAGCTCGAAATATGGGTCCACTTCGCTGCATGGGGTCTTTTTTTTCAAGCTTGAAAATCTGAAAATCTAGAATTTGTTCGACGGCTCCGCTCATAATTCAGCTTACTCGCCAACCTATCCAGATGCCCTGTGGGGCCTCACACTGTGGATCTAGCCCACGAATGCAACGAGTTCTCCGCTCACTCGCCCGTCGACACGCCTTATTTGACGTCTCCGCGCGCTCTTCCTGAACTGAGTACTTCACCTCTGAACCTAGCTACAGCACATCAGCACTCTCACCTAGCGCGTCGCTGATTCCAGAACACCCCTCGTCGATGATCCTCGCCCCCGAATACGCAGAACTCCAGTCTCAGATCCCGCAAGACTACCACGACCTCCTCGGCGTTGTCGGTAAACAAATGCGTACTACCCTTCCGCCTCGACGCCCCCACAACCACCATATCGACCTTATGTACCACACTCCTCCATATGGTCCGATGTACTCCTTCTCCGAAGTCGAACATTTGGCTCTTCGGGAGTTCTTGGATGAGTCCTCCTCTATCCTCTACTGGTCTACCCGTCCGTTTGTCAAGAAGAAGGATGGTTCTCTCGGCCTCGCTGTAGATGACCGCGGTCTCAACAAAATCACCAAGAAGGATAGGTATACTTTCCCGCTTATTCCTGATATATTCGACCGTCTCCGCTCCGACCGCGCCTTCTCCAAGCTCTGTCGTCGCGGCACCTACAATCTCGTGCG
>Ga0307515_10021273_pt1 | contig 11511 bp, 22 predicted proteins | sample 17_EM_MG_FD_194513 | JGI IMG/M metagenome (GOLD analysis project Ga0307515, IMG submission 194513) | Populus trichocarpa ectomycorrhiza microbial communities from riparian zone in the Pacific Northwest, United States - 17_EM | ecosystem: Host-associated > Plants > Roots > Unclassified | place... | reverse complement strand
CTTCAGCCAACGCATGCCTTCGCCCGTGGCGAACCAACCCACGATCGTGGCCGGCAGCAAGATGATCGACGACGCGAAGATCGGCGGGATCACGCCCGACATGTTCAGCTTCAGCGGCAGGTGCGACGACTGGCCGCCGTACACCTTGTTGCCGACCTGGCGCTTGGCGTAATTCACCAGAATCTTGCGCTGTCCCCGCTCAACGAACACGACAACGAAAGTCACAGCTACCACGATCGCGATGATGAACAGGCAAGCGATGATGCTCATCGCGCCGGTGCGCACCAGCTCGAAAAGGCCACCAATCGCGTTGGGCAAGCCGGCGGCGATACCACCGAAGATCAGGATCGAGATCCCGTTGCCCAAGCCACGCTCGGTGATTTGCTCACCCAGCCACATCAGGAACATCGTGCCAGCCACCAAGCTGACCACCGCCGTGACGCGGAAGCCAAAGCCCGGGGCGATCACCAACCCTGCGGTGCCTTCGAGCGCCAGCGCAATGCCCAGCGACTGGAAGAGGGCCAACAGCAGCGTGCCGTAGCGCGTGTACTGCGTGATCTTGCGGCGGCCCGACTCGCCTTCCTTCTTCAACGCCTCGAGCGTCGGCACCACGTAGCTCATCAGCTGCATGATGATCGAGGCCGAGATGTACGGCATGATCCCCAGCGCGAACACCGTGAACCGCGACAGCGCGCCACCCGAGAACATGTTGAACAGGTTCAGGATGCCACCCTGCTGACCCTGGAACAGGGCCTGCAGTTGTTGCGGGTTGATGCCCGGCACGGGAATGTGCGCGCCGATGCGGTAGACCACGAGGGCCAGCAGCAAGAAGACCAGCCGGCGACGCAGGTCGCCGAACTTGCCCGTCTTGGCCAGCTGATTCGGGGAGGTTGCCACGAGGGTTGGTGTCCTTCGAGTCGGTTGTCAGGCCGGGTTCAGGCCAGCGAGCCGCCAGCGGCTTCGATCGCCGCCTTGGCACCCACGGTGGCGCCGATGCCCTTGAGCGTGACCTTCTTGGTCAGCTCGCCGGACTTGATGACCTTGACGTTCTTGATCAGATCGGCCACCAGGCCGGCTTGCTTCAGTGTCAGCAGGTCCACTTCGTCCGCACCCAGCATCTGCAGTTCGAGCAGCGTGATTTCGGCGTTGAACTTCAGCAGCGCAGACTTGAAGCCGCGCTTGGGCAGGCGACGATGCAGCGGCATCTGGCCGCCTTCGAAACCTACCTTGTGGTAGCCGCCCGCACGGGATTTTTGGCCTTTATGGCCACGGCCCGCAGTTTTGCCCAGGCCCGAGCCGATGCCGCGGCCGACACGGCGCTTGGCATGCTTGGAGCCGGAGGCCGGCTTGATCGTGTTCAGTTGCATGTTGCTCTTCCTCGTGCGGTGGGCGCCTTACAGCACCAACACCAGGTAGGAAATCTTGTTGATCATGCCGCGCACCGAGGGGGTGTCTTCCAGCACGCTCTCGCTGTTGACCTTGCGCAGACCCAGGCCGCGCACGGTGTCGCGGTGGGACTGCTTGCAGCCGATCGGGCTGCGAACCAGTTTGACCTTCAAGGTCTTCTTGGTTTCTGTCGTCATCGATGTTCTCCTGCGCGATGGATCAGTTGAAGATCTCTTCAACCGTCTTGCCGCGCTTGGCAGCGACCTCGGCCGGCGTGGTCGAGCGCTTCAGTGCGTCCAGCGTGGCGCGCACCATGTTGTACGGGTTGGTCGAACCATGGCTCTTGGCCACGATGTCGGTCACGCCCATCACCTCGAACACCGCGCGCATCGGGCCGCCGGCGATGATGCCGGTACCAGCCGGAGCCGGTGCCATCAGCACTCGTGCCGCACCGTGCTCGCCTTCCACCTTGTGGAAGAGCGTGCCGTTCTTCAGAGCGACCTTGACCATGCCGCGGCGAGCCGCTTCCATGGCCTTCTGCACCGACACCGGCACTTCCTTGGCTTTGCCCTTGCCCATGCCGATGCGGCCATCGCCGTCACCGACCACAGTCAGCGCCGCAAAGCTCAGAGTACGACCGCCCTTGACAACCTTGGTGACGCGGTTGACCGCAATCATCTTTTCCTTCAGGCCGTCGTCGCTGCCTTCGGTCTGCGCGCGGGGTTGAAACTTTGCCATGTTGCTATTCCTTCGCCGCTATCAGAACTGGAGACCGGCTTCACGCGCGGCTTCCGCCAGCGCCTTCACGCGGCCGTGGTAGGCGAAACCAGCGCGGTCGAACGCGACCTTCTCGACGCCAGCAGCCTTGGCCTTCTCGGCAATGCGCTTGCCCACCAGGGCCGCTGCCGCGGCGCTGCCACCGGCGCCGGCCAGCTGGTCGCGCAGGTCCTTCTCGACCGTCGAGGCCGAGGCAACGACGCGCGTGCCGTCTTCCGAGATGACGTTGGCGTAGATGTGCAGGTTCGAACGGAAGACCGTCAAACGAGCGACGCCTTGCTTGGCAATGCGCTCGCGCGTTTGACGCGAGCGACGCAGACGCTGTTCTTTTTTGTTCAGCATGGTGTCGCTCCTTACTTCTTCTTGGTCTCTTTGAGGACCACGCGCTCATCGGAGTAGCGGATACCCTTGCCCTTGTAGGGCTCAGGCGGCCGGATGGCGCGAACCTCGGCGGCGATCTGGCCGACGACCTGACGGTCGGCGCCCTTGATCACGATTTCGGTCGGCGTCGCCGTCGTCACAGTGATGCCGACAGGCATGTCCTTGACGACCGGGTGCGAGAAACCGATCTGCAGATTCAATTTCTGACCCTGAGCTTGGGCACGGAAGCCCACGCCGACCAGGTTCAGCTTCTTCTCAAAGCCTTTGCTGACGCCGTTGACCATGTTGGCCACCAGCGCACGCATCGTGCCGCTCATGGCATTGGCTTCGGTGGAATCATTGGCCGGCGCAAATTGCACCGAGCCGGCTTCGTTCTTGACCGTCACCAGCGCGTTCACAGAGCGCACCAGGATGCCATTGGCGCCCTTCACGGTGATCTGGTCGGCGGTGACCTTCACGTCCACGCCTTGCGGGACGGTGATCGGCATTTTTCCAACGCGGGACATTGCTCGACTCCTTCCCTTAGGCCACGTAGCACAGCACTTCGCCACCGACACCGGCGGCTCGTGCTTTGCGGTCAGTCATCACGCCCTTGGGCGTGGTGACGATAGCAACACCCAGGCCATTCATGACCTGCGGGATCGCGTCACGACCGCGGTAGATGCGCAAGCCAGGACGGCTGACGCGCTCGATGCGCTCGATGACGGGACGACCGGCGTAGTACTTCAGGCCGATCTCTAGTTCGTTCTTGCCGCTGTCACCCTTGATGGCGAAGGTATCGATATAGCCCTCGTCCTTCAGCACCTGCGCGATCGCGACCTTGAGTTTGGACGCCGGCATGGTCACCGAGGTCTTCTCAACGGCTTGCGCGTTGCGAATGCGGGTCAGCATGTCGGCGATAGGATCACTCATGCTCATGGTGTTTTCTCCTTGTCGCCTCGATTACCAGCTGGCCTTGATCACGCCAGGAATGTCGCCCTTGAAGGCGAGCTCGCGGATCTTGTTACGGGCCAGACCGAACTTGCGGAACGTACCGCGGGGACGACCCGTCAACACGCAACGGTTGCGCAAGCGGGTCGGATTGGCGTTGCGCGGAAGCTTCTGCAGCTCGAGGCGGGCAGCGTAGCGCTCGTCGTCGGACTTCTTGGCGTCGTTGATGATCGCCTTCAGTTCGGCGTATTTCTTCGCAAACTTGGCGACCAGCTTTTCGCGCTTGTCTTCACGCTGCATGAGAGAGGTTTTAGCCACAGGTCACCTCAGTTCTTGAACGGGAAGCGGAACGCAGCGAGCAGTGCCTTGCACTCGTCGTCGGTCTTCGCAGTGGTCGTGAAGGAAATGTTCATGCCACGGATCGCGTCGATCTTGTCGTACTCGATTTCGGGGAAGATGATCTGTTCCTTGACACCGATGTTGTAGTTGCCACGGCCGTCGAACGAACGACCAGAGATGCCGCGGAAGTCGCGCACTCGGGGCAGCGCAACCGTCACGAAACGGTCCAGGAATTCGAACATGCGGGCGCCGCGCAGCGTGACCATGCAGCCGATGGGCACACCGTCACGGATCTTGAAGCCGGCGATCGCCTTCTTCGACTTGGTGACCACGGGCTTTTGGCCGGCGATCTTGGTCAGGTCGCCGATGGCGTGGTCCATGACCTTCTTGTCCGCAACCGCTTCGCTGACACCCATGTTCAGGGTGATCTTGGTCAGACGCGGGACTTCCATCACCGACTGGTAGCCGAACTTGGCCATCATGTCGGGCACCACCTTCTCTTGGTAGAAGGCATGCAGGCGCGCCACGATCGCGGCTTTTTGCTGTTGACTCATGCTCGCACTCCTCAGGCCTTGATCTCTTCGCCGCTGGACTTGAAGACGCGAACGCCGTTGTCCTTGGTCTTGCGGGACTCTTGATCGGCCTTGCTCAGCAACTTGATACCGACGCGATCGGCTTTGCCGGTTGCGGGGTTAAAGATGGCCACGTTGGACTGGTGGATCGGCATCGTCTTGTCGATTACGCCGCCGGTCGTACCCTTCAACGGGTTCGGCTTGACGTGCTTCTTGACCATGTTGATGCCCTCGACCATCACGTGGTCGGCATCGATGCGCTCGGCCACAGTGCCGCGCTTGCCCTTGTCGCGGCCCGTCAGCACCACGACCTGGTCGCCCTTGCGAATCTTGTTCATCGCGTTTCCTTTACTCGTGGCAAGTGCTTCAGAGCACTTCCGGCGCCAGCGACACGATCTTCATGAAGCGCTCGGAGCGCAGTTCGCGCGTCACGGGGCCGAAGATGCGGGTGCCGATCGGCTCCAGCTTGGCATTCAGCAGCACGGCGGCATTGCCGTCGAACTTGATCAGCGAGCCGTCCTGGCGACGCACGCCCTTGGCGGTACGCACGACCACGGCGCTGTAGACCTCGCCCTTCTTGACGCGGCCACGCGGCGCGGCTTCCTTGATCGACACCTTGATGATGTCGCCAATGCCCGCATACCGGCGCTTGGAACCGCCCAGCACCTTGATGCACATGACGGACTTCGCGCCCGTGTTGTCAGCGACGTCAAGTCGCGATTGCATTTGGATCATTTGTGTCCCCAACTTGTCCCGTCGCACCCGCCGGAGAGAAGGCGCGTCGGTCAGTCTTGGGCCCGTCAGCCGCCGCCTCGAGTTGTCCTCAGGCAGCGTCTGTTTGGGCGGATCCGGCACCCAACCCGCACGAACGTACAGGCCGAATCCCGGCGAAGCTGTAGATTATGGGGGACAACCAGAACGTGTGTCAAGCGCTTAGGTCGTCCTTCTTCAAATCAGGCGTGGAGGTTCAGCGGGCGGCTTTGGCCTGGTCCAGCATCGTTGCCGCGTCGCTGACCTCGAACTTGCTGGGTGCCTCGATGTTCAGTGTCTTGACCACGCCATCGACAACCAACATCGAGTACCGCTGCGAGCGTTGGCCCATGCCACCGGCGGACAGGTCCAATGTCAGGCCTGTGGCGCGGGTGAAGTCGCCGCTGCCATCGGCCATCATGCGCACCTTGCCGGCGGTCCTCTGATCACGACCCCAAGCGCCCATCACGAAGGCGTCATTGACCGACACGCACCAGATTTCGTCGACACCGGCCGCCTTCAACTCGCCAGCCTGCTCCACATAACCCGGCACATGCTTAGCCGAGCAGGTCGGGGTGAAGGCCCCCGGCAGCGCGAACAACGCGATGGTCTTGCCAGCGGTGGCCTTGTCAATATCGAAGGCGTTCGGGCCGAGCGAACAGCCGCCGCCTTCGACCTCGATGAATTCCTTCAGGGTGCCTGCGGGCAGCTTGTCTCCAACCTTGATCATGGGTTCTCCTCGTGAGGCAGCGTGTGGGTCGCTGCAAATGCAAAACGGCCGGGCGCCAGTATTCCAGCGTTCCGGCCGTTCATCGCAGCGACGAGGCACAAGACCCCTTCGCGGCGCGGGCTTGACAGTCTTAGACCAGACGGGCCTTCTCGACCATGCGGGTCACGACCCAGTTCTTGGTCTTGGACAGCGGGCGGGTCTCGGCGATCTCGACCATATCGCCCGTGTGGTACTCACCCTTTTCGTCGTGGGCGTGGTACTTGCGCGAGCGGGCGACGATCTTGCCGTAGAGCTCGTGCGCGGTACGGCGCTCGACCAGCACAGTGACGGTCTTCGAACGCTTGTCGCTGACGACCTTGCCGACCAGGGTGCGGGTGTTCGTGGTCGCCGCTTCTTGAGCTTGCGTCATTTGGCGGCTTCCTTCTTCTTCTGGGCCAGGATGGTCTTGGCGCGGGCGATGTCGCGACGGGTCTCACCCAGGGTTGCCGTGTTCGACAGCTGCTGGGTGCCCTTTTGCATACGCAGGCCGAAGTGCGCCTTCAGGAGGTCAGTGACCTCCTTTTCGAGCGCAGCCACGTCCTTGGCGCGCAGTTCAGATGCTTTCATGGTGCTTTCCTTTTCAGGCGCCGATCTGGCGAGCCACGAAGGTGCAACGCAACGGCAGCTTCGCAGCGGCCAGCGTGAACGCTTCGCGCGCCAGTTCTTCGGGAACGCCGTTGATCTCGTACAGCACCTTGCCTGGCTGGATCTCGGCGACGTAGTACTCGGGGTTGCCCTTGCCGTTACCCATCCGGACTTCGGCCGGCTTCTGCGAAATCGGCTTGTCCGGGAAGATGCGGATGAAGATGCGGCCACCGCGCTTGATGTGGCGCGAAATGGCACGACGGGCCGCTTCGATCTGGCGGGCGGTCAGACGACCACGCTCGGTGGCCTTCAGACCGAAATCGCCGAACGACACGTTGGCGCCGCGGGTAGCGACGCCGGTGTTGCGGCCCTTCTGTTCTTTGCGGTACTTGCGACGTGCTGGTTGCAGCATGCTTATTCTCCTTTGCCTTCGCCGCCAGCAGTCGGCGCGGCGACTTTGCGCACTCGCTTGACAGCCGGGGCGGCCGGGGCGGCAGCGCCACCTTCGGCAGGCTTGTCGGCACCCAAGCGCGGGGCGCCGCGGTCGCCACGATCACCGCCCGGACGGCCACGGCCGGTCGGGGCGCCCGGACGAGCCGGACGACGGGGGCGACGCTCTTCTTCCTGGCCCTCGGGCTTGGCCACCGGGGTTTCGCCGGCGCCCAGACGGTCACCGCGATACACCCACACCTTGACGCCGATGACGCCGTAGGTGGTCTTGGCTTCCGAGAAGCCGTAGTCGATGTCGGCCTTCAGGGTGTGAAGAGGCACGCGGCCTTCGCGGTACCACTCGGTACGTGCGATTTCGATGCCGTTCAGGCGGCCGGCGGACATGATCTTGATGCCCTGGGCGCCCAGGCGCATGGCGTTCTGCATCGCACGCTTCATCGCGCGGCGGAACATGATGCGCTTTTCCAGCTGCTGGGTGATCGAGTCGGCGATCAGCTGGGCATCGATTTCGGGCTTGCGCACTTCCTCGATGTTCACTGCTACCGGCACGCCCAGGCGGCGGGTCAGTTCGGCCTTCAGGTTCTCGATGTCCTCGCCCTTCTTGCCGATCACGACGCCCGGACGAGCCGAGTAGATCGTGATGCGGGCGTTCTTGGCGGGGCGCTCGATCAGGATGCGCGAGACGGCAGCGTTCTTCAGGCGCGTCTTCAGGTAGTCGCGCACCTGCAGGTCTTCGGCCAGCATCGTGGCGAAGTTGCGGCTGTTCGCGTACCAGCGCGACGCCCAGGCACGGGTGACGGGCAGGCGGAAGCCGGTCGGATGGATTTTTTGTCCCATGGTCTTCCTCAGTTCCCCACGGTCACGTAGATGTGGCAGGTGCCCTTGCTGATGCGGTTGCCACGGCCCTTGGCACGGGCCGAGAAACGCTTCAGCGTGGTGCCTTGCTCCACGTAGATCGAGGTGACCTTCAGTTCGTCGATGTCGGCGCCGTCGTTGTGCTCGGCGTTCGCGATCGCGGACTCCAGCGCCTTCTTGACGATGCCGGCGGCCTTCTTCTGCGTGAAGCTCAGGATGTTCAGCGCCTGGTCGACGCGCTTGCCGCGCACCAGGTCAGCCACCAGCCGACCCTTGTCGGCCGACAGGCGAACACCACGAACGATTGCTTTGGTTTCCATCGTCGTGTCCTTTTACTTCTTGGCCTTTTTGTCCGCGGGGTGACCCTTGAACGTACGGGTCAGTGCGAACTCGCCGAGCTTGTGGCCGACCATCTGGTCGGTCACATACACCGGCACGTGCTGCTTGCCGTTGTGCACGGCAATGGTCAGGCCGATGAAGTCGGGCAGGATGGTCGAGCGACGCGACCAAGTCTTGATCGGCTTCTTGTCCTTCGTGGTCACGGCCTTGTCGGCCTTGGCCAGAAGGTGGTGGTCCACAAAGGGACCCTTCTTGAGTGAACGTGCCATCTTCTACGGCCTCACTTCTTGCGACGCGAGACGATGAACGTCTGCGTGCGCTTGTTGTTCCGCGTGCGGTAACCCTTGGTCAGCGTGTTCCACGGCGACACCGGGGCTTGACCTTCGCCGGTACGGCCTTCGCCGCCGCCGTGCGGGTGGTCCACCGGGTTCATCGCGACACCGCGCACGGTCGGACGGATGCCCTTCCAGCGGATGGCGCCAGCCTTGCCGTACTGGCGCAGGTTGTGCTCTTCATTCGACACCTCGCCGATCGTGGCGCGGCAGTCGATGTGGATCTTGCGCACTTCACCCGAGCGCAGGCGAACCTGCGAGTAGGTGCCTTCACGCGCCATCAGCGTCACCGAGGTGCCGGCCGAGCGGGCGATCTGAGCACCCTTACCCGGCAGCATTTCGACGCAGTGGATGGTCGAGCCGACAGGGATGTTGCGGATCGGCAGTGTGTTGCCCGCCTTGATCGGCGCTTCAGCGCCGCTCAGGATGGTCGAACCGACTTCCAGACCGCGCGGGGCGATGATGTAGCGGCGCTCGCCATCGGCGTAGCACACCAGCGCAATGTGCGCCGTGCGGTTCGGGTCGTACTCGATGCGCTCAACCTTGGCCGGGATGCCGTCCTTGTTGCGCTTGAAGTCGACCACACGGTAGTGGTGCTTGTGACCACCGCCCTTGTGGCGGATGGTGATGTGGCCGTTGTTGTTGCGACCGGCATTCTGCTTCTGGGGTTCCAGCAGCGAAGCTTCCGGAGCGCCCTTGTGCAGGTGCGGGTGCACCACCTTCACGACGGCGCGGCGGCCGGCGGAGGTCGGTTTGACTTTAACGACTGGCATGATTTACGCAGCCTCCCCGGAGAAGTTGAGCTCTTGGCCCGCCTTCAGCGAGACATAGGCCTTCTTGACGTGGTCACGACGGCCGATCGAGCGACCGAAGCGCTTGACCTTGCCCTTGACGTTGACCACCGACACGGCCTCGACTTCGACCTTGAACAGCAGTTCGACGGCCGCCTTGATCTCAAGCTTGGTGGCGTCGCGCTGCACCTTGAACATCACCTGGTTGTGCTTCTCGGCGACCTGCGTGGCCTTTTCGGACACGATCGGGGCGATCAGCACCTGGGCCAGGCGGCTCTCGTTGGCCTTCGACGGGCCGGGATTGATACGGCTGCTCATGCGAACATCTCCTTGAGCTGCTCGATCGCGGCCTTGGTCACCAGCACCTTCTTGTAGAAGACCAGTGACAGGGATCGGCGTAGCGCGGCTCGACGACCAGCACGTTGGGCAGGTTGCGCGAAGCCAGGATCAGGTTGTCGTCGACGGTGTCGGCGATCACCATCACCGAGTCCAGGCCCATGGCCTTGAACTTGGCGGCCAGCAGCTTGGTCTTGGGCGCTTCGACGGTCAGCGAATCGACCACCGCCAGACGGCCGTCGCGGGCCAGCTGCGACAGGATCGCGGCCATGCCGGCGCGGTACATCTTCTTGTTGACCTTGTGCGAGAAGTTCTCGTCCGGGCTGTTCGGGAAGATCCGACCGCCCCCGCGCCACAGCGGCGACGAGGTCATACCGGCACGAGCGCGGCCGGTGCCCTTCTGGCGGAACGGCTTCTTGGTCGAGTGGTGAACTTCGGCGCGGGTCAGCTGCTTGCGGGTGCCTTGACGCGCGTTGGCCTGGTAGGCCACGACGATCTGGTGCACCAGCGCTTCGTTGTAGTCGCGCGCGAACACGGTGTCAGGCGCGTCCACCTTCGAGGTGGCCTGGCCTTGTTCGTTCAGGAGCTCGAGTTGCATCAGTTGGCTCCCTTCTTGACCTTCACCTTGACGGCGGGACGCACGACCACATGGCCGTTCTTGGCGCCCGGCACCGCGCCACGCACCAGCAGCAGCTGGCGGGCTTCGTCGATGCGAATCACGTCGAGGTTCTGGGTCGTGACGGTCACGTCGCCCAGGTGGCCGGACATCTTCTTGCCCGGAAACACACGACCCGGGTCCTGAGCCATCGAGATCGAGCCCGGCACGTTGTGTGAACGGCTGTTGCCGTGCGACGCGCGCTGCGAGCGGAAATTGTGGCGCTTGATGGTGCCCGTGAAGCCCTTGCCGATCGAGGTGCCCTGCACGTCGACCTTCTGGCCAGCGGCGAACAGCGTGACGGGCACAGTGCCGCCAGCTTTGTACTCGGCGGCCACTTCAGCGGCAACGCGGAATTCCTTCAGGACTTCACCGGCTTCAACGCCCGCTTTCGCGAGGTGGCCGGCTTCCGGCTTGGTCACCCGCGAAGCTTTGCGGGTGCCGAACGCCACTTGAATGGCGCTGTAGCCGTCGATCTCAACGGTCTTGACCTGAGCCACGCGGTTGTTGGACACGTCGAGCACGGTCACGGGAACGGCGTCGCCGTCGTCCGTGAACACGCGCATCATGCCCACCTTGCGGCCCAGCAATCCGAGGCGATTGCTAAGACTCATGGTTTTACTCCGCCCCTCGCCACTCAAACGGTGACCAAAGGGCTGGTTACACGACCCGACATCGATTGGCCGGGCTGACTAATGGAAAACGGGTGACTGAAGTTTTGGCACCTCTGTCACCCACTTCCGGGAAAGCTCGTGAGTATAGCAGCTGCGGTCGAACCCGCAACCGCCGCCCTCACGAGCGAGCCGCTTTACTGCAGCTTGATTTCGACGTCCACGCCGGCCGGCAGGTCCAGCTTCATCAGTGCGTCGACGGTCTTGTCGGTCGGATCGACAATGTCCATCAGGCGCTGGTGCGTGCGGATCTCGAACTGGTCGCGCGACGTCTTATTGACGTGCGGCGAACGCAGGATGTCGAACCGCTGCATACGGGTCGGCAGGGGCACGGGGCCCTTGACGATCGCGCCGGTGCGCTTGGCCGTCTCAACGATTTCCAGCGCCGATTGGTCGATCAGCTTGTAGTCGAAGGCTTTCAGGCGAATACGGATCTTTTGCTTTTGCATGGGGTCCGCCTTACTCGATGATCTTGGCGACGACGCCGGCGCCGACGGTGCGGCCACCTTCACGGATGGCGAAGCGCAGGCCTTCTTCCATCGCGATCGGGTTGATCAGCTTGACGGTGATGCTGACGTTGTCGCCAGGCATGA
>Ga0307515_10021272_pt1 | contig 11511 bp, 12 predicted proteins | sample 17_EM_MG_FD_194513 | JGI IMG/M metagenome (GOLD analysis project Ga0307515, IMG submission 194513) | Populus trichocarpa ectomycorrhiza microbial communities from riparian zone in the Pacific Northwest, United States - 17_EM | ecosystem: Host-associated > Plants > Roots > Unclassified | place... | reverse complement strand
TTTTGAGAATTTAGGTTGTACCGCGTTAACGAGCTTTGTGGAATAGTCAAATGTGAAAATAGTCAAATATGAAAATCCAGAACTTAATATTAGTTTTTCTTTTCAAATAAAAGGATTAAATTATTATTTCATTAAAAAACACAAGGATTAAATAATTATTATTATTTCAGAACTAGGGTTTTTATACTGCTTTGTCTCTCAGTTTTGTAACTCTTCACGATTCACCATGCTTTACGCGGTAGGAAGCAAAACACCACCACCATTATTCTCTTTGTTAATGGAAACAGTAGCTAACAGCGAAGACCTGCTAACCGAAATCCTTGCCCTTCTTTCCCTGAAATCTGTGAAGAACTCTTATTAACAAAGAGATTGAAAGAACTGAGGGGGAGAAATAGAAGAAGAAGAGGGAGAGATGAAAACTACAGTAGCAGATTTTCTTAGTTATTTTTTGAAAAACACATTACAGAAATCATTCCTATTAGACACCAAATTTCCTTCCAATTCTATCTGTCTAACTAACTAATAAACTTCCACTAACAGCTAATAACTGTCACCAACTGTTTTAATAACAATTTCACGTGTTAAATCCCTAACTACTTCAAGATGACACTTTTGTTTTTTTCTTCCTTATCACATAATTAACTCGCAACTCATTCTTTAGCCCACATGCATCTAATACTCTCCTGATCCATAATGTAACAATTTCCCCTCATTGAAAGGATTCGTGACCTCCAGAATCTGTACAGAAATCTAGAAATTCCTTGCTAAGCTCATCAAGATCTTCCTAGGTGGCATCTTCCTCAAAAAGATTTGACCGAGCCCATTGTAGCAACCTTGTTACCTTTTTTCATTAATTTCCTATTTATAATCACTATTAGAACCACCTTGAATTTACCAAATTCATCCATAATTAGGTAATGGGAGAGGTAGTAATAAGCCTAAAAATCCATTCTCTCCAATTTCATCCTCTTACAAACACCACATTCTTCAACCATCTGCTTAATCAATTGTTTCATAGCTACCCAATAAAACAATGCATTTAACCTCTCAACTTTGCAACAAAAAAAAGGCTTGCGGGTTCACTAGTTGGCATGTGGGATTGCTAACAAATGAGGACAGCTTGTGTGTGACTTGGGGAAGGCGCATACGAATTCTGGAGAGACATGGCAGTAATGTATCTGTGGAGAGGTGCAGCTTTGTCTATGGCCAGACGAGATCGATGGGATTGTCTCAATGCCTTGGGTTGGACTCAAAGGTTATTTTAACTCTGTTAGGGAACAAGCAGGACCCTAGAGAAGACGTTAGTCGCAGCTTGGTTCGAAAATGGGTTGATGACGAGAATGTCAGCTTGACATTGCAGAATCGATGGATATCATTCTGGATGCGAATATGGCCAGAACCGAGAGGTTGTGTGTGGGCGACCTTGAACTGTGATAGTGTACAGACTTGAGACAAAGGTGCTTCAGAATTGATTCGACGAGGACGTCGACTTTTTCTGGTGAGGGAGGTTTGTCACAGGGTTAAATTCGTCAGGGGTACATTGACAAAATAGTGTTGGTTTAGACACAGTGAACAGTGTCGAATTCGACAGCATCAACGAATTCAGCAGCAGTGTCAAATTTAGCAGCGTCGACAGAATCGATAGCAGGGGCTGATGATAAGTCTGGACGATGGAATGTCCTAGGCTTGAAGAAACAGTGTTGGAATGACACAATAGGACAATGTCAAATTCGGCAGCACTGATAAGATCGACAACGTTGATGAATTCGGCAGCGTCGACAAAATCAACAGTAGGGGTGACGATAAGTCTGAACAATGGACAGTCCAAGACTTGACGTAAACACTACTGGCACGAATGGCAACATGCATCAATAGTGGCAGCGTGCATGAACGTTGACAGATGTAGCAGTGTACGTTTAGCGATTTGGTACCATTGATATATTGGTGCAATGGGCTAATGAGATTGGGAACTTCGACGACAGATAGTCCAAGGCATGCAGACACCTATTCTGGCAGCATGGAAGGTCGCAGAAAGTACAATTGGCTTGTTAGGTGGCAGGCCAAGGAAAAAGCAGCAGTTATTGGTAGTTTTCCAGCAGACCAAACTGACCAAACATGGCCCATGTCTTAAGAGACAATTTTGTTGTAATCTTCCATGTAATAGGTTGTATATAGGTGCGTATTCATTCTCTGGGATGCAAAACACTTGTTCATAGCACACACACTAATGAACTTATGTATACCCTTTGTTGATGAAACTAAGGTTAGGAGTGTTTTCCTGTAATAATGTGTGTGCTTGGTTCCGTGCATCTTCACTTATGTATTCCACTTGTTTATAATGTTAAAAAAGTGTGGGTAACCTCTTGGGGTGTGGGACAAACTAGTTGTAAGTAAACACGAGTGAATCGGTGAGGAAAAGGCTGAGTCTAGTGGGACTAGACTGTTGCACAAGGCCTATTTTTGGATGAAAAATTGACCTCGTGACACTTTTCATGGCGATGAGGGATGGTAAAAACCGTGAAAGCAAGAGTTTTTCCAAGGCTGCCAGGAAAAAAGGCTCCTCAGGTAGCCGGGTGCGATAACTCGACGTGGTTATCATGCCTACGACGCGTCATTCAATTCTCTTCCCTATCAACTTAACTCCCGATGGCGGGATTATAGGCCTACAGTTACAAGGTTAAATCCGTCAGGAGATACGCTGATGAAACAGTGCTTGTTTAGACACAATGGGCAGCCTCGATGAAATTGGCAAAGTCGATAGAATCAGCAGCAGGTACTGACGATGAGTCTAGATGATGGATAGCCCAAGGCTTGATGAAAAAGACTGATGGTTTAGACATTGGGGCAATGGCAGCCCGTAGGACAATGCCGGTAAAATTAGTAGCAGTGTCAATTTCGGCAGCGTTGGCTTATTGGCACAGTGGGCTGATATGGATGGGACCTTGCGCAGTGGACAGTGAAAGTAATAGTTTTTTCGAGGCTGCCAGGAAAAACACGCCTCGGGATGGCCAGGTGAGATGACCCGGCAGACCGCGCGGCTATCGTGCCAGCAGTGAGTCATTCAATTCTCTGCCTTATCAGCATAACTCCCAATATACTATTCACTTATTTGAAAGAAGAGATTTATCTCTTCATCCTCAACCAACAAAAAACGCTCCTCAGGATGGCTGGGTAAGATGACCCGGCGGCTCGCGTGGCCATCGTGCTCGCGACGAGTCATTTAATTCTCTGCTTTATCAATATAACTCCCGATATACTATTCGCTTTTTCAGAAGAAGAGATCTCTTCCTCCTCGGCTGGCAAAAAATGCTCCTCAGGATGGCCAGGTGCGATAACTCAGCGGATCACGCGGACCACGACGTGTCATTCAAATCATTGCCCTATCGGCTATAAATACTAATGGTGGGATTAGAGGCTTACCATGGTGGTGGTGAGTGGCGAAGACCGTGAAAGCAATAGCTTTTCAAAGGCTGCCAGGAAAAACGCTCCTCAGGATGGCGGGGTGAGATGACCCGGCGATCGCGCAACTATCGTGCCCGCAATGAGTCATTCAATTCTCTGACCTATCAACTTAACTCCCGGTGGTGGGATTAGAGGTCTACCGTCATAGCCTTAAGCGCAAGGGCGCACCAACGAATCGTTGTTAGGCAATAGAAGCACGCAGGTGTAGGGGCAGCATGCATGGGCAGTGCAGATTTTGACAGTGAGCATAACGAGTGTGTGTGAACAGCGGGTTCATGCTTCGCATCACTCTTGGCTTAGACGATAGATTGTCTAAGGTATCTTGAGTTGTACGTGAGGGCTGACATCATGGGAAATCAGTTTGGACAGTTGGTTTGTTGGGTGGCAGACCAAGTTGCTTGTGGGCAGTTACGAGTTAATTGGTTGTCTTTGGAATGTGCTGTACAGTTAATGGATCTGCCTAGAGGCAATTTTCTTTGTAACTTTCATTGTATATTGATGTATTACATAGGGCCTAAATGTGGGTAGTATGCAGATCAGATTGTGCATAGCACACACACATTGTTGTTGTGTATTCCTTTGTTGACGGATAAATAAAAGGTTGGGTTTATTCCCGTAAATTGCTTGTGTTGTTCTTGTGCTGTGTTTGATTAATTTTTTTGATTAAATGTAAGAATATATTATAGATCAAAAGTAACAATGCTGTAAAACAACAAATACAGAGAAAATATATACAAATAAACCAGAATAAGGGACAAGCTTCCTAGGAAACATATAGGAAAGCATCTAGAAAGCATTACAGTCCGCTACCAAATAAAATAAAAACTAAAGCCAAGGAACGCCCAAAATAAATTACAACTAATAGCCAATGACTCCTCCATACAAAGACGCAGACTCATCCATGCAGAGACATAAGCAACCCAGCTACCAGCCATCCAAGTAAAGACAAAGAAATCTTCAAGACACCCATGCAGAGACAGTAAAAACCTAGCCAAGGGACAGCCAAAACAAATATAACACTACCAGCTAAGAACAGTAGACAACAGCTCATCCATGTAGAGACGAACCATCATCCAAAACGAAGGCAAACTATTAGGCTCATCATGCAGGGACAAAGAACTTTCAGCTCATCCATGCAGAGAAAAACACCAGCCATCCATGTAAAGACGTAGAAATCTTCAAGTCATCCGTGCAAAGACAGAGAAAACCCAGCTAAATAATAGCCAAAACAAATTAATACACTAGCAGCAAAAAACAGTGGACATCAGCTCATCTATGCAGATACAAGGAACCATGCAGAAACTCATGTAGGCCAAAGCCACACCGAAAAAATAAGGAGCTTATTGCAGTACAATACCAGAGACATCACATCAGTTCACCCATGCAAAGACGTAGACATCATGCAGCCACCAGCCAAAGAACCAGCAGCAACCCATGAGCTCTTACATGCAGGGATGTGGAAATCTTCAGGCCAACCATGCAGAGACGAAAGAGACTCAGCCAAGAAATAGCCAAAATAAATAAAACACTACCAGCCAAAAATAGTAGATAGAGGCTCATCAATGCAGAGACGCAAAAACCATACAGAAAACCATGCACGTCCAAGCTACACCAAAATGCAAAGGAGCTCATATCAGCTGGCAACACTGTAGGCTAGGTGATTTTTTTCATGGAAATACAAGATTATGTAAAACAATATTTGGAATTTCCTGAAGATAGCCTTGACTGATTTAGCAATGTTATTGAAAATACGCATGTTTCTTTCTTCACAAATCAAATACACTAGAATAGCAAGAGAGACTCTTCTCATTCTTGGCTGCAACCCTTTTTTGTTATTGTGTAGAACCCGAATGACTCTGTTTAAGGAAGGCATACTACTGTAAAGCTTGAGCCAAAATCTAGCCTTGCTCCAAAGAGAAAACGACCAATCACAACTGAAGAAGAGGTGAGCATGGGATTCATTAGCATTCTGACAAAGAGAGCATATAGGATCAAGGGAGAGAAACTGGAGTTTGCCTCTTGTTCTCAACTTGCCTAACATTGCCAGCTATAGGGAGAAGTTGTGCCTTGAAAGAGACCATTGTTCCCATACCACACTAGCCTTCTGGACAGGATTAGCTTTATATCTAAAGAAATCATATGCATTGGTTGTAAAAGACCCCGATACAGAGTGCCAGCTTGAGAGCATTTGTTGCATTGCAGCAATCCCATCACATAGCTCAATCATTTTGTTACAAAGAGAGAATATTGACTTCCAAATAGGAGAATCTGTCTTCTTAACTTCTGAGGACTAGATAGAGGTATGAGTAATATAGTAATGATCTACCCATCAAATCCAAAGGGAATCCGATTTCAAGTGAATGTTCCAGAGATGTTTGGCAAAAAAAATTATCATTTCTAACTTCGATATCAAGGACTGTCAGACCCCCTTAATCTTTTGGTAAACACACCTGCTTTCAAGCAATTAGAGCAGAATTAATCTTGCTAATAACTACAGTTGGAATTGGAAAAATACTGATCCAAAACTACACCATACCTTGCAGGACAGATTTAATTAACTTCAGTCGACTAGTATAGAAGAGATGCTTACCCATCCAACTCTGAATAGCCAATTCTAACTTGTGAATAAGAGGAGAGAATTGGCTGGCTAGAAGCCTGTGAGGGTTGAGAGGAACGCCTAGGTATTCGAAGGGAAAACTCCCTTTAGTAAACTTTGAGAAACAGAGAATGGCTTGCTTCATTTCCCCTGAAACTCCAGCAAAGAATATAGAAGATTTGGTTGTGTTAATCTCAAGGCCAGATGTCTCCCCAAAAACATTAAGCTGGTGAAGAACAATACTAACAGAAGCCATGTCACAATGGTAGAGCAAGAGAATGTCATCAGCGAAATCGAGATGGTTGATTCCCAAAGCTTGGCATTTGGGATGAAAGTGGAAGCCAGGATGTTGAGTATTTATTTTCAGCAATCTAGAGAAGTACTCCATGCCTATGATGAAGAGATAGGGCGATAATGGATCTCCTTGCCGAACACCAAATTTACCTTTGAAGAAGCCAAAGAGACTGTCAGACATAAAAAGAGGTGGTCTCAACACATTTCATAATAAGATGGACAAACCTAGCAGGGAACCCCAAGAGCTGAAGGAGATCACGGAGAAAGAGCCATTGGACCGAATCAAATGCCTTTCTAAAATCAATCTTGATGGTACAACGAGGGGAGACATGTTTCCGCCCATATTGTCTTAGAAGCTCTTGCATGAGATTAATATTATCTGTCATGTACCTCCCTCTAAAAAAAGCATTCTAAGAAGGGCTGATAATATCATTAAGCACATGAGCCAGCCCCCATGCTAGAATCTTGGAAATAACTTTGTAAGTGACATTTCAGCAGGAAATGGGTCTGTAATCTGTAGTCGAGCTTGCATTTGTTGATTTTGGAACAAGGGCAATGATAGAGTGATTAATTTGCCTGAGAATCTCTCCTGAGGCAAAGAAATCTTGAATGGCTGAACAAAAATCTCCACCAACAACATTTCAAGCTTTTTTAAAGAAGGCAAAGGTATACCCATCTAGGTTTGGGGCTTTGTCATCACCCATACTGAAAAAAGCTTGCTTGATATCATCAACAGTTACAGGAGCAAACAAAAAATCATGAGAATCAGTATTAACGCAAGGACCACAATGAACCACCGCAGCACTTGGCAGGAGAGTAGGCTTGGAAGTCCCTAGGAGCTTTTTATAGCATGAGACAAATTCTTTACTAACCGATGTAGTGGGTAGACTGTCACTACGAAGAATAGCAGGAATATGGTTTCTCCTATAACGTTGGCTCATCAAGGAGTGAAAAAACCTAGTTCCCTTGTCACTGTTTTTCAAGAAAGCACATTTCAGCTTCTGGCTAAAAAACATTTTCTCGACTGATTTTAAATTTATAAGATTCAGCCTCTACTGCTTTTCAAGCATTAAAAGATGACCATTGTCCCTAGCATTCTACAAGAGGAGTTGAGTATCATCCAAGTCCTTTTCTACTCTAGCTACCCTCTCTGAAATGTGGCTGAAGTGAAGATTGTTCAAAGTCTTCAGGACTCCCTTCAACATCTTGAGCTTTTTACATAGAATATACATATAAGACCCATAGATATCCATAGTCCAATGTCGAGAGATGAGTTCCAAGAACTGGGGATGAGCAGCCCGCATATTAAGAATTTAAAAATACGTTTGCCATGGAGTTCCCGCAATCCTAGCTGGACAGAGGCGGAAGAGTGATTCGAGAAAGCTCCTAGAGCACCAAAGTGAACATAGGCCATTTACTGCAAGGTGAACCAATGAGTGTTTACCATAACCCTATAAATTTTAGTCCATATTGTGTCATTTGTCCATGTAAAATGACAACCCATAGAGTTCACGTCAGCTATCCCAAGGTCTGCACAGCACTCCCTGAAATCTGAAATTTCATAGTTAGAAACTGGCTCACCATTATGCTTATCATCTTGAGAGATAATAGAAATAAAGTCGCCAAAAAGAATCCATGGTGAGTCCGTGCCCCATCTTCTTAAATCCTCCCACAAAGCTCTCCTGACAATAATAGTGTTAAAACCATACATGAAGGTGGTTGATAGGGTGAATTAAAATACCATCTAGTAACTATAATCTATAAGCTACAACACTAAATCTTTGAATCACCTTATAAAGGCCATAAAACCTAGGGTTGAGCTTGAAATTCTTTCTAAGAGCCACGCTTATCTATCTATAAGATTGTGATTCTAGATAGACTAGATCACCAACATGGAACTCTCTCTTCATTCTTCTTTTATCAGCAATTTGTTTAATCATGTTTGTTGCCAATTGTAATTGCTTATGAAAAATATGATCCATGTTCACTCTGGCTAATAGCATGTCTTCTACAACAGCTACTGGTGATACTTCTTATGTCACTATCTCCCTATTAAGTGGAGAATACCTATACAATGCTTGAAAGGGACACATTTAGATGGCTGACTGGTGGCTTGTGTTATACCACCACTGAGTTAGGACAACCAAGAATGTCATCTCTTAGGATTGTACATTGTCATGCATGTAGGTATGTGTCTAAGAACTGATTGACTCTCTCAGATTTCCTATATACTTGAGGGTGGTAAATAGAACTCATCAGAAGTTTAACCCCCGACCTTTTAAACAACTCTTTTCGGAACATATTTGTGAAGATTTTCTCCATGTTAGTTACAATTGAAGCTGGCAACCCATGGTGTTTGTAGAAATGATCCAAGAATACTTGAGCAACATCCTTTGAATGTGGTAGAATCCCATCAGAGTAAGGGTGAGAAAAAAACCAATAAACCGATTAAATCGAGAAAACCGAAAAAAAAATAACCGAAAAAACCGAACCCGAAAAAAACTGAATTAACCGATTAAAAAATCACAAAAAAATTATGGTTCGGTTTGGTTTCGGTTTCTAAAGTCTGAAACTGATTGAACAGAACCGGTTCAACCAGCCAACACTTAAAAAAAAAACAAGTATAAATAGAATGTTTTCTAACCCTAAAGTAACATTCAACCGCCGCCCCCCACCCCCTTGCTCTCTACATATCTCTCCCCTCTCTCTACATCTCTTCTCTTTGATTTTTCTCCCCTCCCTTTACTCTCTGTAAACCTAAAGTTACAGGCTTATTTTCTTTTCGGACCTACTCATCGAAAGATGCCCAAGCTCTTTGATAGAAGAAGCTTCACATGGGCAGTTAGGATAAAAGGTTGTTTGCAAGAATAGGCTCTGGGACTTTATCAAAGGGAATGATTGGACAAAAAGAAGTCTGCGGCCTTTGGTTTGACAACACAGTGAGATCTGTAATCATGCTTGTACAATGTTGATGTTAGAAAAGTGGTGGTCATGGGCTTGGCTCCTCTGGGTTAGTGGATACAGTGGTTTGTGTTTGTGTTTGTGCTGCGCAGAAACAATCACGGTCAGTGGCCATGCAATTTCCCTGAAAGAAAGCTAAGAGAGTTTACAGTACGAGGATGAGGCTCTTAATGCATTGGAAAACAGAAATAAACAAATGTAGCACCATGAGACTGCAAAAATGTAAATACACAGATATATGCTTCTCATTGTATTTTTATCCCTGCAGCTGCATGATCTGAGAAAGCTTCGTAATTGCACCTATAGATCGGATATGTTCCCAGAATGGATAGTGGCATAATTTCATCCTGTACCAAACAGAGGTGGTCTGTGCTAATTCTTTACAGTGCAATTGGGTGCCACTTCTTTCCTGCGCATGCACAAGGCGAATCCCACATTCTTTCACATGAAGCCCAAATTCGATATCCATTGAAATCTGCACTTCATCCCCTCCTTCCAACTGATCTTCTAACATCCAGTAGCTCAACCATAGCATATCCTCATTTACTTTTGGAATCCCATACAAGATTGGGATGTGAGTCCATTTTACTCCCTTGGTGTTATTATTGATTTCAACACAATGCTTATGATCAAACCTGCGTTCTTGATTACTGAAAGTATATACAATGCACAAGCTCAAACCAATTATCTTGTGATCAACAGCCAATGGCACATGGAAAGATATCGAGGATCCCTTGTTTTGATGGCTAAACCAGTCTGGAAGCGAACATCCAGGTAGAAAGATGCTAAATATGCCACTTTCACACACCATCTGTACCATTAGATTTGTAATTACTTAACAAAATGAATATGTCGAGGGAGGGAAATTTTCAGACAAAAATAAATAAATAAGAAGAAAAAGAGAAAAGGAGGACCTGGATTTTAGTCTCCCTTCTAGTGCATGTCAAAGCATTGTACATTTCCACTTCAATGCTTTCCAAGGATTCCACATTGAGCAAACCAAATTTATGTAGAATATCCGTGTTGATTGATTTGTAAGGTTCTAGTTTGAAAAAGCCTTCAGCCTCAACCAGCTTGTCGTTACCATAACCGAACAGCACACATGATTCTGATACTCTTGGATGATGATTTCCACATGATTCTGATACTCTTGGATGATGATTTCCAATCCTTTCCAACGACCAACATTCTGGTACAAACAATACACCTAAACTTGTTGGGAGCTCAGGAAGTGTGCGGAGCCTTGTGCACATGGCCAAAGTAAGGGAAACAAGCATACTGAGCCTCTTGATGCTTTCTGGCAGGCTAGAAATTGGATTTCTACTTAGATTCAACTCTTGCAAAGATGGTAGGCAATGAAGATCTTCGGGAATATCAATATCTGAGAGCTTGCAATCTTCGAGGCTTAAGTTTACTAAACAGTGAGGTAGAAAGGCCAATGAAAAGCTGGTTGATCGTGGAAATCTCTTTGGTAATATCCGGGACCAGAAGGTTGCATGCCAAGATGGCAAACCAAGTTCCTTCTTATCTTTAGTGCTAATTTGTTGTGCTTGGTTTATAGCAGTTCCATCTACACGCAGCACCCTCAGCGACTCCATCTTCCCCAATGCCTTGGGCAGCTCAACAAGATTTAAGCAACCAGATAGGATAAGCTCTTCGAGAGAATTCAACATACTAATTTTTCCTGGAAGCTTTTTGAGACTACTGCAGTATTTTAGATTCAACGATACAAGTCTCTCTAGGTCCCCAATGGATTCGTGAAGTCCTACCAAGTTAACACAATATTTCAGCACTAATTTCTCGAGAATAGGGAGTCCTGTGAAGTTGGGGGTTCTAACAAGGCCGTGGGAGTGACTGAGATTAAGCATTTTCAATTCTCCAAGAAACTGTCAAACAAAAAACCAGTCAGTCTAATTCAGTAAACATTCGATCCACATACAAAGAGAGGGGTCACGAGATTAGTATCATACCCTGACACCCTTCCAAACATGTTTTAGGTTGCTATTCCTCATGTCAAGCACAACTAGCTTCTCCAAGCACATATCAACTGGTATGGAATTCAAAGGGAATCCACGCCAGTACAGCCACACCAAACTTCTCGGAAAATCTTCATAGCCTCCACTGAGCTCAACATCATTGAGGTGGAGTATTTTTAGTTTCTGCATCTTTGCAAATGCCTTTGAAGAAAATAAATTTGC
>Ga0307515_10021271_pt1 | contig 11511 bp, 9 predicted proteins | sample 17_EM_MG_FD_194513 | JGI IMG/M metagenome (GOLD analysis project Ga0307515, IMG submission 194513) | Populus trichocarpa ectomycorrhiza microbial communities from riparian zone in the Pacific Northwest, United States - 17_EM | ecosystem: Host-associated > Plants > Roots > Unclassified | place... | reverse complement strand
AGCACCAACCTGCAGTGGACCATCAGCCCCGTCTGATCCGTTCCCCAGAGCCCATGGCCCGGTGCGGTGCCGAACCCCGGCCCGCACCAGGCCATGCGAACAGGCAAGGACCCTCGCCGCTGCCACGCACCGCGGCTGCGGTTGGGGTGCGCGGGCCGACCCCCCGAAGAGCGGCTTCGGACCGTCCCGCGCCCAGGCAGACGACCTGACCACAAGGAAGAGGGACGCTTCCATGCATTTGAGACACCCACTCCACAGATTGAGCGCGCAGGTTGCCGCGCTGACCCTGGCCATCACAGGCGGGGCGGCAGTTCTGGCCCCGTCGTCGGCGCAGGCCGCGAGCGACACGATCGGCGTGACCCTGACCACGTCGGACCTGAGTCAGGCCCTGACCCCGCAGCCGGGCATCGTTCTCGGCCCGGTGTCCTCGGGCAGTGTGAACCTCGCGGTGGACGACACGCAGTCCTACCAGACCATCGACGGATTCGGTGCCGCCTTCACCGACACCTCGGCCTACCTCCTGCAGAACAAGCTCGGCACTACCGCCCGCGACCAGGTGATGCGCGATCTCTTCACCCGCGGACCCGGCATCGGCCTGTCGCTGATGCGAGTGCCCATGGGCTCCTCCGACTACACGGCGACCCCGGCGAGCAACCCCTCCACCTACTCCTACGACGACAACGGCGGGACCGCCGACCCGACCCTGGCCAACTTCTCCACCGCGCACGACGACGCCTACGTCATCCCGATCATCAAGCAGGCCCAGGCGCTCAACCCGTCGATGAAGCTCTTCGCCAACGACTGGAGCCCGCCGGCCTGGATGAAGACCACCAACACGATGCTGGGCCAGGGCAACGGCACCCTCAGGTCCGACATGTACGGCCCGCTGGCGCAGTACTACGTCAAGTTCCTGCAGGAGTACAAAGCCAAGGGCGTCAACGTCTGGGGCGTCACCCCGCAGAACGAGCCGACGATCTCACCGTCCACGTACTCGGCCATGCTGTGGGCCGCGGGCGACGAGGCGAACTTCATCGCCAACAACCTCGCCCCGGCACTGCAACAGGCCGGCCTGTCCGACACGAAGATCCTCGGCGGGGACGCCGACCACGTGGACACCAGCTACGCGAACACGCTGATGGCCAACCAGGCGGCGCACGACGCGATGTACGGCACGGCGTGGCACTGCTACCAGAACGACCTCGGCAGGATGACCACGATCCACAACTCCTACCCGGACAAGCGGCTCTACGAGAGCGAGTGTTCCACCGGCCCGGGCATCGCCCCCATGAACGCCGCCCAGCTCGCCCTGGAGTCCACTTTCAACTGGGCGAGCGGCGCCCTTCTGTGGAACCTGGCGCTCGACAGCAACGGCGGCCCGAAGATGGGTGTGGGCTGCGACAACTGCACTGGCCTGGTCACCGTCGACCAGGCGACCGGCAAGGCCACCTACACCAACAACTACTACCAGCTGGGTCAGTTCTCGAAGTTCGTCGTTCCCGGCGCCACGCGCATCGGCTACAGCGACGGCGGCAACGTCTGGGCCCAGACCTACAAGAACCCCGACGGCGGTGAGGTGCTGGTCGCGCACAACAACAACACCAGCAGTACCGCTTTCACGGTCACCTGGAACAACGCCGGATCCTTCCAGTACACCCTGCCCGCCGGCGCCACGGCGACCTTCACCCGGGGCGCGCAGACGGCCGCCGCCCAGATCGTCGGCCAGGGCTCGAACCGGTGCCTGGACGACACCGGCAACCCGGCAGGCGGTGTCCAGCAGTACATCTGGGACTGCACGTCCGCGAACGCCAACCAGTCCTACCTCTATTCGGCGAGCCGTGAACTCCAGGTCGCGGGCAAGTGCCTGGGCGCGGCTGCGAACGGCACAGCCAACGGAACCAAGGTCATCACCTGGGACTGCAATGGCGGCACCGGCCAGAAGTGGACCTTCCATGCGGACGGCAGCATCACCAACGACCTGTCCGGACTCTGTCTCGACGTGACCGGTACGGCCACGGCGAACGGGTCCAAGGTCCAGCTGTGGAGCTGCACCGCCGCATCCAACCAGAAGTGGTCTGTCTCCAGCGGAGGCTGACGAGGCGGACTGCACCCGGCCGGTCCGCGAGTGTGCCGTGGACCGGCCGGGCCCCGCGTCATGCTCCGCTGCGGCTCTGTCCGAACGGGAAGTCGCGAGGCTCAGCGCGCAGTGTCCTCGGCGCACGGACAAATGCGGGGCCCTGCACAAACAGGAACAGCGGTGGACCAGGTCTGTGTCCAACCGCCCACCGGCACCTGGAAAGCCGCCGGCCGGACCCTCGCCGAGCTGGGCCGGACACCGGACGGACCCCGGCTGAGGTTCGGCGACCCGGCGGCGGCGCAGGTGTCACCGGCCCCGGTGCGCGGCGCGTGTCCGCAGGACCGGCTCGACTCCGTACTGCTCCCGGTCGTCTCGCTCGCCTCGGACACCGACGGGGTGACCGCCGTCCTCGCGGACGGGAGCCGTGTCCGCGGCGGGTACGCCGTCGTCGCCGACGGCGCCTCCAGCGCTGTCCGGGACGGCCTGGGGGTGTCCACCCTCGGCCGCGGCCGACTGGGGGTCCCCAAGATGAACATCGTCTTCCGCGCCGACCTCTACAGCCGGTTCGGCGCCGTGCCGTACATGACCGACATCACCGCGCCGGGCGCATGGGCCATGCTCATCACCGTCGACGGCCACGACCTGTGGATGCTGCACGTCGACTACGACCCGGCCAAGGGGGAGAGCGCCGAGGACTTCACGGACGCCCGCTGCGCCGCCCTGGTGCGCCAGGCGGTCGGCGTTCCCGAGCTGCCGGTCGAGATCGTGAGCCGGGCGTCGTGGTGGCTGCACTCCCAACTCGCCGAACGGTTCGCGCACGGCAGGGCCTTTCTCGCGGGTGACGCCGCCCACGCCATTCCGCCCCTCGGCGCCTTCGGCATGAACCTGGGCATCGCCGATGCCCACAACCTGGCCTGGAAAGTCGCGCTCGTGCTGCGCGGCACGGCGGACGGCGCCCTGCTCGACAGCTACGACACGGAGCGTCGCCCGGTCGCGGCCTTTACCCTGCAACAGGCCATGCTGCGGCTGCGGAACCCCGCGCTGCACTGGAACCCGATGGCGGGCGACGCCCGCAGGGCGGTGGGTGCGGTCAGCACGCCCAACGTGGAACTGGGGTACCGGTACGACTCCCCGGCCGTCGTGGGCCCGGAGCCCGTCCCACCCTCGACCGAGGACGTCCGGTTGAACCTCGACGGGGCGCCCGGGTCCCGGGTACCGCACCTATGGGTGGAGCACGACGGCCGCCGGCTGTCCACCTTGGACCTCGTGGCCTCCCGCTTCACCGTGCTCGCCGGGCCCGACGGCACCGGCTGGTGCGCGGCGGCGGAGCGGTACGCCGCCGACACGGGCTCCCCCCTGGGCGCCCACCGCGTCGGCGGGAGCGGCCCGGTCCGGGATCCGGAGAACCGCTGGCCCACCCCGGCCGGAGTCGATCCGACAGGCGCCCTGCTGGTGCGGCCCGACGGCTTCGTGGCCTGGCGTGCCACGGACGGTTCCGGCGGTGGCGATCCGTACCGGCAGCTCGACCGAGTGCTTCGCGCCGTGCTCGGCCACGACCGCGATCACGGCAACGAGCCTGGGGCTGGGGCCGGAGTGATGGCCGAGCCCGCGGTCGGGCCGGATGTCTCCAAGGTCGCCGCCTCTTTGCCCACCGCCCCGTGATCCCGCGAGCGGACGCGGCCCTCCCGGCGCGCACGGTCGTCGAAACGACGGACGAGTCCGGGTCACGGTGGGGGAAGTGGCGTGACCCCGACTCGGAGGCGGGACTGCCCGGTGGTGCGGCCGGGTGTTCGTCGATCGGCGGGTCAGGGGACCACGACGATCTTCTTGCCGGGCGAGGACGCCTGCGCCTCCCACGCCTTGGCGGCCTCCTCCAGCGGATAGGTGGCGGTCGCCAGGGCGAAGGAGCCCTCCACGGCGAGGGCCGCGACCCGGTTGTAGGCGGCGTAGGCGTCGGCCGGCTTCGCCGTCGTACCGCTGAAGCCGATGAGGGACAGCTGCGCGCCGCGGAGCATCTCGACGCGGAACCCGCTCTCGTCGCCCGCCGCCGCGCCGATGTTCAGATAGCGCCCACCCGGCCGCAGGCACGCCAGAGCCGGAACGGCCCAGGCACCCCAGAGCGGGTCGACGACCAGGTCCACGGGGCCGCCGAGCGCGGCCAGTTGCTCGGCCGGCGGTTCGTCGCCGAGGACGACCACGCCGTCCGCGCCGGTGACTCGGGCGAGGCGCTCGGGGTTGCGGCCGGCGGCGATGACGCGCTCGGCGCCGGCCAGTTTCGCGAGCTGGACCGCCGCCGCGCCGAGCGGGCCGGTCGCGCCCAGGACCAGGACGCTCTCGCCCGCCTGGAGGTCGGCCTTGCGCAGCGCCAGGTCCGCTCCGGCGCCGACGGCGCCGATCGCCGCGGCGGCGACGCTGTCCAGCCCGTCCGGTACCGGGATGCAGGCCGCGCGCTCGGTCAGCAGGAGCTCGGCCAGCCCGCCGTTGACGCCCGGCACCAGGCCGGCCGGAACCGTGGCGTGTACCCGGAGGCCCTGATCGGGGCCGGCCGTGATGGTCCCGACCACTTCGAAGCCGGGCACGTAGGGGACCTTCGGCGGTCCGGCGCGGTGGTGCCCCTCCGCGACGTGCAGGTCGATCGCGTTCAGAGCGGTTGCCTCGACCCTGACGACCACCTGAGTGTCGGTCGTGGGCGCGGGGTCGGCGAGGGCGGTCGCATGCGGTGCGGCGCCGACTTCTTCGATCACTGCCGCTTTCATCGCTGCTGCTCCTTCTCGGCGGTGGCGCCGCGAGGGGCGTCACTGGGACGGCTGCCGTTGTCGTATGCGGTCGGTGGAGTAGATCTCGGGACCGTGAGCATGGGCCGGAGCGTAGCATGTGACCGACCAGTCGGTCACCCGGTTCGCCGTCGCGCTCGATCTGGACCCGCCGGGGCGGGCATATACTCCGAAGCTATGGCAGCAGGAGTGCAGATGCCCGGAGCGTTGCAGACACGTGAGGCGTTGCTCGACGCCGGTGCGGCGCTGGTGGAGCAGCACGGCCTGGGCGGTCTCAGTGTGAACATGGTGGTCGCGCAGGCCGGGGTCGCCAAGGGGACCTTCTACGTTCACTTCAAGGACCGGGCGACGTTCGTCGACGCCATGCACAAGCGCTTCCACGGCCGGGTGCAGGCCGCCGTGGACGAGGCGGTCCAGGGTCTGGAGCCCGGCGCCGAGCGCATCTTCCGCAGCACCGAGGCGTATCTCGACGTCTCGATCGCGAACCGGGGCGTCAAGGCGCTGTCGCTGGAGGCCCGTTCGGACCCGACCGTCCAGGGCGGTCCGATGGCGGCCCGCCGTGAGCGGCTGGCTGCGGCGGGGGTCGCGGACCTGAAGGCGATGGGCTGGGAGGACGCGGAAGCCGCGGCCCAGCTGATCGCGGCCATGACGCGGGAGATCTCGGTGCTGGAATTCGACGCCGGGTGTCCGCTGCCGGCCTCGCGCCGCGTGCTCAGGCGGTTCCTCGGTATCTGACGGCCGGGGACCTCGCGATGCGACGGGTCTCGGGTGCTCGTATGCTCCTCGGCCGGAGCTGTCCGTAGCCGAAGCGTTTCTTCCGGATGTGTTCCTTGGGTTCACAGGTATGCCCTCGGCCGGGTTCGGGTCCGGTCGTGCGCGGTCTTCCGGCCGGGCCGATGGTGTACGGCTTCCAGCGGTTCGGCGAAGTCCCGGCGGCCGGGGCCCCGTCACGCCGAAGCGAAAACCTCGGAAGCCGTACCGGGAAAGAATCATTGGCGAACAGCGCATGTAACGGGCAAACGGAAAGCGGGATTCCAGAATCGCGATGCTAGAACGAAAGAAAGTAAATAGTCAACCAAAGGGAGCTGTCGGTGCGATATAGCCGGGTTCGTTGAATCTGTCGAAAGTGGACATACTGCCGATATTTGTAGGTGGCGGGGTGTGGACCTGGCGAATGCTACGGAAGGTTACTTCGGCGCCTCCGCTTCTGGGCGCGCCGTCTTGGAAAGTTTGCAGCTGACCTGCTCCGGTGCCCGCTTGTCCGGGGATTTTTTACGTACCGGTTACAGAAGCCGCAACCCGATGCCCGGTTCGGGCGGGACGTGAATAGGAAAAACCTTAGACTTGCGCTTTCGGTCGGTGGGACTGGTTTTTGGGATTTCTGTATGGGAATCTAGATCAACAATGAACGGAGCCTTGGCGAGCATACGGGGAGGCTAAATCGTGTCGGCGGGACAGGATGCGATCACTGAGGCGAATACTTGCTCACCTGAGCAGGCTGATGACCTGTGCAGAGTCTGGTCGCTGTTCGACAACTCGTCCGCGCGCATTGCGCATTTAGATCTTGGCCTCCGTCTGATAGGGAGCAACGTCGGCTTCGCCGACGTGTTCGGGCTGTCGGTCGAGGAGCTCCCGGGGCTCGCCCTCGTCGACCTGGTGCACGTACGGGCCAGGGACACGCTGACGAGTCGGCTGCTCTCGGTGGCGCGCGGTGAGCGGAGCAGGTTCAGCGACCGGGTCGCCGCGCTGACCAGCGAGGGCCGGACCTGTACCGAGCTGACCGGGATCGCGGTGACGGACGACACGGGTCGCATCGACTCGCTCGTCGTCCTGCTGGACCTGGAGCCGGAGCCCGCGGACGACACCGCCGGGTCTCCCGCGACCGATGTGAGAAAGCCACTGACCAGGATGGAGGCCCTGGTGCTTGAGGGCGTGGCGGCCGGCATGTCCACTGTGCAGCTGGCTTCGAAGCTTTTCCTGAGCCGCGGTGGGGTCGAGTATCACGTCAGCGCGCTGATGAAAAACCTCGAAGCTGCCAACAGGTCCGAGCTGGTGTCCAGAGCTTATTCGGCCGGTCTGTTCCGCAGGGGCAGCTGGCCACCGCTGGTGACCGAGGGCCTTGTCGAGTAGTGCCGCACCGGGTCGGGCCAAGGAGCCGTCACCCCGCGCTTGACCAGGGGGTCGGTGGTCTTCCTGCTGCCAGCCCGCGGCCCCGTCACGGGGGTCTCGGTCCTGGTGCGGATGAGCACCGTACTGGCGTATGGGGAGGGTGAGCGCATCGCGACTGGTGATCGGCCGGAAAGGGTCCGAGGGGTCCATACGGTGTCGGCGAGGGAGCGGTGGACCGCTTCGCGCGCTCTGGCGCCGGGCTCGTGAATGGAGTCAAGGCCGTGGCGCGGCGCGGCGAGCCGGTTCGACGCGGCGGGCACTGCACGCCATTGTGACTATTCATGCCGGTCTCGTCGGATCGGGTTATCGGCCGCCATTCGGGACTTTTGACAACCCTCAGCAGCTTCTCGGGAGAAAAGGATCAACATGTTTACAACGCTCAACGATGAGCGATGTCGGGTGGGGCCGACCTCACGGCCGGGTTGACGAGCAAAACCCGCAGGAGGTCATGAGACGGCGTCACGTCACGACAATCTTCGCGTCACCTTCATTCACTGGGCGAGCAGGGGAGAACCAATGACAGAGGTACTCGTCTCCGCGGTGGGCAGGGGCAGTCAGCAGGAAATCCTCAGATCGCTCTTCGAGCGGTCCGGTTTGTGCATGGCCAGGTTGGACAGCGGTTTCCGCCTGGTCGAGGTCAATGCCGAATTTTCGGAACAGTTCGGCTGCCGGCCGGCGGAGTTGGGTGGCCGGTCTTTCGGTGATCTGCTGCATGCCGATGCCCAGACGCTGGTCAGTAGGCAGTTCTCCCGGCTGCTGGACGATCAGGAGGCCCGTTTCACCGAGCCGATGATCGCGTTCCGGCAGAAGGACTCGACCGTTTTCAGCGGCGAGTTGACGGGGTTCACCGTCTGCGCTCACGGCGGCGAGGGCCTGATGGCGCTCGTGTGTCCCGAGACCGGCAGCAGGCAGGACCCGTCGCCCACCCCCCACCGGCTGGTGCTGACCGATATCGAGGCACGCATCCTTGAGGGTGTCGCCGTCGGCATGTCGACCGTGAACCTGGCCTCCACGCTCTACCTCAGCCGTGGCGGCATCGGCTATCACGTGGACACGCTGATGCGGAAGCTCAAGGTCAAGAACCGGCCCGCGGCCGTCGCGAAGGCGTACGCCATCGGTCTGATCAGCCCGGGCTGGCCGCCGCGCGTCGACACCGACTAGCGCGTTTCGGCTCAACTCCACTGCCGTGTCGCCCCGTTGGGGAAACCGCGGTTCGCGGACCGTACTCACGGGTCGTAGGGCGCGGACCGCAGCGCACCGGTGAGCAGTGCAGTGACACGCACGCCGTGGGGGAGTGGCCAGTCGGTCCGGCCCGGCGCCCCTGGCCGGGCCGGACCGACGGCGATCCGCACGATGTCGTCCGGTCGCCGGTCCTCAGGTGAGTTGCTGGGCCGCGACCGGTTCCTTGTCGAGGCTCGGTTCCCTGCTGGGGCGCAGCATCACGTAGGTGAACACGATGCCCACCGCGACCAGGGCCGTCGCCACCCACATCCCGACGTGGTAGCCGTCGAGGAACGCCTGTCCCGGTGTCGAACCGGACCGCAGCTCGGCGTTCTGTTTGGACCGCAGCACCGCGCCGATGATCGTGATGCCGAGCAGTCCCGCCACCTCACGGGCGTCGTTGAGGATCGCCGACGCGACACCGGCCTGGGCCTCCGGGGTGTTCTGCATCACCGCGTTCGTCATCGGCACGTTCATGATGCCCATGCCGCCGCCGAGCACGATGAGCGACGGCAGCAGCGAGGCGAAGGTCGCGTGCTCGTCGTGCATGTTCAGCATGATGAGTCCGACCGTCATCATCACCATGCCGAGCGAGACCGTGCGGAACCCGCCGATCCAGGCCTCCATCAGCGTGGAGAAGCCCGCGAACGCGGCCAGCGCGAAGGCCATCGGGACGAACAGCAGGCCCGCCTTCGACGGCGAGAAGCCGAGGATGTCCTGCAGGTAGATCGAGGTGAAGAAGTAGATGGCGAGGGCGCCGAACGCCCAGATCATCTGTGTGCTGATGCCGCCGGTGAACTGGCGGATGCGGAACAGTCCCAGGTCCACCATGGGTTCCGTGGTGCGCGACTCGATCACGAAGAAGGCCACGCCGGCCACGCCGGCCACGACGAAGGCCGCGACGATCTTCATCGAGGTCCAGCCCGCGTCGTTGCCCTCGATCAACGCGTACGTGACGGCGAACAGCGCGACGGCGGACGTGACCAGGCCGCCGACGTCCAGCACCCGGTTGTTGGCCGGCGCCCTGGACTCGCGTACCGTCCGGACGCTCAGCGCGAGCGTCGCCACGCCGATCGGGACGTTGATCAGGAAGATCCAGCCCCAGTGGATGTTCTGGGTGATCAGACCGCCGGTCACCGGGCCGAGGGCCAGACCGGCCGCGGCGCTCACGGTCCACAGGCCGATCGCGTTGGTGCGCTCCTTCAGGTCGGTGAAGGTCGCCGTGATGATGGCCAGGGTGGCCGGCGTCAGCAGGGCCGCGCCGATGCCCTGCACCGCCCGGCTGGCGATCAGGACGCCGCCGTTGCCGGCCAGGCCCGCCGACAGCGAGGACAGCGTGAAGACGAGCAGGCCGATCATGTACAGCCGACGGCGGCCGTAGGCGTCGGCGAGTCTGCCGCCGGCCAGCAGCAGACCGGCCAGGGTGAGCAGATAGCTGCTCACGATCCATTCCAGGCCGGCTTCCGAGAGGTGCAGACTGCGCTGGATCGTGGGGATCGCGACGTTGATGACGTTCAGGTCCAGGTAGGTCATGAACGTGGCCAGGCTGACCGCTAGCAAAGACCACCACCGGAGCGGATCCGGGGCTTCCTCGGGCGGATCCGCGTCTTGTGCCGGGCCGCTCGCCGACTCCATGCTGGATGTCACAGGGCCTGTCCCTTCCGCGTCGAGCGGTCGCTCCTGCGCCGCTCTCGCGTCGATGTTCCGGGTGTGCCGTGCTGCACCGACCATAGCATGTGACCGACCGGTCGGTCACGCCCTGCGAGGGTCGGTGCACGAAACCCCCACGGGCATGTCCACGCCCGTGGGGGTCCGTTGGTGCGGGATAGGGGATGCCGACGGACGGGCTTGTCAGATGGGCAGGAAACGGCCGGTCTTGGAGATGTACTCGCGGTACTCGCTGCCGAACTCCGAGGCGGACAGCCGCTTCTCCTCGCGCATCGCGGTCGCCGTCAGCCGGCCTATCGCGTACAGCATCGGCAGCAGGGTGCCCAGGTGCGGGAAGAGCGCGAACGAACCCAGGAACGCGAGCAGGAAGGACGAGTAGAAGGGATGCCTGATCCGGGAGTACGCGCCGTAGGTCACGATCGACACCGGAGCGTCGTCTTCCTGGTGCCACAGCGCCAGCGGCACCCGGTGGGTGCCGAGGGTGTAGAAGAGCAGCGCGATCGAAGCGCCGGTGAGGACGGCGGCGATCGAGTCGAGCGTCACGACCATGTTGTGCATGCCGACCCACGAGTGCCAGTGGGCGAGGTCGGCGGCGATCAGGAACGGCGGGACGCAGAAGAACGGCGCACCGGTCAGCCACCAGCCGGAGTTGAAACTTCCGCCCTTGAAGAAGATGCGTGGCAGCACTCCGATGACCACGTAGGCGCAGAGCACGAGAACCATGACGGGGACGTTCACCTGATACCAGCCTCCGAGATCGAACGGGCACCGGCCGTCATGGCGGCCGGCAGCGGTTGGGGTGTCATACGGCGGATTCCTGGAGCACGTCGACGAGTTCACCGAGGCTGTCGATCTCGCGCAGCCGCGCCTGGGTGAACACGGCGTCGAACTCTTCCTGGAGGTCGACGATCATCTCGACCAACATGAAGCTGTCGGCGGCTAGATCCTTGATCAGGGTCTCCGGGGTGAGGTCGTCCGCAGACACCCGCAGCACCCCGGCGATCCGTTCGGCCACGGTCTCGAAGCTGATCGTGTTGGCGGGCATGGGCTCCCTCGCAAGACGGGCGGCGACTGTGAGCCAGCCACCGAGATGTCGGGCTGAAACGTGCTGGTACGCCGGGTCGTTCGCCCGGTAGTCGCGGAGCACCCGCGTGGCGTTGGCCAGGTCGGCCTTGAACATGGCCTCCTTGACCGTCCACAGCCGCAGGAGGTCGTCGCGCGGCTCGTCGTCCCGCAGATAGAACCGCGCCGTCGACGGGCGGACCGGCCGGTCGTGCTCCAGGTCCACCCCCAGGCCGTCGGCCGCGCCGCCGACGAGCACCGCGGCCACCCCGGCGTGCTCGGTGTGGGTGAGCGAGGCCCGCGGGTGCGGGAAGCGGTAGCGGGCCGGGTCACCCGGCAGGCCGGCCGCCGCCGCCGCGATCCGCAGCGCGTGTCGGCCGGCCCGGGGCCGGTTCACCGTGGCGACGAGTACGCGGATCACTGGGCGGCGAAGCGTTCTTGGAATTCGGCCATGACCTTGCCGTAGATCTCGATGTCGGCCGCGGTGTACCGGGCCAGGGTGTCCTCGATCTCCTGGACCCCGTAGCGCTCCTCCATGGCCTG
>Ga0307515_10021270_pt1 | contig 11511 bp, 12 predicted proteins | sample 17_EM_MG_FD_194513 | JGI IMG/M metagenome (GOLD analysis project Ga0307515, IMG submission 194513) | Populus trichocarpa ectomycorrhiza microbial communities from riparian zone in the Pacific Northwest, United States - 17_EM | ecosystem: Host-associated > Plants > Roots > Unclassified | place... | reverse complement strand
GACCTCTTCTTGTAATTCTTCCAGCCGTACTTCTCCTCGTCCCACTTCGACTTGTCGACACCCTGATTCCACTTCGACTTATCATCACCCCACTTCTCCTTATCCCACTGACCGTCATCGGTTTTCCCAGACTCCCACCAATGTCCGCCGTTAGCATTGCCGTCGTGGTTAGGGTAGTTCTTGACGCCAGAGTCTCCGTTGTGGTTGGGGTAATTATTGCCTCCAGAAGGCCCGCCGTTGTGGTCAGGCTTCTTCACCCCAGAGTCGCCTTTCTGTTCGTCCCACCAGTGATGACTCGGAGGGGATGGGCGGTTTTCCTTGTCGTAGTTCTTGTGACCCCACTTCTCCTCGTCCCACTTCGACTTGTCAACACCCTGATCCCACTTCGACTTATCATCACCCCACTTCTCCTCATCCCACTGACCATCACCGGTGTGTCCACTGGGATACTTTTTCACCCCAGAGTCGCCCTTCTTTTCGTCCCACCAGTGGTCACTACTCGGAGGAGAGGCGCCGCCTTCCTTGTCGTAGTTCTTGTGACCCCACTTCTCCTCGTCCCACTTCGACTCGTCAACACCCTGATTCCACTTAGACTTGTCGTCACCCCACTTCTTTTCATCCCACTTGCCATTATCGTACCACTCGTCGCTGTCCCAATCGTTCTCCTCTTCGTCATCTGGAGGGGGCTGGGGACGGCTGTTGCCGCCGATATCGGTGTTGTTGTGATTCGAAGGAGGTTTCTGATTCTTGCCCTCGTCCTCCCAGTGATCGCCTTGGCCCTTATCGTCGGGTTTGCCGGTATTGTTGGTATTAGGGAACTCGTTGCCACCAACGCGGGGCTGTTGCTGGTTCTTCGGCTGATCACCACGCTGGATCTTGCACTTGTCAAGGCAGGCCTGGACGCCGAGAGCAAAGGTATCTGGGATCTGTATCGAAATTACAAGCGCGTGAGAATTGTAGATTGGATCTGATAGAGAGGAACGGTGTGCTCACCGATTTCGCAATACGGACGACCTTGTCAACCCCGATGCCACCAAGTGTGGCATCAGTGACGTCAGGTGGAAGTCCGAAAACTACGCGGGGAAGAGGATCAATTCATCGATACATGGACTGAGGTTACCTCCCACTTACATCTCTGGGCAACGGTACCGACCCCAGGGTCTTCACTATTCAAACCAGCCACAAAGGTGACGGGATGACAGTCAAGGTTAGCTTGGAAGTGGGTGGAACCCTTAGGGAATATGGCCCCCTGACCAGGGTTGAGGACGTTGGTGACGAATCGGGCGCCGTTTTCTTGAATGAAACCAACTTTAAGGTTTGACCCAGATATCATGTATAGGAATTCAGTGGCACGGGGGTGAAAGTGAGGCGTGGACAATCCGCACGGCCTGTTTACGTCAAAGCTGGTTCAGATCGGTGGGGGACAGATAGGGGGAACAGGGAGACGTACGCCATATTGCCGACAGCGAGAGACATACCCTGACCAACGAGGAAAGGAAAGTCTGCGAGATTGGCGACCGTGATGTTTCCGCCAGCTCCCCTAGCGACGCCCACTCCAGCATTGAAGTCAAAGACAAACTGGAGAGGATTGCGGATTAGTATCATTCCCTGATCAGCGATCACCAAGAACGCACATCGCGTCCATTGAGCAAGTTGAAGCGGGCGGCAGAAGTTGGTGCGTCCTCTAACTGAGCTATGATAGCAGCAGCTTGGGCGGGGTCTGCGATCTGAGCGGTGGCTTTTAGGACAAGGCCTAACACAAGCGTCGTTAAGGCAGCGGGCCTCATCTATGCCTCCGTACTTGGGGAAGGTGGGATCGTAAACGGAAATAGAGGAGGGGAGTGGAGGAAGAAGTGGAAGGGGGATGTAACAAAAGGCGACCGCGAGCCTCCCATTATATTGGCATGTCCTCCGAGAATGCCAGCACGAGAACTGAGACCGATGAGATGGCTGTGAAATGCCTGACGCACCCGGCCTTCAAGGACGGTCATTTCGGGTGTCCGAAACGTGAAAATGCCAAGGCAGCGGTAACAGCCAATCACACTGCACCTGAAGGATTTGATCTACAGATGGGCGGGCAATCTAGATTGTGCAGATCAATGGCTTTAGCGGCTATACCCGTGGCGCTCGCGAGTGAGTTCTGGATCCTCAATAACAATGGTCGTTGCCAAGTTTCAGAGTAACTCGAGGTGAGTATTCTACGACGTCCCCACTTTATGACCTTCTTTTTGGACCCATTCCAGCCAAGATCCTTTATAGTTGTACAATCTGACATAATTGAGCGTTAGGGGGTCACGGGGCGTCAAGGCCTGGCAGACTAACCTTTCGTAACCATTTCTCTTGGCAATATCTCCGGCAGTGGCAGCTCTGACGCCGCTCCTGCAGTAAAAGATGATCTCTTGGTCCCTCCCCGGTTTCTTGAAGCCAAACTTTTTCTCAAAGGGTTCCGGCGCCATATGCAACGAACCGGGGAGAATAGAGAGTGGGATATTGACGGATGAGGGGATCGAGCCTTGAATGACTTCGTCGGGCTCCCGGACATCGATCAAATACGAATCCTAACGTGTGGTATGAGCTCGCGCGCGGTTGAAATGACAAATGCCTGAAAAGGAGGACGCACGGGGGAGGGTTGCTCCGCCTTTGGTTTCACCTGGTCATAGGTCAGGATGGGCGGTACCCAGGCATCAAGCGATTCATGGTCACGTCTACCCGCTCCGATTTTCCTACCCGAACCCGGCTGCACGGCCGTCGATGAATTCAAGCGAACATACTTTGGAAGTTGCCGGGTCGGGGTGAGTGTCCTGCTGGATACAAGCAAAGAACGGTATAAAGCTTGCGAGGCTAGAGTTCTGGAAAACATTGAGGGAGTAGTGGACGGAAGGCGTATCACCGTCGGCGGCTACCGGCACCGTTGAGCAAGTTGCACGTGATCTCGCGCGTCACGGGCAACTTTAGCTTGGCCACCACCGCCGCCGGTCGTCTCGGAATCCCTTTGTAACCGTGTTCCAACTCTGACGCGCAAGGACGGATGCAACAGCGTGGGTAAGAGCAGTCTGGTCGTTCAGGTCTCTTTCCAACGTCAGGCCATGAGAAGGACTCGATTGATTTGTCCCTCACGCGGTTCTCATTAGCCTAATCCATATGTCCTGTAGAACTCTGTGTGTTTTCTCGGCCAAAGCCCACATCTACGCCTTTTGCAAGCGAACCTCCTTTCCCTCGCTCTTCTGTTCACATCTGTCACGAGATCGGATCTTCAAACACCGGGCGGAGCAACCGTGGGAGATCCTTCGGAAAAGTATTGGGTAATGACTCCGCTCCAAGCTGTTGTTCCGTCCGTCAGCATCGACCATGACCATCCAACAGAGCGCCTCACAAATAACCCAGAACCCGACGAGTTGCTCGAAAGGTCTTGCTGACCTCGATGTACGTTCTAACCAAAACTCTTGGCCAAACTGAATTACAAACTGACGGCTCGGGTCTTGGTGTAGGCGTCTCGGGTCATCGTCACCAGGGCTGAAGCTCTGAAGCCACTGCCACCGACCGACGATCTGGTGTTTGGAAAAGTAGGCCCCTTTCACGAAGCGTCTACGCTTTGTTCATTCCATTCGGCACTCAGCACAGCACCGATCATATGATGGTGGCTACATTCCACCCTAAGACCGGATGGTCTGCACCGGAAATCAAGCCATACGGACCACTCATTCTGGATCCAGCATGTTCTTGCTTCCAATACTGTACCTCCGTTTTTGAAGGAATGAAGGTCACACTTCCTCTGTCTTGATTTTCTTCCACTGACCATATAACTTCTCCGCTTCAGGCTTACCCCGGACCAGATGGAAAGCCCCGTCTTTTCAGGCCAAAGAGGAACATGGAAAGGATGACTCGTTCCGCCGCGCGAGTCGCTCTTCCTGTAAGCCTCCGTGATTCATCCCATCCCCCATGCAATTATTGTGACGTCACCTGGTTGTTAGGCCTTCGATGCTGACGCTCTGTTGGAACTCATCAAACTTCTGGTGACGATCGATTCTCGCTGGGTGCCTCAATCACCGGGGTGTAGTCTGTATATCCGGCCGACCTTGATCGGAACCCGCCCAGGTAGATCCCTTGCCCTCATTCCCACTCACCACCGACTCACCTCCATCGTGTGACAGCCCTCGGCGTCGCTCCCAGTGACGAAGCCATGTTATATGTGATTCTCTCACCAACAGGACCTTACTTCCGAACGGGAACGAAAGCGGTCCGTCTCCTTGCAGTGGGCGAACACGTCAGATCGTGGCCTGGCGGAACCGCCGGATACAAGCTGGGCATAAACTACCCCGCCTGCTTCTCACCCCAACAAGAAGCTGCGAAAAGGGGTTACCAACAGATTCTCTGGCTCCTTGGTGACGGGAGCCGAGATTTTTTGGGTATGAAAGTCACCGAGGCTGGGAGTATGAACTTCTTCGTTGTGGTCAAACGCGAAGACGGAAACGGTGGGTGTATGGAAGCCATACTCTGCTACGGTCATCTCATCCCGACTGTTAGGTCTCGATGTCATTACCCCTCCTCTGGATGGTACCGTCCTTCCTGGAGTGACCCGAGAGTCGTGCATCACTCTCCTTCGATCCCATTCACCCGATTCACCTTTGGACTCGTTAAACCCGGATATTGCCGTACGCGTTTATGAAACACCGTTCACAGTCGGGGACATGTACAAATGGTCCTCAGAGAACCGTTTGCTCGAGGCGTTCGGCGTCGGAACCGCCGTCATTGTGTCGGGAGTCGGCGTCATCGGACTTGATGACCATCCAGACATTAACATACCAGAGTACAGCGGCGGGTTGGGACCTATCGGGAGAGCGTTGTACAGTAGGATCACTGATATCCAGGAGGGGAAGATCGAGTTTGGGGACTGGAGTTACGTGTGCGCGTAACTATTTTAGTGTCGAGTTTTCCGACATTTCATCCACACCGCACACTATGTATACAACATCACTGCAGATCACCACGATATCAGGCCCACCTCTCACGCTTGGGCGCGAACGTTCTCACCATATCTCCAAGTCCCATGGTGGTTGGTTTGCAGACGGTACATAAATAACATACGGTAGGTAGAGAAATTGAGATACATTCGAACAGTCCAATCTCGAATGTTTGCCTCTTCTCCCCCCCCAACTCTCGGGACTAGTCCAAGTCGCATCTGGCTCGGGTCTAAGTGTTGCTCACACACCAGCACCCCTGGCGAGTTGTCCAAACTCGACCGCCCGGGTTTTAGATACATAGAGAACGGAACCAGTGCCTCCTATCGGCTCTCCACACTCCGGGCATATTGAGGCCTGCACGGCGTCACCACACTACGGAAGCATCGTTGGTTCAAAGTCCGGTGTTGGAAGACATTTCACATACCTCAGTGATGACGAAAGTATGTCCGTTCATGCAATTGAGGAAACGTCCGCTGCGATCTGCACAAATTCCGTGAGCGATAGGATAAATGAATGGTATAGGACACGTTGCATACCAAAGCCGAAAACCGTGGCGATGTCCTGCTTCTCCCGTAACAACACCGTTTGGTAGAACATCTCCGGATCGAGGATGTACTTCTGAAGATCCTCATACGCAGTGAAGATCTTCCCAGCCCTAGAGGTGCAATTCTCCTTGAACCAGAGGGTTTCTTCGTTGATTTCTTTCTGCGGATTGACTAGCCGGTTCTGGAGATACCTCGTTCTCGCTCGCAGGAGTGCTTCCTGGGCCGCAGCCCTCTGTCCTGATACGAATTCGTACAAGCTCTCACTCGTACACAGTTGAGGATCTCCGCTCCACTCCGAGACCTGGATCTTGCGGCATTGTTCGAGCACGTCGAACCGGTCCTTCTCCAAGTTGCAGCGGAGGTTCACCATGCTGACCCGAGTTTCTTGTCTGAAAGCCGAAGATGAACGTGCGAGAGAGGCTGCCTTCGCGCAATCCTTGATGCAAGAATCGTAGAGGAATCCAACGAAGGTGATCCATATCTTTCTGCGATCAGGTTCGTTGGAAGTGAGGGGGAGTTCTGCAACACGGGCGGAGGCGATCTGGGCGAGCATGAGGCGCAGCTCGATGGACAGTAGGAAAGCCTCGATGTGGTATTTCCGATCCGCTTTGTGGGGGGGCTGTCCAATTTTGACATTCACAGCTTCGAGTGCGGCCTCCTGTTGCGCCTTTCTGTCAGCTTTCGAGGGATCCAAAGCGACAGCCTCCATCTCGAGCTTGAACAGCGTGGTCATGGCTGCCTCATAAGCCTTCACATGAGCGGAACGCGCGGACGCAACGTCAACGATCAGTTCGTAGACCCGGTTGATTTCCTTCACGATCTTCTTCCACCCATATTCCTCCTTCTTAGAAAACCCGTGGTGTTTCTTGAGTTCTCTCAGCATGTTGACGGGGAGGGGTTCATCGGGATTTCCGAACGACTCCTTTCGCTTCTCGCAGATCTCAGCGAAATCACTTTCCGACGCAAAATCCCTCCCTTTGGCAATGCTCTTGGCTGCGGTTTCCGACGGTTCGAGGCCGGCGACAATGGCTTCCAGGGATGGTCCATGTTCCTCCAATCGTTTTGACATATTGCCGGCGACGTTCTGCTCGAGGATGTCCAGATTGGCGCGCTTCGTGACACGACCGTATCGGGGAGAGGTGATGGGGCCCCTGCAGGTGGGACAGACTGGCGGCGTCTGGAACTTGACGGGCGGAGCCTTCATCGTGATGTAGCGACCGGTCATCGGGTCAATCTTGTAGTACTCGGACATTGAGCAATGGTCATCCAGAGTCTCGACCGTGAAAGTATGCCCGCATTCGAGAGTAATCAACTTCTCGCTGACTTCGTCCAAGGTTGTGTCAATATCGGAGATGGGTCGCTGCAGAATGAGGTCGACGATAGCGGTCATTTCATCATTGCTCATGCAAAAGACGCATTTCTGAATTGCGCAAGGTTCACCGCAGACTTCGTGCCGGTTCAACAGGATTTCCAAACACAAGGGACCTAAGGGACTCACCAGATGGACAGGGATGATCACACTTAAGCAGCTCGGCACAAGGTTCATCGCATGGAAGTCGGGCGCATATCTGGAAATACACTTCAGCAGCGATGAACCGATGCCGGTCGTCGAACCAACGTACCGACCCACAGGCCACTGGACATTCATGATGGTCACACCTCCATGGACACACTTCCGGACAGGGGGCGCAGGTAACGGAGCAAGGTTCAAGACACCTGTGGTGGACGCAGCGCTGACGACAGGATTGCTTGCACTCGCTGTTACACCCCTGATCGTTGGGGTGGCACGGGCGTCTACAAAGGTGTTGGCAATATAACACACGCTCGCAGGGGTGCTCGACATGGTTTACGCGTTCGATTGGTCCCGACCGAACCTTGTTGACGTCCAAATTCCACTTCTGACATTCCCCACATCGTCCCTTGCACTTCTTGGAACAACAACCCATCGTTTCATCACACAGTTCCGTGCAATTGGCGGAGCCTGGGTCCTCGTAACAAGCAACTTGCTTCGAATGTTCGCAGTACGGGAGCTTCTTCAAGACCATCTTCTGACACTTTACGGACTCCAAGTCCTCGAGCAGGTAGCTGAAAGCGACAAGAGTTCGTATTTGCGCCATTAGATAAATATAACCCTCAGACTTACCACGGGACCTGCTTCTCTACGTGACCGCAGGGCAAGGTCACATTGGAGATCGGGAACTCGCAATTGCAGGGTTGATAGCAGAGTCGGACGCAGGGGTGCTGACGTATGCAGGCCAAGCGCACACAGTTCTCGTAACACAGCATGCTCTTGTGATCGTCAAGGTCTGCATGACACTAAGATAGGGCATGGTTGTGAGAAAGGTGCACTGCAGCGGGTAGCCTTCCTTACCAAGGACCGACAGGTGTGGCCGCAGGACAGCTTGAGCTCGCACGGAATTAGACAGCCACCTATCAAGGTGTGAGTAAGGCGCTGATAACCTAGTTTTGCCCATACCCAAAGGCGCAACCTTCGGCAGTTGTCCAGGCTCGGATATGAGTTTGACTTGTTCCGGGTGTCGCTCGCATACGATCGGGAAACCGAAACCGATCTGGCCCTTTTTCTCCATCTCATCGAGGATCGTGGACCAAGTAGGATTCTTCCGCAGGTTCGAAGCATTGCCCAGGACATAGAGACCGTGCTTGGCTCGCGACAGAGCAACGTTGATACGGTTCTCCGACTAACTCCAAGTCAGCAAGATCATCCTAGCCGCACCGCAGTGTGATTGTAACCTTCAGGAACCCGATTGAAGCGTTTCCAGTATCAAACTCTCCCGAATTTCTCACGAGAGAAACGATGACAATTTTTGCCTCTCGCCCTTGGAAGATATCAACGGTACCGAGTTGGACCTGGGAATCACAACCTATGTTAGGTCAAGCACTAGTCGGCCGCAATCAACGTACGTGTTTGGCGACCACAACCTCTTCGATTGACGGCATTTCATCATCGTCCTGGAGTCCTTGTTTCACGAGCTGGTCTTCGTCACGCTCGTCAACCGCAACAGTGACCTTCAACGACCGGAGCGCCGCTCGCACTTTCTGCAACTGCCCCAAGTAGGCACAGAGGACCGCGATATCACCTTGATTGTTGTATTCCCCTTGACGAAGGAGGTACATGACCAGGTCCACGATCATTTTCACCTGGGGAAGCTGCGTTTACGAGGTTGCAGATCCCTATTTCGCAAATGCGTACCTCGAACGAGTTCACTTTGGATACCGACTCCTGACCGCCGTCCTCCTTGTGGTTGTGCGTGAAGAACACGACATTCTCCCCCATTCCCTTCACGTCCGGGTAGTGCTTCACAAGTTCGTTGTCCTCCAGCTTCGGGTACAGGATTGTCCTGTGAAGGGAAATATAAGTGATCGCGTTTCTCTCGCCAAAAGAAGTCCATACCGGATGTGGTGAGAGATCGTGGGACGCATGCGACGTTGGACGTTGATCTGGGACATTGGGAAACCATTATCCGCGAGCCGTTCCATCAGGGAACGATCGAACTTGAACAGATCCTTGCCATGGCGACTATTCATGGACAAAGCTGTCCATGAGAACGTGAGTACCCCCAAAAACACATTGACGCAGAAACCACCGACAGTATGTCGCCAAGTTGGGTCTCAGCTGCTTTGGGTCCCCGATGCAGACGATGTGTTGGACTGTATTTCATCAGTGAGACCAGTGGGAAGAAAACACAGAACAAAGGCGAACCGGAATCGACTAGGGAAGCCAGGATGTGTGCCTCAAGCACCTGACCGGCCTCTTCGACCACGAGGACTCTCGACTGGATGCTCTGTGGGTGTGTTAGCCGAATTGCGCCACATTCCGCGGATAATGATCATGTACCGTGAGAAGCGAAGTAAGCTTCGCAGCACCTGGATATTCGGGCGATCAGCGAAACGGATGGGCACCTGTCAACCTTTCTCACCAGTGGTCGTGCATCCGATGAGATCAACATCTTTCAACACGCGACGATTCCTCTGCCGGGAAAGTCAGCGGGTAGCAGTCGAGAACGGAAGAGACCCTTACTTCGTCGATGATAGCATCGTAAGTTTCGCACGCTTCCTCGTACCGCTCTCGTAACCACTCGTACTTTCCGAGGTAATTGTGGTATGCAAGCTTCCGCATTTCCTCTTCCCAGTGTTCCGCTAACCGCTTTCGCTCTTCCAGGCTCATTTCCCACACAGCAGGCGAGTCCTGGAGCTGAACAAATGGTCTGTTGCCGGTGGGAACTGGAGGGGCCAAATCGCTGGAGCCAAGATCATAGAAGAACTCGAGCATCCGTTCCTGGTACTCTTCCTGCTCCTGTTGGGTCGGTGACACCGGCATGACGCTGGGCTGAACATTCTGCCCTCTCTGCTTCCCCCGTCCCTTCGGTGGCTCGAACGTGATGAAATGAGGTTGTGGTGGTTGGATAAAGGTGATGTCGAGACCGCGCTTCCAGAGTCCGTAGTAGGTGTGGCCCATGAGGTGGCTTTGCTCTTTCCCTTTTCCATTCTTCCCTTGAACCAACCATTCGTCTCCCTCGGCCTCGGACTTCCACAAACGAGCAGCATACTTCACGACCCAAGGTGGCGGACCGTACATCACCGATAGATGTTCTCCCCAGTTCGTTTGTAGGTATTGTTTGATTTGGTACTCGGATGGTTCTGGAATCTGGATATCTTTCATCACCCTGTACATCTCTTCTTCGGTCCTTTTCTTGGTAGCGTACGCCCTCCCGATTTGGCCTTTCATAAATTTATCTTCAGGAGCCTTCACAAGGTTCCTGAGATTGTACTCTGCGATCCGCTCATCGGTGGACTGGGACCCCAACCTGGCAATCTTCTTGGTAATCTCCGCATCGAGAATGGAGTTCAACATGTGGTCCAATGCATGGTTGGTAAAAGCGATGAGGACGATCGGTTTGATCTTGTTGTCGAAAAATATCCGGAATAGTTCCTTTCCCGTGTAACTCTGGGATCACGCTCTCAGCACACACTCACATAATGATCGAACAAGCTCACCTTTCCTGTTCCGGGTGGTCTGATGAAGTCATCAGTAAGGTCTCCAGGAAAGGCGCGAAAAAACCCACCCTTGAATCAACGAAACTTCTCTGATCAGAGAGTCCACGACGCTGTCCGCTTGGCTTGGATCCAAGACACTGGATTGCTGTAGTTGGGCTCTGGCACGGGCAATGGAAGCGGGGTTATTGACGTCGAGCGGGTCGATCCTCTGGCCCGGTTGGGCCACGCTCTGCAGCTTGAAGCGGAATCCGGGGACGGTAGCGTACCTTGGCGGATGTATTTCGACGTTGTTGAGCGGAACCTGTGCGCAAATGTACCTGCTGAAAGGAATTGAGGTGGAATCGGCCATGCTGAGGGTCTTCAAAAAAGGCCGGACTGATTCAAACATGACGCCGTTGTCGATCAAGATTGCGAAGGTGTTCGCGTCGATGGTAATCTTCTCCTTTTTCAACGCCTCGATTTCCACCTTTGGGTCGAAGAACTTCGCCTTGATCTGGAGATAGTCTTCCGAATGTTTGGCGGATTCGGCGATGTCTTCCGCGGATGACACGAGGTTTGCCAAATAAGCCTTATAGGAACCCCTAGACACGAGGACCAACGCGACGAGGGAACCGGAAGTCAACTTTTTGCTTCCAGCATTTTTCCAGTGTTCAACTCGCTTCTTCCCTTCAGGGTCTCTGCCGGGTCCGGGTGGGCATCGAATTTTGAGTTCAATCACGAGTCCCTGATGTCCCGTGCTCAGTTGAGCGTAGTGCACGTCGGTGTAGACGTTGAAGATGACCGAGTTCTTGCCAGCTGATCTGTAAAGACCACCACCCTTCACCAGCAGTTTCCCCAATTCTGTCTGCTCGCGTTGGCTCCCGTATGACTGAGTCCACATGGTGTCCAAGTCCTCTTGCAACACATTCAAAGATTCGCGGATAGGGAACCTACGCACCGTTTACTTAATAAGCAGTTAAAAGATAATGAGAAATCTTACGTCAGGTCCT
>Ga0307515_10021269_pt1 | contig 11511 bp, 7 predicted proteins | sample 17_EM_MG_FD_194513 | JGI IMG/M metagenome (GOLD analysis project Ga0307515, IMG submission 194513) | Populus trichocarpa ectomycorrhiza microbial communities from riparian zone in the Pacific Northwest, United States - 17_EM | ecosystem: Host-associated > Plants > Roots > Unclassified | place... | reverse complement strand
TTTTTTATTGAAATTTATTATCTATCAAATTTGGTCCTCATTCTTTTAATTGTTACTTATTTTATTTGAAATAATTTATGAAATGTTAATTATTATTATTTTAATTTCTTCACCTTTTATTTTTTTTAATTTTTTAGATTTGATCTCTATTACTTTGATTATTATTTATTTTATTTGAGATAATTTATGAAATTATATTTTTTTTCAATTTCATTCTCATTCAACTTTTTTAATTTGTAAGATTTGTTCCTCATTATTTTAATAAACTTGAGAAAAATAAAAGATTAATAAGTGCTCATTTTCCATGACATAACTAAACACTGGAAAGTATTTTTCAACTTATTTTTCATTACACTACCAAACATCGAAAAATACTTTTCTAGAATTCATTTTTCCGGAATTCACTTTTCAAAAAGAAACTATTTTCCAGTAAATAAACGGGGTCTAAAATTACTTAATTACTATTCTCGGGTCTTTGTGCTCTAAAAGTTTCCTTGTAGTTCCATCTTGAACATAAGTTTACTATTCTCAGGTCCTTGTTCTCTAACCAAATTAATTCAAGACGGGCTCCGTATGCAATTTTCCAAGGCAACACGAGGGGCTCCATATTCAATTTTCCAAGGCAGCACGAGTTCCTAGGCAAGTGTACCTTATCTATCGATGAAGACGAAGTTTATTTTTGTATTTTAAAATATTTAAAAAATAATTAAAATTTTTTAATTTATTTTTTTTTCACATCAATTTAATACATTAATATCAAAAATAATTTTTAAAAATTAAAAAATATTATTTTAATATATTTTCAAATAAAAAATATTAAAAAAAACATATTCTCCAATCTCAATATCTACTAGCTTAATAAAATATAAAACAAATTCTAAGAGGTATATCTTAATTGGTCAGATTTTAGATATGCTTTCAAGAGATTATCAGTTCGAATTCCATAAATTTTAAAGCCATTAAAAATTTATATGATTTTTAATTTTATAACTCGTAAGATTAATCGATGTATGTATAAATTAACCGTCACCCATATTATTAATAATTAAAAAAATAAGATGACAAGATGAGAGAGGGGGTTCATCGATATTATCAGCAACAACCGAAATAACATTATATTAATATACGCAATCAGTACAAGTGAAAGCAATAGACACCGTAGACCGATCGAGGGTTTGCATGGCACTGACTGCCAAATTACAGCTGCTCGAGAGTAATTAAAATATGAGAAAAGTTTATTCTTAAACTATATAGTATAACATAATAGCAATAACATATATCACAGTCGAGATTTTTCAAAAATTCAAGGGCACTTGGGCTTGTTGCGGCGGGTGGTCATGTCAGTATAGCACTTGCCACATTTCTCCCTGTTACCGTAAGTCCCCGGCGGCACGCATTTGCATCTGTCACAGCAAGTCATGCAAGCTCTAACACAGAGTCTTTTTCTTGAATGTAACTTACACCTCTGCCCACATAGAGGGGTGCAATCTGCCCATATAGCCACCAAACGTATTAATCTATGATCTTATCCGTATAGCTAAAACAAGGAAAGAGGGCCATGTTAAGTTCATGTTAACTTCTGTAAGTGATAGATATGTTACCCGATCTTGTCCTAACTGGCGGGGGCATGGGTCCAGTAGTGGGTGGCTTCACGGGAGGCACAGGTGTGGGTGCTGGAGATGGTGGCTTGTAGACCGGTGGGGCAGGAGCAGTGGGTGGCTTCACAGGAGGCACAGGTGTGGGGGGGTTGACTGGCGGTGCTGGAGATGGTGGCTTGTAGACCGGTGGGGCGGGAGTAGTGGGTGGCTTCACAGGTGTGGGGGGGTTGACTGGCGGTGCTGGAGGTGGTGTCTTAACTGGTGGCGCGGGAGTTGGTGGTTTGTACAATGGTGTGGAAGGAGTGACCACTGGTGGGGCGGGGGTCGGTGACTTGACCTCTGGAGGAGCAGGAGTTGATGCAGGCACCACAGATTTGGAAAAAACAGCCTGCTTCACCAGATTCAAAATTAAATAACGTTCTTCTCTGTACAACTAAATCGGGGATTGTGCTAGGATTAGTTTTTTTTTTTTCCCCCTTAACAAATGAATTGATTATTTTTGTTTCTTTTGCTAAAAAGGAGCAAATTAAATTCTTTAAAAAAGGAATTGGTGGAAAAGAGCATTTTTTTGAAAATGAATTACCTTCTCCTTGAAGTCTTCATTCATGTATGAAGCCTACAACATCAATCAAAGAACTAAAATTTTAGTAACCTAGTCAAGTAAATGTAACTAGCTGTACGAGTGAGTGAGAGACCGACACAGAGGAAGGAAGTGAAGGTCATACCTTTGCAGTAACTAAAACAAAAGCAACCACCATAAGACAAACAGCTTTGAAAGCCATTGTCAGGACCAGAGGTGAAGCAGCAACAAAGAAGTGAAAGATCTAACTACTTGGCCACATTCAAGGAGAAGCAACAGTACTGTGTGTATAAATAGAGCTGAGCATTGGAAATTGATGCATTTATTGATTCGTAACTTGTATGGTATCGTGCTAATTATTTTTAAAAGTATTTAAAAACATTAAAATAATTTTAAAATACAAATACAAACAGCTCAGCAGAACTCTTAAACATCACTTAGTGCTAGCAGCTCCAGCAGTACAAAATCTGACTTTAGCGTTGGGCCCACTTGGCCGCAGTAATAAAAGATATCAATCAGAGATATCACCCGTGTCGGTGGGAGCCCATGATTTTTACAATTAGCGAGGCACGAGGTCTGTTCTTCGAAACTAGGAAACAAATCTACAATGGGTTTTGCCCACTATTTGTTCCAATCCCTCTTATTTTTTCGTGTCTAACCTTCTATCCTTTTATTTACTGATTGGGTTTTTCGTATAACATTTCATGTGCATTCAGTATTAAAAAAAATGTTTTATAAGATATATAAATAAAAGTATGTTAGCATATATCTAATATTATAAGGTAAATGATGTATATATATAATAACCCACTATCATGACTTTTGGTCATTTTAGCATAGGATTTACATGAATCTTGCATAAATATTATTCTTAGGCTTCGTTCGTTATGGTGTGCTATGTGACTGGGAATGCTTTTAGGGTAATTACAACTTAAAAATTGTTTGGTTTTCATTATTTAAACCTACTTTTCATTTAAATTTCCGTAAAAAACTAGTTTTTTAAAGTGCAACAATAAAAGATATATACCAAACATGTACTTAACAAAATAGGGTTTAATGGGTTTAGAAATGATAATTTTATCCAAACAAAATAGATACCGTTTTGTCCTAACCAAAGATGTTGAGTGTGTTTGGTATTGTGATAGCTGTTGTTGTTGTGATTTTAAAAAAGTTATTTTATAAAAAGTGCTTTTGGTTGAGGCTGATTTGATATTTGTGTATATTTGGTTAAAACTGTGGTTGAAATTGAGGTTGAACAAAAAGTTGTTTAATGTGTTTGGTTAATAATGCTTTTGAAATTGAGGTTATAAAATAATTGAAAAAATATATATTAATATTGATGGTTTTTAATTTAAATATTGTTATTATATCATGAAATAAATTAAATATTGAATATGTTAAACACTAGTTTTTCGAATAAAACACAATTAAAAAATTAAAAATAATTTTTATTTTTTATTTTACTGGATCGGACCTGGTTCAATGCATGTAGAGCTTTGGACCGAACCCGGTCCGGCCGAAATTGGTCCGACCGGAACAGTGTGAACAATGCAATTAACATGAAAAGTGTAACATGTAACTGTTCATGCTAACTGCACTCTTCACCGAACAGTGCAATTACCATGAAAATTGTGTAAAAAGCAGGTAAGATTCACTCGCACTGTTCACTTTAATGAACAGTGCGAGTGAAAAAGCAACACATAGCTGCTTCCATTTTCTTGTGTTTCAAACGCAATATGTAGTGGGCCCCATCAAGATTTAACTGTGTTTTTGTGTTTACCAAACAATTATTTGGCTGTGGTTGCTTCAAACGCAGAAGCAACCACGCAAACAAACGGACTCAACATGCCAGGTTTCGGTTTGGGTATGAATATCCGACCTAAACTCAAAAACAATATGCATAGATAGCTTTAAAATTTGAATACACACGCACCATTTTGTGCCTAAAACACTTTTTATGCTCTCTCCAGCAGCATCTCTCTTTACTCTCTTCTCTACAACTTTACTCTCTCCTTTGGCAGCTTTGTTAATTGGGTATGTTTGTGATGTTCAATTTGTTAGGAGTTAAAATCAGCAAGCATAAGCTAAGGTTTAATTGATTGTCCACAACACGTTTGGTTTTTCTTATTAATTTAGATGAGTAGAGGAGTTTGATATTTTTTTCTAATCAATTTGAAGTTCAATTCTTTCTATTGGTTTGATTATCTTTATTATTTTTAATTTTGATGTTCGTTCTTCACTTCACAACTTCTTCTTTTTCCTAATCATAACTACTTTTTTTCTTCTGGGGTTCGGGTTTTGAATTGGATAAAGTGTTATTGAAAAAAAAATCATATATAACATCTATAAAGAAATTAACTATGATAAGAAAAAAAAACAATAAGTAGCATAAAACTATGAATGAATTGCAAAATAAATTATGTCTACAGGGTTAACCACCATTTCAAACTACTGGATGGTCTATTTATATAGTTATGAAGATAGAGTTTTATGTAAACATAAAATCATAGTCCTTTATAAAACACATAAATGCAACATAAATAATAAATTTAAAATTTTTTATGTGACTCAATGATCATATTAGATAATTTTGGGTTGTTTAAAATTTATAAGAAGATTACTTTAAGACCAATTCTTCTTTTTAGGGTTTGCTTAATTTTTCAAGGATGGGTTGTAATAAACTACAAGTCATCTAATTATTTGATCTTTAATAGTAATTCATATGAATCACTAAATCAAAAATATTATAAACCTTTTTAGAAGAGAGGGATTGTTAGCCTTAAGTGTTAGCTTTTTATTTTCTTTATTATGCCTATCTATATAGATGAATTTAATGTATAAAGTGTCTCTCTAGTCTTCTAGTTAGAGAAATATGAAATATATCATTCTATTTATTAGAAAAACCTTACAACCATATTAATAGTAAAATATCACTTTACCCCCTTAAAAAACATGACATATATTATTTCATGATAGTTATTAGAAATTTATGCAATCAAATCCCTACTTGATTTTTCTATGTCTTAGATTGCAACTCCCTACATTAATTACCTTTTATTCCTCAGTTTTGAAAACTTATTTATAATTAAGTCCCATTTGATTAGTTGTTCCAGTTTAATTTTTTACCAATAGTTTTTAATGTGTGTGACATATTTGGTTCCTAACATGTCAGCCAAATATAAATAATAATTCTAATCAAAATAGAATTAAATAAATTAAATAATTTAACTTGTTATCAATTCAACAAATTAAATTGATATATATTTGAAGATCAAATGCACTGTTTAGCAATGTGTTATGATTCCTCAAATATTATGACAATCATATGTGGTTTAACTTAACCTTTTAATAATAGGTTTTTCACTGTAACTGTTATCTATTCATCAATATTATTCTAATTTGGACATTTCAGCATGTAGTATATTTGTTCTTAACACTATAGTCATCAAATTTTTTTAATAAGATTTGAAATATTTTTCAACTCTCATTCCACCATGTACAAGGATTTCACAATCAATATTATTCGAGGACAAATGAAGCATTTTTCCTAGTTTACCTAGGATGATGAATCCACTATTAATCACTCAAATATCTTAATATAGTTCAAGTTATACCTAATTTCTGTTTATTTGATACATTTGATTAAGTCAACATGTAGTAAGGATCAAAATATAATATTTTCTATATAAGACAAATTAGTGATCTTAAGTCTAAACATCACTTATACAACTATCACGTGAGTCTTTGTATAGACATAAGTTATCTTTTCATATAGAATCCTTATGCGAGTTGATTTAGTGTGCTTATCATTTAACAAGCTTTTAATATTAATTTTAAGTATTCCTTATACCTCAGCTTATAAGAACAATTATTTTTTTTTCATAAAAAAAGAACATAATATGTACTAGTATCAATAGCACTAATTAATGTCCCTTATAAAAGAACACCGACTAAGAATATTTAAGAACAACGCTTTAATAAAATAGAAATCCTCATAATTATAATCACTTAATAATTTTCTCAACAAAGTATTTTTGTCATAAAAACTTTATCTTTAATCTAAACTCGTTAGTCAAGTATAAATAAATATTAAAGATACAAAATGCCTTTATTAATAAAATATATATTTTGCATGAACAAAATTAGTGTCATGTGTAATTAAATGATTAGCTACATGACATATACACTAAAAATCTTTCATTTACATCAAAGCCAATCAGTCATGTATTTAATATCATATCACTCTCTATATGACAATCAAGCTTATGACGGGACAATGCCTTAATGAGAGGATTTGTAAGATTTTTTTCAATTGGTACTTATTCTATCTTTATATCTTTTCTTTATGAATTTTTTAATCAAACAGAATCATTTAAGTACATGTTTGGATTGATGAAGAGACCTTACTTCCTTAGCTTGTGTAATGAGTCCATTTTTATCATAGTACATGACTATTAAATCAACAATGTTAGGAATGTACTTAGTTTCAGTTGTAGAATTTGTTGTAGTTTTTTATTTAAAACTCTTCCGACCCATATCATCATCATTCATACTAAGAATTATTGTCATCAATATCTAATTAAAACTAGTATCTGAATAACCATGAATTACTAGTTGGTCTCCTTCATAGACTATAAAGACATTTTTAATTATTCTTAAGCACTTAAAATATTTTTAACTATATTTTAGTGACCTTTACTTGGATAAGATTAGTACCTACTCATTTTGCTCATAGTATAAGATACATATATTGTAAATAGCATCATATATATGATAAATCTTATAAAAGATTCATAAGAAATCATTTTTATTAATTTGTTTTTCAAGGCACAAATCCTTGAAAAGATGTATCTTATGTGAAATAGGAAAGTCTATCTTAAATTCTTCAATGTTAATCAGTTTTGGCATCTTATTTATATATATGGACTGAGATAATATAAACAACCGTCTAATTCTATTTTTATAGATCTTTATTCCTAATATACAAGTTTTTTTTTCCATATCGTTCATGGAGAAATTTTTGGACAATTAAATTTTTACTGATTAAAGTAAAGATATGTCATTTTCTATCAATAATAAATCATCTATATATAACATTAAAAAAATGACTCATCTTTTGCCAACCTTTTAATAAATACAAGATTCATCCATATTTTATGTGAAATAAAATTGTTTAATTATCTCTTCAAAAAAATATTCTAACTCCTTGAAGTTTGTTTAAATTCATTTATAGATTTTTATAGCTTGAGTACTTTATTGGCAAATTATTTGAATTCAAAACCTTCAGGTTGTGTCAAATACACATATTCATAAGAATTCTCATCCAGGAAAGTAGTTTTGACATCAATTTGTTAAATTTTATAATCATGATATGCAACTATAGTAAACAAAATCTTTATAGATTTTATCATAACTATTAACGACAAAGTTTCATTAAAGTTAACATTTTGTGTTTGTTTGTAGCTTTTGGAAGCTAGTGTGGCTTTATACATTTGTATATTATAATCCATGTCAATCTTTCTTTTAAAGATCCACTTGCATCCAATGAGTTTTATCCCATGCATCCAATGAGTTTTATCCCAACAAGTGAATCAACCAAGGTCCATACCTAGTTTGTGTATATAGAATCCATCTTAAATTTCATGACCCCAAGCCATTTTATGAAATCAACATTAAATTGCTTTCATATAGTTGATAGGTTCATCACTTATGAGCAACTCATCAATTATAGCTTCTATAAGAAATTCGTATCTTATTGGTACATAAGGTGTCCTACAAGATCCATGAAATTGTTGTGTTCCTTGAACTTCAATCAAAACATCAAATGTTATAGCATTGGGCTTGCATTCTATTTGCATATAAGTTTATGTTTCTTGAACTTCTTCAAATTCTATTTTTCTTTTACTACTTTTTTTAAGGATGAATTCTTTCTCTTAGAACATAGCATGTTTTGAGACATACACCTTTTGCTTAATAAAAAGGTAGAAATAATATCCAATAATTATTTTTTTATATATCTCACAAACTTATATTTAGTTAGTTTAGCCTTTAGATTTTTAGATAGGGTTAGGGTCACATCCCCACAAGTTTCATCTCTTACCTTTGAATTTCTTGTATGAAGTAATGTTAATAGATTTTATTTGAACTCTATTTAAAAGGTAGTAGTTCGTAGGTTATGGTCCTAGAAAGAATATAGAAGGATTACAGAGCTTATCATAGAAACTCTATTTTATTGTGATATTCTAGGAGATGTTCATTATGAGAGAATTTTATTCTCTTTTAAATAATTTTAAAATTCTTGGCTTAAATATTTATCATCTCGATCTAATCAAATTATCTTGATACTCTTTTAATTTGTTTTTTAATTTTATTTTTGAATTCTTTGATTCTTTGAAATGACTTAATTTTATGTTTAATCAAATATACATGATCATATATAGAATGATCATCAATAAATATAATGAAATATGCATATCCACATATGATATGAATCATCATTGGTCCATAGACATATGCATATATAAGACCTAAAAATTAATTTTATCTTTCACTCTTTCCAATAAATAATGTTTTGTTCATCTTACCTAATAAACAAGCTTCATAAGTTTTATAATCAAAATATCATTATTTATATATCTTAGTGATTCTTGTTTTATTTATATGATTTAATTTATGATGCTATAAATATGATAAGTATAAATTATCTAATTTATTGTTCTTTCTATTTTATATAGAACATGTTCATTACAAATTATTTGTATAAATAACAAGTATATTATTATTATTATAATATGAACAATATTTGCTCTTAGTAATAAATTTAAATCCATTCAAAGCTAAGAAAGAAATGTATATTGTATTTCTATAAAGTACACATTATATAGTTAAAAAAAATAATGCTCATTATAAATTTAAATAAAAATAATGATTTTTTTATTGTTTCAAATATTATAAGTTTTATGTTAATACACATCAATATCAAAATAAATTTTTCTATATTTTATTTTATCTCTCATCTCTCATGAACTAAACAAATATAAAAATATTCATGGTCTTATTTTTTCTCATCTTTTTTGTCACAATAGATTTTATTTGTCGAAACAATAACTAAATACTATTTAAAAAATATAAAAATAAAACAAACCATTAAACCTAAAATTCCCATACAATAGAGGAGCATCTCATCTATACGAGATATATATTTAAAAGATTTAATTTTTAATTGATGTACAAACGTATCTGATCAATATCCAAATTGAATAAAAAGAATTTAGTAGGATTCTCAACAGCCTTTTCACATGTGACTTCACGTGCCGTGCCATGCTCGAACATTAGTCAAACGGATCTGAGCTGTTAGATCCAGTAAGATACGTCCCGCTGTCCCAGACACGTGTATTGATAATATCAATAACTTTTTGTTTTTTCCGACAAGAAGGACACCATCACCATAGATATCTGTAAGATTAAGATGACGTTTATTTTTGTATTTTAAAATAATTTTTTTTTAATCTTTTTTTTTTAAATTTCAGAAATATTAATATAAAAAAATAATTTTAATATATTTTTAAACAAAAACACTATAAAAAAACAACATAACAGTTATCACAGTTTTAAGTGTATTTTTTTACCCGTCAAATATGAAGGATGGATCTTCTAGTAAATTCCAGCACACAACGAATAGGTAAAATATTGACAACGTTGTATTGAATTACGGGAAACCGTTTATGTATGGTGAGATGGGAAAAGCTTGCTGATTCGACGGACTATCTAAAAGAGGCGTGGATTAGTAGCCATTGAGTTAATTTATAGATTATTGAATTAATTCATATTAATTATTTTTATTAAAAAACTTTGTATTATATTTTTTAAAAAAATATTTTTTGAAGTTGATCTTATCAAATTTAAATTAATTTTAATTAAGTTAAATAAATTATTAAAAACCTAACTTAACCAACTAAATTTTATCAAATAAATATATTTTTTTAAAACTCTTAAAACAAGTTTTCTATATGCCTGCTTGTTTTTACATTTTAAAAATACTTCTTGAAGAAATAATTTTTTTTCTTTAATTTTATTTTATGTTTTTAGATTGATTTGATAAGTTGATGTTAAAAATAAATTTTAAAAAATAAAAAAAATATTATTTTAAAAAATTTTCAAGCAAAAAAATATTTTAAAAAAACACCACTAACATAATACCAATATCACTATACGTTTACAAGATCAAACCTAAGTTTAATAATACAAGGAAAAGCATCTCAATGGCCTTTCTGTTTTTCTATAAGCAATGTGCCCTTCATCTTAAGGGTCTATTTGGGAAAATCGCATTCTCTCAATTTTTAAAAAATATTTTATTAAAATATTTTTAAATCATTTTGATGTGCTAATATAAAAAATAATTTTAAAAAATAAAAAATATTTTAATATATTTTTAAACAAAAAATACTTTAAACCATAACTACTGTCACAAATCCTAAATACACAACAAACTAGAAGTGAGCAAAAAAACCGATTAAATCGAGAAAACCGGAAAACAATAACCGAAAAAACCAAACCTAAAAAAAACCGAATTAACCTATGAAAAAATCACAAAAAAGTTCCGGTTCGATTCGGTTTTCAAAGTCTAAAACCGATTGAACCGAACCAAATCGAACTGGTTCAACCAAGCCAGCACTTAAAAAAAAAAGTATAAATAAGATGTTTTTTCTAACCCGAAACCGAAAGTAGCATTCCCTAAAAACAAAATCAGCCGCCTCTATTTGCTCTCTGCATCTATTCTTCTCTAGATTTTAATAATCTTCACCAGGAAACCCTCCTCTCTGCATCTCTCCTTCTCTAGATCTTAATTCTTAATAATCTTAACCAGGAAACCCCCCCGGCTCTCTTCTTTTCTAGATCTTAATTCTTAACTATTAAATGGAATACTCCAAGCACAACAAGGCAATCCTCTACCATCTACATTCAAAAGCTTGTGCCATGGCTGATGTGTTAAGAAACTCAATTTATGGCATTATGTCTGCACCAAAACAAGTCTTCTTGATAAGGATTGGGTTGTTAAAAGCAAACCCTGAACCTAGGAGTTGCTTGTACAGAAACTGCATCATTTATTAGATTTTCAAGCTAGCGAATCGAACTGACCGGTTTGGAAAGGAAAAAAACCGAACCGAACTGAAATTGATCGGTTTAAACTGGTTTTCGATTTAGTTCGGTTTAAAAATTTTAAAAATAATAATTTTGATTTAGTTTTTTATTTTTATCCAGAATCATATCTAACTGAAATTGCTCAGCCCTACAACAAACTTTCAAAGAAGCTAAGTAAAAGCGAAGTCTGAC
>Ga0307515_10021268_pt1 | contig 11512 bp, 4 predicted proteins | sample 17_EM_MG_FD_194513 | JGI IMG/M metagenome (GOLD analysis project Ga0307515, IMG submission 194513) | Populus trichocarpa ectomycorrhiza microbial communities from riparian zone in the Pacific Northwest, United States - 17_EM | ecosystem: Host-associated > Plants > Roots > Unclassified | place... | reverse complement strand
TTATGGGGCGTTCTTATCTTTATGTTCTTCCGGTAGCTTGTCGTTTTCGCTATGCCAGCACTCTATCTACTTGTCTAGGTACTTTGGGGGTCCTGGTTTATTAGGGTAGCGGTTATGGAATTCTTGAAGCTTATGGGGACTGCCAATAAAGTTCCATGCAGGGTACTAGGTAGGATCTGGGTTATAGCCTTTCTAACTAACGCGGTACTTTAGCGTTTTCCTTACTAGTTTACAGGCTAGTACTTCTTTAATTTCCCATTCGTTGTCGCTATTGACTTGAATTGGTAGGGGAGGTTCGTTCTTTTGTCTAGGCAATGGGTTATTTGCAGCTTTTTGTAGCTTATCCGGTGAGAAAACGGGGTGAACCTTGATCGAATCCGGGAGCTTTACTTTGTACGAGTTACCTATCTTCTTAAGGACCTTATACGGTCCCGCTATCTGATAGTCTAGCTTATGGCTAGGCCGTTCCGTCTTCTAGTTCTTTGTTATAACCTAAACCATATCGCCTACGGTAAAGTCGGGTTCGCGCCTATGCTTATTTGCTTGCTGTTCCATTGATTTCTGGGCCTTTTCTAGATTTGTACGGGCTACCGTCTAGGCTTCTTCTAAGCGCTTGGCGTACTGCTGGGCTTCCTTATGAGACAGTTTCTCGCGTACGGTCCGTGGTCCTTCTGGTCTATCCTAGTTAAAGCTTATTTAGGGTAAATACCCTATTTCTAGTTGGATAGGTGCAAATCCCGTAGAGTTGTGGGGTAGGGTCGCCTGGGCGTAGTCTATTAGGGGTAGTAGTTTGCCCTAGTTGTCCTAAAAGTAGTTAACAAAAGGCCGGAGTCTTTGATCTAAATATTGATTCACAATCTCCGTCTGGCCGTCTGTCTGGGGGTGGTATGCTGTAGAGAGCTTTAACCTAATACCTAGGATCCGGGTAAACTCGTTCTAGAAGGCCGATATAAATTGCGGGCCGTGATCGGATACAATAGTATCTGGTGGTCCGTAAATGCGGTAGACGTAGTGGATATACAGTTAGGCCGCCTCCTTGGCATCAATATTCTTATGATAAGGAATTAAGAACGGGCGCTTGCTAAAGCGGTTAACTAGAATTATAACCATATCATATCCGTCGCGGTCTGTAGGTAGCTTATGGAAGTCTATAGAGATATGCTGCTAGGGGCGGTTGGGTATTAAGAGAGGTTTTAATAGTCCTGGGGTCTTATCTCGTGGAATTGTAGATCTATGGCAGCTGTTGCAGTTCTGTACATAACGGTTGATATCTATAACTATTCCGGGCTAGTAGTAGCGGTCACTAATAATCTTACGGGTTTTATTTTTTCTAGGGTGGGCTGTAGAGACCTGGGCATGAGCTTCGGCAATAAGCCGGGTCCGTAAGTTTTGTTTCTTGGCTACTACTAGCCGTTCCTAGTGCTTAAGTAGTCCGTTTTTGAGGGACCATAGGCTGGTAATGTTTTTTACCTTTTTACGGTATTCCTGTAGAGAGGGGGTCGTTCGGTTGGCCTGTAGTAGTTCATTAATAAGGTCAAGTTTGGAGGAGTTAATAGGATATATCTTGGCGCCTAAGAAGTCCATGCTTAGTTCTGCCCGTATCCGGGGGTTAAGGTGTTCTGGTTGTAGTAGCGTCTAAGTCCGTAGTAAGATCTTCGCAGCTGTCTGGTTATCTAGGTCTTGCTTACGCCTTGTAAGAGCGTCCGTACGGTTCGTAGCGCCTGGTCTATATATAATTAAGAAGTTAAACTGAGATAGGGTATCCGCCTAGCGTGCCTGCCGGGCCGTTAGGGCCTTGGTTATTATAAAGTATTCTAGGGCCTTGTGATCTGAAACTACCTTAATCGGCTTAGGGGTCCCCTCTAGCTGTGTACGCCAGTGCTAAAAGCTAGAGATAATAGCCAGCATTTCTTTGTTATAGATGTGGTAATTTAGCTCGGCATCTATTATAGTCTTCGAATAGTATGCAATAGGGTGCCACTCTCCGTCCGGTTGCTTCTGGGAAAAAACACCAGCTATTGCGCCGTCTGAGGTATTAGTTTCTAGTATTGAGGGCCGTTCTGGGTTAAAATGGGTAAGTAGGGGAGCCGATACCAGCCGTTTCTTAAGCTTATTAAAGGCCTGCCTACATATGGCGTTAAAGTGGAAGGGCTGGTCTTTTCTAGTAAGACGGTTAAGAGGCCGGGCGATCCTGCTGTAGTTCTTAATAAAGCGTTGGTAGAAGTTACAAAACCCTAAAAAGGATTGTACCCCCTTTACGGTCCGTGGGGGTGCCCACTGGTTAATTGCGGCCGTCTTCTCTGGGTTGGTTTCGATTCCGTCCGTACTGATAATAAAACCTAGGTACTTTGTACGCTTAACACTGAACTCCGACTTCTTAATGTTGACCTGGAGGCCAGCCTCGCGGAGCCGTTGTAGGACTTTATGGACGTGCTCCTCGTGTTCTAGCTCGTTCTTAGAGTAAATTATAATATTATCCAAATAGGCCGTATAAAAATCGTTAAGGTAGTTAAAGAGTACATCGTTTATGTACCGCTGGTACGTAGCTAGTCCGTTGGTCAGTCTAAAAGGGAGCACTTTACATTTATATGTTCCGTAATGGGTCCGAAATGTAGTAAGATCTTTAGACCCGGGGTCCATCCTAATTCGGTGGAAGGCCTGGCGGATATTAAGCTTTATAAAGACTTTAGCTCTACTTATTTGGGCTAGAGTCTCATTAAGTAGGGGCAGCGGATAGCGGTCCTTGCGGGTCATATTGTTTAGCTTATGATAGTTGATGTAGAAGCGGAGTCCTCCATTTGGCTTTTTGATAAAGAGAATGGGCGAGGCGAAAGGGGCTTGGCTAGGCTTAATAAAGCCCTTATTTAGGTTATTGATGAGATACTGCTTTGTGGCCTGCAATTTGGTGATAAACTGCTTATAGAGGGGGCTAAAGCTAAGGGTGTTTTCTTTGCCCTGCTTAATCTTAATCTTGTGGTCATACGGTCGGTAAAGTGGAAGTATATCGGACGCTGCTTTGGAGAATACGTCCTTGAATTTCTGGTGTCGATAGGGCAGCTTTTGTTCTACTAGTTCCTCATCCATAAGCTTGCTTTCTTGTCCGCTAAGCTTACTTCCTTTTTCCTCAATTATTTGATTAATTTTGTATAAGCTTGTCGTAAAGGCAACGGTATTAGGCTGAACCAAGTTCCGGTAGAATCCTACGGCACTAATGTAGCAGACATCAACTGGTAGGAGGTCCGCTGGTTTCCTTACAGCTGTTTTCCGGACCGTATTTTGCGGTCTAGGGTTTGTAATCTTTCTTAGCTCCTGTTCTATCTTCTATAGGTTATCCCTCCGATCTATTAGTTTAGTATAACGTCCGACGTCCCTTGCTATTCTTTATAGCTGCATAGGGCCTAAGCTCTCCATAGGGGGCTTTTCTGGGTCACTACTAACTTCCTAAGTCTTTAATGTGGGTAGCGTGACATAGGTAGTCTGGGGGCGACGTAGTGTACGGATCCGTTGCGAATTAAGCTGTATATCTTTCTTGAAGGCCTGGTCCCTACGCATAGCATTGGCCTGGTAAATAGTATTAATCTAGGGCCGTATGAGGTTTTCTATTGTAATGCTGATTTCTTTTATAAAGGAAGGGGTTGGGGGTAGGGTTTTGGGCCAGATAAGCCGTCTACTCCGTATGTTGAGCTGTAAGCCTAAATAGGCTAGCCATTTTCGCCCTAAGATTATATTGTAGCTACCTAGGTCCGTAATAAGGAAGGGGGCGTTATACTACCTTTGTCCGTCGACACGGAGGTAAATCCGTAAGATAGTCGTGATGGGTAGTCCTATCCGCCCGTTATACCCGCGGATAGGAATTGGTTTGGGCAGTTCTTTGATGGGTGCATTTAGAAAGTCAGCCAGCTTTATGGCATACTGGGTGTCTATTAAGGTAAAGGCATTTGCTTTAGAGTTAGCTAAAGCAGAGGTTAAAACTTGGTATCTATTGCGGAATAAAGTACAAGGGATAGTACAGCTTCTTCCACTAACTAGCCGACCCAGATTAACATCTAACATGTCGATCCCTTTTGACCCTAGAGAGGAGTCTTCCTCTAGGGTTCCTCTTTTTCCGACTTTGTGCTGTCCTCCTGGATTAACAGGACCTTATCCGCTTTTGCGTTTGTCGGACAATTCTTTGCATAGTGGCCTTTCTGACTGCAAGAGAAGCAAGCTCCTTGATTACTGAGGGCCTGTATACGGGGGTTGCTGTACGTAGGCCGAGCATTCGCTGGACCCGTGGCAGGGCTGGCCACACGGCTAGCTGCTAAATTGGCGGCGGGCTGTACAGGTAGTGCTGTAGGGGTTGCTGATTGTGCCAGGGCATTGCGGACCGTTCTTGTATTGCTTGTGGTCTGATTTGAAGGGTTTCTGGCTTTGTACCGTTTGGCGCGTGCCTTAATTCGGCAAAGGCCTTGGTTGATAGCTAAGCACTGGTCCGTAAGTTCCTTTAGCGTCTGTATAGTAGTAAAAACTGGCAGTATAGCTCGCTGCAAGTCTAGGGTAAGCTTGTTAAATAGGTCTAGTATTAGATCTTCCTGGGGAATTCGAGCCTGGCTGGCTAGGTGTAGAAAGCGGGTCTAAAAGGCCGAGAAGGTCTCCGTTGTTTTCATATTTAGGCTTTTATAATTGAGTCGGGCGTTCTATACTTTAAAGGGGTCCTTATAGATAGAAGACAGGTGCACGATTATCTCTTCTCCAGAGAGGAAGGGATCTACCGAGTCCTGTGTGTATCGAGGACGTAGGTGCGTCTGTGTGTCCCCGCCGGTACGGCCGAAGACGTAGGCCATTTTAGCCTAAGTAGTAGGGAAGTGGTCCGCATTAACTTCGAGCTTGTCCTGTAATTGAAGCTTCCAATTGTTAAATGTAGGGTCGGTTCCGTCTGTAAGCAACGGGGGGTCCGTGACCTTCGCGGACCGTAACGATGCTAATGCTGTACGTTGGGCTAGGGCCTTAAGGACCGTAGCAAGTCTCTGGGTGTCTGATGACTCTTCGCTAGGTGTAAGGGGTTCTCTGGCTTTAAGCAGCTCTCAAAGTCGTTTAATTTTGGCATTGGCTGCTGCAAGCTCCACCTGGGAGTTCGAGTTAGTTGCTGTTTTACCATCGGAGGTATTTAAGGGTCCTGCGGCTGCTTTGCCGGCCGCTATAGTTCTTGGCATGGTGATACGGTTGTTGGGGTAACTTCCGGTAGGATTCTTGTAGGGGTTCTGGTCTGTGCGTGTTCTGTAGATCTTGTTGTTCTTTTCTGGTCTTCTGGTTCTGATAATAGTCTTTGGGTCTGCTTCTGTGTTCTATTCTTGTTTGTGGTCCGTAGATATTTTTTAAGTTCCTTCTTAGGAAGAAGAGTAGACGAGCTTTAGATAATGTTAGCGACTTAGTTAATTAAGGCACGAGCACGGCAAGAGGGACGCGTAAGCCTGTACGATTGGTAGTCTATAAACGAGGATCTAAAGCTAGAGAAAGGAAAGGAGAAGAAGAGCAGCGCCGGTCGAAGTAGGGTTCTTTTATGCGGTCCTCTAGTCACGTGACCGCGAAGTTCTGCCAAGTTCTGCCAACCAAGTTCTGCCAAGTTCTGCCAGTGCCGTAACAGTCGCGATATCTGGTATAAAAATATAAGATTTTAATTTTCTAATAAGATTTTCTATCGCTCTAGAGATTAAATTTTACTACCCCCCTAAACCACTATAACACTATTAGATTCCATCTAAACTAGGTTACGCTATAATTTATAGGTGTATTTAAAGGCCTTTTTACGTTATAAATATAGTCTATAAGTAGTAGAAACCAATTAGGTAGGGAGTAGTTAATTATATTTCTTAATACTAAAATTTATAAATCGCGTAAAGCTTTAAACCTATTAAGATCTATTAAAACCCGGGCTCTCTAACGTTTTGCTAGCTATAGATTAATTACCTAATTAGGTTTGGCGTAATTGCGGTTTAGATTTCTCCTAGCTACGCTAACTTTACTTACTTTATTATTTTCCTTTTCTTTAGCTTATATAGCCTCGCCAGTAGGCTTAATTAATTGCCTTTCTTATCTGCTATTGTTAATTAAGGTTATATAGAACTTTATAGTAGAGTCCCCTATTAGGCTTACTTTATTTAAGAGCTAATCTAAGTATTAGTAAGCCTTCTATAAGCTTTTACTAAAGGCTCGCCTAGGAAGTTCTCCGTTGGCTAATTTATATAAGGCTTTCCTTTATAGTAGTAAGAAGAATACTCTATATTTCCTTTTTAATAGCTATATCGTTAATTGTTATATCCTTGCCTATACCTATAATAAGTAGGCCGCGTAGTTATTAAATAGGCTTTAACTACTGCAGAGAGCAGTAGGATTGTATTAATGCTTATATTAAGGCGAGTATTATAAGTCTCCAGCGGCTTAATAAGCTCACTGCCTAAGAAGAGCTCCTTAATAATTCCGTACTAAGTATAAACCTTAAAGTAGCCGTAATTTTAAATCTTATATATACGGCCAGGTATATAAGAGACTTTAGTACTACGTTAAAGCTTTTTAGGAATTCTAAAAAGGACGACGTTACTTATATTAAATTCGGTAATGTAGTACTACTTATTATACTTCTTCTTTATTTATTTACGGGAGTAAGTAGCTCGCTATTAAACTCTTTTATATAAATCTAATAAATTATAAATAGAGGAATCTAAACGTTATAAGGGACTTTATAGCTATTATAATTGTAATTCCTTCTAATATTCCTTAAGTCTCTTACTATAAGGGATATTACTACGGACACCTTAGGTTGCCCTTAGGACAACCCCTAAACGCCCCTTAGATAGTCGCCAGTTACGTGCCAAAGGCACATGCCTATAGTATATAGTCTCCACAATCCCAGAGACCTTACCTCCTTAAGGATTCATCTCTCTTACTAATCTATCCTATTCCAATCGTGTCCTTATAGCCCCCTATCTACAAGATCCCCTTATATTTAAATCCTTCCTACTTTTTTTTAGAAGGGTAGTCGGCTTTAAGGACCAGATTGTTTATTTATATCTTTTATTTATAACTACTATTCTCCCTTAAAATCTCGCGATAACCTAAATGGAAACTCTACGGATACCTTATAGAAAGCCGTCGCGTAAAAGTAAGAAGGTCCCTTTAATAGCGAGAGATTGCGACAATATAACCCTCTGGGCAAGATAGCCGAACAAGCCCTAATACCCAGATGCTCTAGAAGCTTAAAAACTCTCGCATACCTACGGTTACTAGCAACATTAAGGAAAATATAAACACCCTTTATAATAATTATAACACTGCTAAAAAGTAGCTAAAACCCCTTTAGCCCTACTTAGGCTAATTAAAAGATTAAGCGCTAGAGGTAACTCTAAAATCTTCCCTTAAGCTAGAAATGCTAGAGGAATATACTAATATATCTAACTAGGGAACCAACTAGAACCCTCCTAGAAGACTACTAGCCTATAATTAGTATAGTAGTGGTATATAGACTGCTTACAAGCTAAGCGGGCTTACCCCTTTAAATAATTTAAGTTAATTACTAACTTAAGACCTAAGCCCCGTTGGGAAGCCTATACTAGCTACTAGTACTAATACTACCTCTATAGCAGGAGCCTCCCTAAGCCCGAGTTCGGAAGGTTAAGAGCCCTATACTAATCTCCTTTAAGATAAATATTAGGAAGCTATTATAAGGCTCTTGAAAGCTATATAGGAGGAAGCCACTAATAAATATATTAGAACCCTTTAAGGGCAAATTTAAATCTAGTAGGGTCTAATCTAAGCTAGGTAAATTCTTTTATAACTTAATTAAGGCTAAAGGCTTTTTAAAAGCTACTTAGTATTTACCTAAGAAGGTATAGAAGACTTAGAGAGTTATCTACGCTATAAATAGAAAAAGGATATAGACCGACTAGCTAAGGCCTTTAATAGTTTAGAACTCCGCTATAAACCTAACGCCCAGCAGTTAGACAATTAGGTTTATAAGGTAGATAACTTCTTTAAAATGCTAATAATACAAGATAATACCAAAGAGCGTATACGCTAGATTATTAGCAAGATTAAAGACTAATTACTAAACTAGATTATACTTAATTAGCTTAATAAAGAGCAAATTACTATATAGCTATAGCTGTAAACCTTTCTAAAGAAATAGACTTAAGATCTATATATTATATAATATAATAATATAGAGCTATTCTAGAATAGGATATAGCTAGACCGCTATAACTTCTGCTAGTTTATAAACTTTATAGAAACTTATACTTAGTAGATAGATTTAAAGCCCTTTAAAAATAAGAACGGTAGCATCTATAAAAAGGAGAAGATTAGGTTTATTTAGGCTAGAATTAAGCTAGTAATTTATAATAAAATAAAGCGCGTAGAAGCCCTATCGCGGATTATTATATATACGGTTTTTAAACAAGCAGTTCTAAATGCTAAAGATATAGTAAAAAACTAGACCTCTTCCGGTAGGAAGCTAGGGGGTCACTAAAAGTATAAGCACTTTAGTAGTAACGTAGGGCAGACCTAACCTTTAAAGAAGCCGTTTTTAAAAAGAACTTTAGAAGGGTTAAAGTTAGGAACCTTAAATAACGGGAAAGACTTCTAGGGTTAACTTAATACCTATTTAGCACCTTTACAGAAACACTTTAAGAAGTTAAAAGAAAACTCCGGAGGTAGATCCTATTAGAAAAATAAGTAGGGTAATAACCGCACTAATAATCTAAAAAAAGAAAAGCCCTAGTCGTAGACCTCTCTTAGCTATAACTAGGGCAAGATATAGAAGGAGAAACTCTCCGTATTGCTATTAAGCTAAAAATAACACTCCCTATAGGTAAGGTACGACAGTTCTAAGTACTATATAATAGCGGCGCTAAAATTAATCTTATACGATATAATTTGGTAAAAGAGTATAAACTTATCCTATTATAAAGGTAATGGAAACCTATTATAGGCTTCCTAGATAAGTATTAGATTAAGCTATATAGTGCCTATAAGCTTATAGTATTAGTGGCCAATATATATAACCGCACTAAGGTAGTTAGCCCGCAACCCTTCTAGGCGGCTAACTTTATAGGTTATAACTTTATCCTTAGATACCCTTAGCTTATAAAAGTAGATCCTAAAATACACTTTAAAATAGGAGCCTTTAAATAGTAGAATAATAAAGATTTGGAAGGGTGTATATTACTAATAAGCCTAAAGGACATCCTAAAGAATATAGCCCTAGGTAAAATAGTATACACTTTATACCTAAAGAAGTATTAAATCTAACCTCTATTTAATAGTAAGATAGGTATAGAGCCTAGTATAGGTAATAACCCCTCTATAATAGAGACCTTATAGGAAACTACTAAATAAGTCGCGGAGATATTATAGGGAGGCGGTAATCTTAAGGATCTTATAAGATACTTTAACCGTTATAGGTTACTCTAGCTTAAGCAATATACGGAAAGTATACTACAGCATCTTAAGCGCTGCGTTAAGGATTTCCTTACCCTTTATTAGCTACCGTATAAAACGGTATAACGTACGGTGGCAACTATATACGAATAACTACTATAGCGTATAACGCTGCTCGCGAGCATCCTAAGGAAGCTCTAAAACCTACCTAACGATAATATAGAGGATAAATATAACCCTAATTTATTAAATATTCTAGTAGGCCTAAAGGACTTACTAAGGGTATTTTCGGGTAAGAGAGTAAAAGCCCTATTATAGAACTTAAAGTACAATTATATAATTAATTTAAAAGAAGGTAAATAACCACTAAACCTTTCTATCTATAACCTCTCGCGTAAAGAGCTTAAAATCCTACAGGAGTACCTTAATAGGTTACTAGAAAAGGGGTAGATCCGGCCTAATAAGTTACTATTAGGCGTACTAATCCTCTTTATTCTAAAACTAGATAAAACTATAAGGCTATATATAGACTATCGCGGTCTTAATAAGATTATAATTAAAAACCGTTACCCACTACTACTAGTTAGTAAAATGCTAGATTAACTATCTAGGGCGAAGATCTTTATAAAGCTAAATTTATAAGACGCCTTCTATAGGCTCCGTATTAAAGAAGGGGATAAGTAGAAGACCGCTTTTAAGACCTAATACGGCCACTTTAAGTATCTAGTAATGCCTTTTAGGCTAGCTAATACGCCTATAACATTCCAATCGTATATTTATAGAGCCTTAGGGGGACTAGTTGACCGCATATATATTATCTATTTAGATAACATCTTAATCTACTTAAAAGATAAGAATTAATACGAGTAACACGTCCGCGAAGTGCTGGAATATTTAGATAATTAGGGCCTTTACGCTAAGGCGTTAAAGTATATCTTTAATACTAAGCAGGTTAAGTTCCTAGGTTATATTATAACGCCTATAGGTGTAGTTATAGACCTAGTACGGGTGTAGATAATCTAGGAATGGCCGGAGCTAAAGAGCTACTAGAATATTTAAGTATTCCTAGGCTTTACCAATTTCTATAGGCGCTTTATCTATAACTACTTAGACGTTACCTAATACCTATTTAATTATATTACGGAAGCTTCCTAAGACCTAACTTAAGGAGTAAAAAGCTTAAAGGCGGTAAGGAAGAAAACTAAGAAGGGACTAACTAAATAGTATAAGCTATAGTTATGGCCTAGAAAGGTCTAGAAGGCCTTTTAAAAACTTCGCGTAAAGTTTATAGAAGCTTTATTACTACGGCATTTTAACCTAGATTAGCTATTAATAATAATCACTAATACATTAAATTTTGCCCTTATTAGTATTTTACTATAACCTAATAGGCATCCAGACGCTACCTAGCTCTATTAAAGACCAGTAGTATTTTATAGTAGAAAATTCCAGTGACCTAAAGTTAGGTATTATACCCACGACAAGGAACTGCTGGCTATAGTTAACTGCTTTAAATAGTGGCGACACTACTTTAAGCACACGAGCTATACTACTTGTATACTCTTAGATTACTATAATCTACGCTACTTTATAACTATAAAGGAGCTTATACCTTAATAAGCCAGATAGGCAGAGGAGCTTATATAATTTAATTTTAAGATCGAATATAAGCTAGGGGAAAATAACCCTACTAATTGTTACGAACGATTTAAGTATGATATTACAACTACTTGGGGAAGAGTCGGAAGAAGCTAGTTAGTTAATTTAGGCACGGTTTAGGATAGAGCTAATTGTTGGTTATATAAGGGGGATATTACGTAGCTACGGTTCGTAGATAGTATAATAATTGTTCTGTGTTCTTCTTAAAGAAAGGGGTAAGGAACTTAAGGTTCCTTACCACGCTAGTGCCGCGGCGGCACGTGATAGCAACTTGCCGCATATAACGGTAACTTGCTATATATAACGGCAATATGCCTTATATGGTAACTATTTACCTTTATTCCTAACACTAGCAACTCTTCTTTTATAGTTGCCATCTATATATATATACCGCTTAACTAGCGGAATAAAAATTAATCCTTTTTACTTACTATTGCCATTA
>Ga0307515_10021267_pt1 | contig 11512 bp, 5 predicted proteins | sample 17_EM_MG_FD_194513 | JGI IMG/M metagenome (GOLD analysis project Ga0307515, IMG submission 194513) | Populus trichocarpa ectomycorrhiza microbial communities from riparian zone in the Pacific Northwest, United States - 17_EM | ecosystem: Host-associated > Plants > Roots > Unclassified | place... | reverse complement strand
TGGACGGGGAAAAATAAATAAATTCCTAACATAATGAAGGAACGTGAATTTTATATATATATTGGTCGGAAAATGTTAATATATCGGAATATATATTTATTTAAAAAATAAATATTAAAAAATAAATGTTTAATTAAAAATGTTTATATTTTATTATACAAGTAACACAAACATTTTATATTCCTAGATTCACTTTCACAACAAAAACAAATTAATTTACACCGATGAAATATTTTGTTGGTGTAAAAGTTGTATTTTCATCAATATAAATATCATCGATAGACTTACCAATGAAAATATATTATCGGCAAGTGTCATTAGAGATTTAAATCCTTCGGTATTTCATTTAGTGATTTAAATGCCGATGAATAGACTGACAAAATATTAATGTTGGTGATAAAAAATAAGCACCGATAATTTCTGTTGGCCTATCCATCAGTAAATATTACTAATGGAGTACCCTCTCGGTAATATATTGTGTCTCACTGATGGATTGACTGTCAAACTCACCTACAAATATATTATGTAGGTGAATTTGCTAGTATATATCAAAACGGTTCACAACTTTCTATAATTCTCCAAGGAAATGGGCTTATTGTACAGATAAAATCACTAACACAATATATTTGTTCGTCAGTATTTTAGTAATTTATTTTTTTTTCTTTTTGAGATACTATCACAACTTCACATTAAAAGACATTAAACAACATTGAATAACTAAATTAAATTGAAGAACACATTTTCTATTATTAATTTTACTATAAAAATCAATTACAAATATCTATATACATTAAAAAGTAGTTGAAGGTGAAGGTGGAGATGGAGGCGGAGGGGGAGGAAAATATTTGTAGAGGTCTATACAGGGGAGGATAATGACTAGACAAGCATGTCATCATCTTATTCCAATGCTTCGTACTTTGTTCTTCATATTTTACCTTCATTTTGGCACTCGGAACACCAATTCATTCTTAAAGCAACTCTTTAATAGCTGATGATGATTGCCCTGGGCTAGATTTTGGGGTGCCTACTATTGATACACTACAACTCAACCTCATATCTCGGGCTGTAGTCATAGAGATATCATAAACCCGATTTCTATTTTTGATCTATCAGTTGCTCCATCATCCAACCATAACTTTAGATCATATTTTGGATGGATTGAAGGGTCTTCTCCGTGTTTAGCACGCATGTCGGCATTATATTATTCCTATAAAAAAAAAACAAGTTAGAGACGTTGACAAAAAAATATTAGTCCAAAAGATATACAAAAGGTTTCAAAGTTTAACAAATGTCTCGACTCGACTCTTCATGAACTATTGCACCCTTTTCTTTCTATCTTCCCTCTGCATATGTGTTTCTAGATACAACTCTATTGGACTTGCACTTAAGTTATGTAGCCTGGAAAATAAATCATTAGTTAATTTTGAGTAATAATCATAATCACTAACATTTTAAGAAAAAATACTTTAAAATAAAACATAGTCATAGCGCTTTGCATGGTTAATAAAAGGAAGTGACCTATTAGCATGCTTGGTAATTGAATCGTAAGTCTTCTTGTTTATGTTTGAGGACCCACTTCGTGACTACCTCCTAAAACTTTTTGACGTCATTAACTCTAGATATCCCTTCTAATTACTCTCAATGATGTGGTAAGGTCTAAAATTCTTTCAGCCCTCAAAGTCATCTAACTCGACTCTTTGCTTAGTATAGGTGTGTGTGTTATACTAGAAACCACACAACCTAGGTTAGAAGTTCGTTAAACTTAAAATATATGATGATGAAAAGATTACAATTTTACAAAAAAAAGCATTCATGTTATTATGGGATTTCACTTGGAAAAGAAAATGTTCCATACTAAGAGGTTCGGGTCCGTAACCATGGGTTCCAATGTACGAGATCTTGTAGCACTTACCAATGAGGCCCTATTGACTAGTATTACACAGAAGAAATCAATTATAGACAATAATATAATTAGATCTGCTCTTCATAGACAAATTTGAGATTTGCGATCCCAGGTAAGATCGGTTCAGGATCATGGGATCCTTTTTCATCAAATATGAAGGGTTGTTGCATAAAATATATGTCTAAGTAATTGCCTCATAGATCCTATATCTATCTATATGAAGAAGAAATCATGTAACGAAGGGGATTCTTATTCATACAAATGGTACTTCGAACTCGGAACGAGCATGAAGAAATTAACGATACTTCTTTATCTTTTGAGTTGTTCTGTTGAATCGATTGCTTAAGACCTTTGGTCTCTACCCGAACTTGATGAAAAAAATAGGATAACTTATTATGGACTTGTTGAGAATGATTCTGATTTAGTTCATGACCTATTAGAAGTAGAAGACACTTTGGTGGGATCTTCACAGACATAAAAAGATTGCAGTCAGTTTGATAATGATCGAGTGACATTGCTTATTCGGCTTGAACCAAGGAGTTCCTTAGATATGATGCAAAATGAATCTTGTTCTATCATTGATCAAAGATTTCTTTATGAAAAATATGAATCGGAGTTTGAAGAAGGCGAAGTAGAAGGAATCCTCGACCTACAACAAATAGAGTTGGATTTATTCAATCATATAGTTTGGGCTTCAAGAATAAGGAGCTCTTGAGGCTTTTTATTTGATTGTATCGAAAGGCCAATTCATTGGGATTTTTCTATTGGGCAGGTTATTTTGGGTAAGCAAATCATTTATGATGAAGAGGACATACCTAAATTTAAGCACCATATGCCATCTTGAACTTTATTTTTGGGTTTAGTTTTTGGAATTATTTTTCTTTCTTTTTTGTTTAAAATAGATTTCTTTAAAGATTGTTTTTTCCCTCTGGAACCTCATTTCTAACATTATTTTCTTTATCACTCACAACTAACGGTATAAAACGAAGAAAGCATCAATCAATAATAATTTCCTTTAAGAAATTCTTAAAGGCAAGGTATAAACAAAACTAGAAATAAAGATAAATAAATAAATAAGATAAGAATAACAGATGAATATAGCTTTTTTTTAAGAAGGATAATTAATTTGATTGTGGAACTCTTGAAGAAGAAGAAGCTCTATTATTGCTGTCCATGACTTCGTTGCACAAGGACGTGTGTAAAGTCTTGAACTTATTCTCCAACTCAATAAGCTTTAGTAAGTTAAGCTCTTCGATAGAAGCATCCCACCATCCTTCTCTTTCATTCTCTATCAACTTTTCCTCTAGTTCTTGACCCTTTTTCGTATCAGACTCTAGCTGTCTAATTCTTGAATTCTTACATGCCTACGTGCCTCCACAAGCTGCTGAGCGCCACCGCTAATGGCGAATGTCCGCCAAGAAAGTGATTAGTAACATATTCCATTGAAGGATGAGCAAGGAAAAGGGGATACCAGCAGGTGAAAAAACAACAAACAGAATTTCAGCCCCTGTTAGAGTGACAAGCTCACTTGCCTTTTTGTAGATACTAGATCACCGTTTAGAAAATGTTACCAGCCTAACCTCTTGATTTTCAATGCTCTTCATTTCCATCTTTTGTTTGCCTTTAGTCTTTTTGGCTGCCATGGCAAAAATTATATATAAATGAAAAGCTTTTCTTGTTGACTCTATTATCATGTTATATGTATTTTGTATTGTGGTATAAATTATTTTTCACTTGAAAATATATTAAAGTAATTTTATTTTAATTTTTGATATCAACACATTAAAATTATAACAAAAACACTAAAAAAACATCAATTTGATACATTTTCAAACCAAATATACTAATAAAACACATCTAAACATAAAATTAAACCATACTTGAATTTGATATTAGAGTTTGAGTTTCATTTAAAGAATTAAAACATTATAGTGGTGATCCATTTTTAACTTTATAAATTATTGTTCTATCTTTTATTTATTTCATATCGGATTGGTGGTGATTTGTTCATTCAAAATAAGAATTTAAGCTTCATTTGTTAATTTGTTCGAAACATTTTCAATGTTTTGAAAAAAATAAATAAAAATGTCGTTTCTCTGTAAAGAAATGGAGTCTTCCGGGCTCCTTAAATTGAAAAGAGAGAAGTAGTAAACGACGTAGGCCCAAATATGAATGGATGCAACTCACTGTTCCATTCCTGTAAAGTTAAGACTTTAAAAAGGGCCCAAAAACACATACCTCAAGTCATATTGGCCCGAATGAGAATATTGTAGCGTGAAAATAACTAAATTTATTTGTATTTGTTGTAATTTTCTTTTTAATTTTTTTTTTGGGTAACCCGGGATATTCGGGCCAGTTTACACGCACTACAATTAATTCTCGGATCCACTGAACACTCTGCAAGCCCAATAAATAAATAAAACACAACAAGAATAATAGGCGTGCATACTCATACTCGAATCCAGGTGATGCCTCTGTCGCTGGACACAAGTCTGGGTGCTCTTTTTAATTATCTTCCTATGTAAAGACAAAGTTGGCTACTTTTCCTTAATTATCAAGGACTACAAAGTCGTCGGTTTTGCAAGGATATACAGAAGTCAACATCTCTTTTTTACTTGATAAAGGGGTGAGAAAATGTGAAGCGCTGAAACTTAATCACAAGGTTGAAGGCAACTTCGTCAACATAAGAGAACAAACACAGCCGTCAAGACTGATGCTCCATTTATTTTTAGGATAACATTTTCTTGATTTATTTTTTCATATTTCGTGTAAGATAGTCTAATTAAAGGAAATACTGGGATAAATGTCAATATAGACTTTAATACACGCGCGTTTTTATGTTATATTTTATTTTTTAAAGTGTTTTTTATATTATTTTATATTTTAAAAAATATTAAATTGATACATTTTAAGTGTTTTGAATGATTTTGATATCTGATACTAAAAAAAATTAGTTTAATATATTTTAATTGAAAAAACTTTTTAAAAATACCTACATTATAATAACAAATACACATTTTATAAAAATTCATCATCTATATATAAATATTTTTGTTCTTGCAAGACAAGCAAACCATGTTGATATTGATTGGAAGCTTGAGTTGCATATGGCTATCCATATGCAACTCAAGCTTGACAACCTCTTAGAAGTGATGTAAAATATTATTTTTTGTTTGTTTTTGTATTTTAATTTTTTTTAAAATAGTTTTTTTATTTGTTTTAAATTAATATATTTTTGGTATTTTCAAATTATTTTGATGCGTTGATATTAAAAATAAAAAATATTATTTTAATGCATATCTGAGTGAAAAATACTTTGAAAAATAACCACAATTACACTCCCAAACATCTTGTCAGCTGCAACTAATACTGCTGGTGGATTGACACTAGTGGCTTGCAAAGACCATGACTAAAAATGAAAAATTAAAAGAATATAGATTGAAGTTGAAATATTAATAATCCAAAGTAGCAAGTTGTAATTTTCAGAAGAAAAAAAGAAAGAAGAATGAAAAAAAAAAGAAAGAAGAACGCTCCATCAGCAACACATACTCCACCAATAGAAAAAGGACATAACATAACATGAAAGAATAATATTTTTGGATGTTGAGAGGCGCCCTACGAGTCATATAAAAGGCGCATGCGCCTCTCATGCATCCTTTAGTGTGCCACACACACATATTGTTTTTTATTTAATTAAATAATAAACTGTTCATGAGCTGACTTTATAATTACAAAAAAATCATTGTGAAAAACTAAAAATGCCCCTTGATTTTAGGCTTTTTTTAAATGTATTTTTATTGTTTTACTATGAATTTTAATAGTTTATTATTTTTTATATTTGGTTAAATATTAAATTACCCCTCAACTTACATTGTAATAACTAAAAAACCAGTGTAAAAAGTATGAAAATACCCCTTGAATTTAGGTTTAACTTTTTTTCTTCCAATCGTTTCACTGTGAAATCAAGATGAGAAAAATATTTATTTGTCCTTGGTCAATTTAGAAATGACAAATGATCCATGTAAAAAGACTTCATTGCCCTTAGAAGACAATGTAAAGTATTTTTTGGGTGAAAAGACAAAAATACCATTGCACTGTTATAGTAAACAATACTTGTGGATCTGGAGCTATATAGTTTTTCCAAGAGGTTTTATATTCTTTTAATACTATATCTTGAAATATCATATATTATTTTAGCATGTTATTAATTGGTTTTAGCCTTGTAACATTTAAAATGAAACACCAATAAGGATTTTACTTTTGGAGTTTTCTTTGTGGCTTGGAATTTTTATGCAATGAATAAAATGATAGATAAAAGAAGATTTGATAACATTTTCTTTATGGTAAGAAATTTCTTCTTATAATATCAAAGTATGCATTAATTTTCATTAATATCTTTCATTGATTCGATATATAACATTGATAAGCTCAGGCTTGCATGATGAATGCCATTAATGTCCAATATGAACAGTATAATCCAATCCTTGTTCAAGGAGACAAATTGGACTTCTTGCATAGGAAAGTAACACGTGGTTATTGGCTTGATCCTTACGACTAAATCTTTGCTCATTATAGTTAATTTCCTGGACTTCTAGAATGTGTCTTGATAACGCAGATCTTCCATGGATAGTTTAAGAGTTATTCCAACCACGTTATAATGACTTTCTTGCTGTTGCCATTATCTTGAATGATCTTTACCAAGTTCTTGACTATACAATTCAATTCAAAGCTATACAAATATCAATATTTCAACTGGCCATTTTTATGGTTTTTATACTCCTGGTTGAGATAAGCTGAGAGATTCAAATTTTTCTTCTGTTCTTCTTTTTGTTTTTTTGTTCACAAAAAAGAGCTCCCGATATTTGATCATTTGATATAAAAGGGACATATAATCATATATAGTTGTCAAATTCAGCTAATATTTGACCTTGTTTAGGGCTATAATCATTAATTGGATCAATTAAAGCAAAGTTATTTCAGATAAAATAAAAAATATATATTCTAGAAGCTAACATGATTGAGTCTCATCGGGGTTTTGCACAATCAATCTATATACCAAGTTATTCAGATTTAACCAGTTAAATGTCCAATACAAATCAAAATAAAGCCTAGTTCAAGTCTCATCTGAGTTACCCGTTCTTGAATAAGATTTAACTTTAATTGTATGTGTTCTCCATTTTTTTATGACAATTAATAATATTTTTACATTAATTTATTAATTAAGTGAGATTAAATTCTTTTAAAAATAGCAGTTCAACAATTCGACCACAATCCCAATCGCCCGGCCCCCAATGAGGCCTAATATTTATGAATTATACCCTTATGGTTATACAAGCAATTGACAATGAATTGGATAATAATATAAACACGTATGAAAACGGATAATTGCTGCCTGACTTTGTTTTTGCCGTGCCATCATAGAGAAATACGGTACGTCGGCTCCCTCAGCTATAAATAGATTGCAAATCTGAGACTCAAGAAGAGGGCTTACCAAATTGCTCATAGAATACTCTTAAGGAAAAAAAAAAAAAAAAAAAAGCAAAGTTTTTACTATTTACGTTGTTTTGTTGTGTGAGATAGCTAGCTAGGCAGCCATGTTGAGACTGATTGGAAGCTTGAGCTTCATCTGGCTACTTATGGCCATTTCAACAGCGGCTCAACCCTGGCCTCCTGTGCTTGATGCTGATGGACAACCTCTTAGAAGTGGGGTAGAATACTATGTACTTCCAGGTGTAACCGATGTTGGAGGTGGTCTGACCCTTGTTGATCGGAATGGCTCGTGTCCACTTTATGTTGGTCAAGAACCTCTTGCACCTATGGTGTCCCGAGGTATTCCGGTTTTTTTCACTCCTCGTGTTGGAGACACAATTATAAGGGAGTCCAGAGACTTCACCGTTGAATTCTCCGGAGCCTCAACTTGTGGTCAATCTACAGCATGGATGGTCGGCGAGGAGAATCCAGAAACAACGACGAGATACGTCGTGACTGGAATGGAGCCACGGCCATCGTCTACACTCTGGTACTTCAACATTGAAAACAATGGACAAGGTGTCTATGCTTTGAGATGGTGCCCAAATTGTCTGACAACAAACTGTCCTAGGCCAGCGTGTGAATCTGCTGGTGTTATTGATGAGAATGGAAAACGCTTGTTGGTCTTGGATGGTTCTGCCTTTCCTTTCATATTTAGAAGGGCTTAATTAAATTGCTCTCCATGTATGAACCGAGAATAATTATGACTTCTTGTCATCTTACAAAATATTAAATAAATGGAGTTATTTTACATGCTATCAAAATTTTAATAACTAAGTGTTTATAAATTTAAATTTTATTATCCTTATTTATTTAATAAAAATTAAGTAATATGAATTTGTGTAAGTTTTAAATTCAAAATGTTTTCACTTGAGAAAGAATGTTATAGAATAATATAAATTATATATTGAAACCTCACGTAATACGTAATAATTTAAGTTATTGAGTTGAATTGGTTAGGAGATATATAAATTTCTTTTCTTGAATCGAATATTAACTTCTTGATTGAAATTGAATAATAAATTTTTTTTTTAAAAAATAAAAATTTCAACCTACTCTTATTACTACAAGTTCCCTCACCAAAATCCCTATCTCTCCCTCCTCCGTGTGTTTATAAGTCTCCATCTTCATGTCCATCGTCGCCATTACTTCTACTAATATTATTTTCAATTCGAGCACAACATAGTTATTCCAAATAGACCTTTCGTTCAGCCTTGCATGATGAATACCATTGTCCAATATGAACAGTATAATCCAATCCTTGTTCAAGGATGGTCTATATAATTAGTTGGATGAGACAAAATGGACTTTTTTTCCCAGTATATTATTGCAATTAGAATGAATGAAATAACGGTTGACTTTTTTTTTTTTCCACTGTCCAATATAACTTCTATATTGACTGCTTGAATTCTCTGGGTGAAGACTAATTAAGACATTTGATCAAACTGAACTCAATTCGTTCAATCTTACAAAAAAAAAAAGAGTTTGAAAGAACAAAAAAAGCTACTGGCTACCGGCTTGATCTTTACACCTATACCTTTTATCATTACAGTTTCCTACAATTTTTATATGTGTTTTGAAATAACGCAAATCCTATATGGTTTTGATCGATAGTTTATGAATTATTCCAGATTTTTTCAATTACATGAAAGAGTTTATAATGATTTTCTAGCTGTTATGACGCGTTTTTCAGCCTCATGTTTTATTATATTTTATTTCAGAATAATATATATTATATCCTAAAATCTTACCTAACAACTTAAGTTTTTAGATTGAAATAGTTCTTTGACATGATATCAGAGCTTTAATAACCATGCGGTCATGAGTTCGAATCTCACTATCCTCATTTATTTGATAAAAATTAAACACAAGGTAAGTGAGTTTGTGTGATTCTTTGATATATTTTCAAAAAAATATATAATTAAAAAAAACAATTTCGGTGCAATCTGGTCAACCATTTTGTATTTTTTTGACATTTTCACTTATGTTGACAATTTCAAGATAAAAAAAGAAAAAACATAAAAAAAAGTTTAGTAAGCATTATAATCATAAAGATAAAAAATACATGAAATAATATGTAGTTGGGATTTTAGGTAGTATAAAAGGGTAGTGAAAGAGAAAGAGAAGGTGGGAGTGAGATTTTGGGAGAATTGTTTTTTTTTTTTTGAGAGGGAGTATATTAAATAAAAAAAACATTTAGTGAGCATGATAATCATGAAGGAAGGGATGAAGGACTAATATGAACATTTCAAATCCTATCTTCCAGTGATTTAAGATAAGATGATAAGATAAAGAGAGTAAGAAATAAATGAGAGAATATAATGAAGGAATTTTAGGTAGTATAAAAGGGTAATAAAAAAGAAAGAGAAAGAGGAGAGAAACTTTTTGTTTTGTTTTATTTGTTTTGTTTTTGAGAGAGTATTTTGAAAGAAATAAAATATAAGAGAGAGAAATAAAATATACAAGGGTTGAGATATTGAGGAGAGGATTTTTTTTAACAAAAAAAAAATGTTAAAATTAATAAATAAATAAGAAAAAAATCAAATCAAATCAAGTTCTCTTTTCCTCTTTTAAACCCTAGCCACCAACATCCTAAGGTTGCGGCAACAACCTTACCACAACAATCATCGACCAATCACCTAGTCCTTCGTTCAACGTGTATATGCGGCGTCGAGGGGTTGACAGAGTCGCTATCTAATTTTTTAATTCAGGGTCACTAGAAAACTTGGGGATACTAGTTTTATCATAGATTCAAGGGTAAGAAACTAATTGTGGTTAGAAAATATATTAGCACCACTAGCACACCATACCTGAGGTAAGCTGTTTTGTGTAGTTTTAAATGTGGTTTAAAAGTTTTGATGAGTTCCTAACCAGTAGTCTATCTATGGTTTAGGATTGAGATTTATTTATGTGAATAAATTTGATCTTAAGAATTTATTATGGGCTCATATACCCAAATAAATTCTCATGAAAAAGAATTTTTGTAATTTGAATATTACAGCAAAAAAATACTTGCAATTAAAATTGGTGAATACTTAGAGTAACTCTGAAAATTTTCTAGTCAATTCTTGATATTCAAATATCAGCCTCACTTGTAGGTCTAATATTATATACCATAATATTTAACCTTTAATTCTCATGAATTAAAAAATTTTTGGTTATTGAAATATTGATCAAATTCTTATGAATTTAGTAAACTAATTATTAAATCTTAAAAAACAAGCAAATATGTATTTTTAAATTTTCATATAAAAATACTAAACAATATGATTTTTAAGAGACTTGGCCATATACAATTAAAATATTTATTTATTTTTGTTTTTTTTTGTTTTAAACATTAAAAAACATATAAGAAAGTATAAAGTTTAACTTTGGAGTAATTATGGAATCCAATACATTAGGCTAGATACACAATAGGAAAAAATAATATTGTAATATTTTTACACCAATTTCTACACCCTAATATCTATGCCTACAATGGTTAGCCATCATCATCAACCAATGGTGCATGACATAACAACCTAGAAGAGCTTTCAACATCAACCCAAATGAGCATGACGCTCGATTTAATTTTTCACAAGTGTATTTTTTTCACTACAAAGTAAGGGACTAGGTGTATAAATACACTAGTCAAGAACACAAAGAAATTCCTAGCAATACAAATCCCATATACAATCATAGAAAGCCAGCTACTCTCCATTGAAAGCTAGACATATAAGCCAAGGTTATTCACCATGGCCATGTCATATATAAGCATAATAGTTTTATGTCTTGTAAACACAATCTACACACAATAGATATGCATCTCTTAAACTTCATTTTATTTTTTTATATATATATTATTTTCTTCTATATTTATCAACTTAAATGTTAGAGGATCTCCGACTAGTTTTTCAAAAATAGCCCACACTAAAAGGGTTCAAACCTGCACGTAAGAAATATTCAATTTTTTTGTGAAGTTTTTTCATGATTATATTGAATATATATTATAGCAATGAAAATTTATTGAACCTTTTCATTTTATGTTTTAAAAAATATATTTTACACCCTTTTGGCATTGTGAAAGCCCTTTTCAATTGG
>Ga0307515_10021266_pt1 | contig 11512 bp, 7 predicted proteins | sample 17_EM_MG_FD_194513 | JGI IMG/M metagenome (GOLD analysis project Ga0307515, IMG submission 194513) | Populus trichocarpa ectomycorrhiza microbial communities from riparian zone in the Pacific Northwest, United States - 17_EM | ecosystem: Host-associated > Plants > Roots > Unclassified | place... | reverse complement strand
TTTACCTTAAAAATATAAAATACTAGTTAAGATTTTCAATGACGATAATAATAGGTAGTGATTTCTTTACATTTAACACAAGTTTAAGACCTTTTCCCCTCTCAAACCTGAAGCAAGCTTGAACCATCTTAATATCCTCTTTACATGCAGCAAAGAAGCATAGTCATCTAGGATAAAAACCAGCACATTATCTGCATATTGTAGATGAATGATAAATTTGTCGTGATTATATTCAATGCCCCTGAAATAAACTGAGTCTAATGCTCTTTGAAACAATACTGATACACCCTCTACTGCAATGTCAAAAAGGAAAGGTGAAAGAGGATCTCCCTATCGCAAACCTCTCTCAACTCTGAATTCAATACTCAGGGAACCATTAATAAGAATGGCTAGTTGTGACTTTGATAGGCATTCATGGATAAGAGCCCTCCATTTACTGCTGAAGCCCATGTATGTCATTACCTCGTCTAAATACTCCCACAAAACCGAGTCGAAAACCTTGTGGAAGTCAACCTTAAAGATGAAATTGTGTCCTTCTCTCCTTTACAGTCCATGAACCACCTAATTACCAATCATGAATCCATCTAAAATTTGTCTTCTTGCTATAAACGCTGTTTGATTTGAACTAATAACACTTGGAAAGATGGATTTGAGTCTAGTGGAGAGTATCTTGGCCACCATTTTGTATAAGCCATGAATTAAACTAATAGGCCTATATTCAAAAAATCTAATCGGCATCTTTGTTTTCAGAAACAAGGCTATATAAGATGAGTTGATACCTTTTGGGAGCTTTCCAAGTTTGAGAAATTCACTTACCATGTGAAGAATCTCAATCCCGAGCAGATGTCAGGCTTTCCAATAGAAAGTAGGAGTGAATCCATCTGGACATGAAGCTTTAGACAGTCCCATACAGCTTGCTTAACTTCGTCCAAAGTTGCATACTGCTCCAGCCAAGTAGACGATCAAGGAGAAATATTTTTAAATCCCATTGCTCCCATAGTAGCCCTTCGATGATTTGTTCTGGTGAAAAGATTGAAGTAAAAGGATACTGCAGCAGCCTTTATAACTGATGGAGAGGTATTGTGGTGGCACCATAAATGATCTTGGAGATAGTGTTACTGTTGGGTTTTAACAGAATGAAAATGCAAAAGAGAACAAATATCGACTTCTTGTTTAACTTCACTGTTTTATTGATCATGCGGACTTAATGAAAAACATTGAAAAGTAAACTTTAAAGGCAAGTAACAGCAACATTATCTCCTGCTGTTACGTAACAGAATTCAAAGGATAATGACTAAACAAAAGGATTATATCAATCCTAACAGAAATTGACAAATTCAAATAGCTAGTATTTTATTAAAGCTAAAACTCATATCAGCTTCCACATCAGCTGTTTCTTCATCAGCAGCTTCTTCGTCAGCAGCTTCTTCGTCAGCAGCTTTTGAGACATGAATTCAACAGTTACACAATCTTCTCATGCGTGCTGCCAAATGAAAGAATCGCGAGTTTCTATCCATCTCAAGTTCTGTCTTGATTTTTGTCTGCAAATGACCTCCACATTTCTAATAACCTCCCACTGCTCTAAAACTAAACTGTTCATCTTGTTTTTTTCTGCAATAGTAAGTTCTCAACTCTCCCCTTGTTCTTATAATTCCTTTATTCCATTCTGAATCTCTAGCTATCTATTATCCTCATCACCAAAGACCATCTTATTCCAACCTCGTAGCTTTTTGGCCACATAACTAAGTTTTTCCACCAAACTGAATCTACCTGGAAATTGCCGACAGCTTTCTCTCCAAAACTCCTCTGAGCCCTTCATAAATCTCAAATGGTATACCCAACCGTTAAAAAATCTAAATGGTTTCCAGCCCCAGTTCTGTGTTGTTGGTCCCAGGACTAGCTGACAATGATTTGAAAGACCTCTCGAAAATCTGGTTAAAACCATATCTGGAAACTGACGATGACAAGCAGGTGAAGCAAATGCTCTATCAATTCTACTCATTGAACTTCCCCGACACCAAGTGTATCGATGTCCATGAAGATGGTATTCCAGCAAATCATAAGTGTTGATAAAGGACTTAAAATCCTTCGCACTTGCTAAGTTGAGAAATCCCCTACTTCCACAAGCATTCAGTGTCTCATTCCACAAAATTCTACGCTCAGAGACAGAATTCGAATGCATAAACTCTCACTGGTGCACACTGAAATTGATTCTACTTGAAAAAAATTTCATTCCACATTGCTAGAACACCCCCTGATTTCCCCTCTGAATCAGTTTAATGCCATCTAATATTTGACTCATTTCATAAACCATGAACATATCTATCAGACCAATTCTCCCGTTTTGTTTGAAACACAAAACAAATCCCAATCTCGGGATTAACTACCATTTATTAATCGAAATGCGTTTGTTAATCATGCATGATCCACAGCTATTCCAAAAAAAAAATTCAGAATTCAAAATGAAAAGCCATACCAGGCCCCAATTGATCTGCGATTACTAAGGAGCAAACCAATCTTCAATCTCCTTGCCCCCATTATCCCGAATATATGCAGCGAAGGCTTTAACAGAGTGTATATCCCCGAAACCCAGTGTTTGACCATCATCTAGCATCTCCTGAACTTCTTCCTCTATGTCAATTTTCGGGAATGCCATTGTGATGGCACCATTACTACATATCAAGCTAAGGGTTTAACACTATGCCGATTCTCAGTTCTGATATGACCAATTCTAAAGGCACATCATGCCTTTGGCATTATCAATCTAAGAAGATGAATCCTAGTTTGTTTGTTCACGATATATTGACTATGAACAGAGATGAGGTGAATACACAAATGTTAAAAAAGAACAATTGTGTGAGCAATGTTGGCATAGTACAACACTTTTTTTTAGTTGGTAGTGTTGATAATATCAATATTAATAACAAGGGTCGAAGAAATCCATCTTTGTGAAACTTTCTTTTTAATAACATTTTTTTTTCTCTGATTTGAAGAATTACAGTTAGAGACTTGGAAGTAACAAGAACCTTTTAGAGAAGTACAACTTATTAAGCTTTTATGCGCCTTAATGCGAGGTAAGCCAATAATCTATACCCCACAAACATGAATATCAGGACACTAACACTAACTACTGGGCTAATTTGCCCTGCAACATCTTGTTCAACAAACTTACAACTTGCTCTGTCACTTCCATGAGGTAGTGAGCAGCCCAACAAGGATGAAAGTCTCTTGCCCTCACCATATTGGACATTGATAAGTAGCTTGTAGCTGTAAAATGTTGTAGAAATGTACTTGATCCAAGCCATGCATGAAGGCAGCTTATGCACGTAAAATCCTCCAGTTAAGACAAATGCTAGCATTGTGATTGTAACTATAGTTGAAGCTTGTTTAGCATCCATTATTGCTGCACCTAGAGCAAGGCCAAGACCCTGAGAGACGAGCACGTAGCCAAGTAGAACCAGAAGAGTCAAAAGGAAAGCACCCAATTCCGGTTTCAATCCGGCCATCCAATAAGTCACAGAAAGAAATATTGTGGGGAGGATGAGCTCCATTGGTAAGTCTCCGACTATTCTCGACATGAAATAAGAAGAAAGAGTGTACATACCGGAGGCCCTTTCCTTCACAAAGATTGCTCTTTCTTGAGGAAAAACAAACACGGAGTTGGAAGATGGGAAGACCCCCCAAAAAATTGACATGAAGAAGAGGAGACCCAGACGGTCTTGAACATCTCGAAAATCCGAGTGCCACCACATTAGACCGGCAAATACTGCAGCCATGATTACTTGGAAGACTCTCAAGGTATTGAATGACTCGTGCTTCCGTTCTTTGAGGCTTCTTTGAAGAAGAATGCTGAATTGGTTGAACCAAGCGTCAATGCTAATTCTGTCGCTGCTTCTATGTTCTTTGGAATTATAGCTTCCAATACCATTCTCTTTTGTCTCCATGAAGGCAGCTCTAGCCTTCGGAGCCAACAAGGTGTTATAAGATGCAATGAGAGATTGCTTTACGTTCGGCTTATCTCTTTCACTCACACCATCAGTTTGGAACACGCCTGCATAAGTTAATCAAAGAGGTTAAAACCCGTTCAGCTATGTATCCAACAGGATGCAGTAAACCAGCAAATGCTCAATATAGCATAAAGTCTTGCAATTATTATGGAAATCGATCAAGAAGCCAATAAAGAGATCTTAGTTGTAGATCCCACATAGGACCCTCAAATACTGTAGTCGCACTGACAGATTTACAGGCACAACCTCAATGCTGAATTCTGTTTAGTAGTTCCAACAAAAATATATACAAACTTCCTAGCTGAGTACTGCAAGTGCAGCAAGTTCAACAATGATTCTCAATCAGCAACAAAAACAATTGATGGAGCTTGAGATTCATTGGATTAAAAAGTGGATTTCGAAAATTTCTAAGTGTAGGAAAACAGGATTTTATGGCCACTTTGAGGTCTATAGAGCTGTAGCCTAATAATAAAAATACAGGGTATTTTCCTCGGAACTGAATGAGAGATATATAGTGTTGCAGATTAATTTATTCCGCCATGAACATCAAGAAATCATTTAAGAACGTTACAAAACCCGAAAAGACTACCTCATCTTCTGGGAAAGTAATGTAAAATACAAATCATTTACTTCAAGCTTAAATATCGCTATAAATACTTCCATCAAAGTTTAATTAAGCCTTTCAAGCTTAAGATCCAGTTCCAGATCCTCAACCACTTAGCACATGATGATAAACAAAGATTGATTTTCAGATAACATTATTTAAATATAGATTATGTAGCAAGATAGCTGAAATTTTTTCGCTTGCAATGCTAGCAGGTGCTTGTTCCTATCTTGGACGGGACCTTTTTGGAATATAACTAGCTATCGTTAGGGCAAGTGACCATGCGAGATAGGTAAGCACCTATTTGTCTCTAAAGAGGGCATTACTTTATTGAGTTGAGCTAGGATTTCAGAATAAAACACAGAATGTAGAATACATTCATAGCAGAACACAAAATTAAGGGATAAATGCTTAATTGAGTGGAGTTCCTGTTTCTTGGAAGCAAAATGTGGTTGGCCAGGAGGGAAATTTCTACTGATAGCAAACGATCGATCAGCCATATAAAATATATGAAGATACGAGCACCACTAAGCTACTTCAGCCAACCAAGTTCTAAGAAATTATGATACCTGAAACCTCATTGGACCAGGCTTATATAAACGTAAATCTACCTAATAAAAAATCCAAAGAAAACAAACAAACAGCTAAAAAGGAAATACACCACAGATTAAAAACATATATGCATACAATAGAATGAGTAATGAGCAGCACAGCCTAGCTAACAAAAGCTGACCAGTCTTTGCGGTAAGGTGGGAATCCACTAGTGTTGGTGCTGCTATAGAATTCTTTTAGCATATGGTTTCAATTATTTTAACATCAATCAAAGCGAACATATTTCACTTCTAAGACTTTTGTGAGAGAATTCCCCAGGAAAATGCAAAACAACCCAACACGTGTCCCTCTTTCAAGGTATCCTACGTTGAAGATGTGCTAAAGGCATTGCAAAAGAGTGAAAGAAAACATTTTTAAACACTGCTGTGGTGTGGCCGGCCATGCAATCTTCAAAATGTTCGGGTCAATTATAAAACAATCATGTCTAGCAGTATTTGCCACTCAAATCATTACACGTGACCAAAAGAAAGAAGAGAAGGAAGAATTGTAGTGATTGTGTGTTGCCAACACAGCATGGAACTGAATAGGAAAATCACTAACTAAATAAGGATCTCAAGAATTTGGCCAGTGGCCACTATCTTTTCAAGAGTGTCACCACTGACCATAAAACCACCCATCTAAGCGTCACATATGACGGCAAACCCTCCCAAAATGTTGATGTTGTGATTTGACCACGAAGGAGGAAAAAGATTTAGGGGACAAAGCAAAAGATTTAGCAAGGACCACTTAGTCATCATAATGGACCAAGAAATATCAATAACTTGTGTTTCTTGTAATTAAGCATGAACATATATGGTGTGATAATCTGTTTAATAATGATAAATTTTCTTGAAAATCTATAAATTCAAATACTTCAAATATTGCTAGATGTAATTTACTCTCAAACCTGAAATATATAGTTTCCCAAACTCTCTTGCACTGTCCAAAATACTTAAATCTCTCCCTATACATCTACTACTATTGAGAAGAGAAGGCTAAAGACACCATTGATGAAGAGACAATGATGCTATTTGCCACCTTCATAGTGCTCTTAAGACTAAAAGATGCTTTCTCACGCTATGAATGGCGTCACCTCCACCTCAGTCCACCTTATCATCATAGTGTCCAAGAACAGATTAAAGAGGATGCTTGAATAAACATTAAAAAATATCTCCTGCGTACGATTTCTATATATCTAATATATAAACCTAGCGTTAAACTTGTACTGCATGAATTATTTATTTATATGCGGACTTTGTCTTAGTGACATCCCCCCCACCAATCTATTCTCAACAAAATAATGGCAGCAACATTATTTTAGCGTACACTCCAAACCTAGATTTTCATTCTTATATATATATAGACTTTGATCCAATGCGGTAGTGCCAAGCCAAGAGATTGGCATGCATTGAATATATTTCCTTCAAACTTTGAGTGTAATCCACAGAGATAATCACAATTCTCCCTCCTTTATTAAACCAAAGGACACTAAAATATCAGCTTGCTTGATCAACTCTAAACATAAAAAAACTTAGTGGATATTAATCGCTCCTTTCGTACATAGGAAGCTTTCAGCTAGTTTGGCAAAAAAATCCACGATATTTACCTTCAAATTAGTAAGTGTATAATCACTACACACGACACTCAACGTCTACATGATGTGAATAAGGTCCTCATGATGTAAGGAAGGAACTCATCATTGAAAAGATACGCGTAACTTGTCACTACCAAAACCCTACCAATGGAAGCAAGTCAGCTCAATTATAGATCCATTGAATTCAATGTTGTATAGTACCCAGAAAAAAGAGAGTAAATGATGTGATTCTTTCGACCATCCACACAGCCCGTGAGCCATCAAAACTACTGCAAAGGATATGCTAGGATGGTCCATTCTATACCATTATCTTCTTCTATATTAGACAAAAGGTAGGGGAAATGCTTCTAAGGAAATTCATATTCTCAACAAGAAGAAAACCTCTATTTCCAACAGAGAAACATCCAAAACTCAACCCTTCGACGGCCACTTGCTCATTTTGATAATAAAATGCTTTGGATCTATTCGATCATCTCCTTCGTTTTATGAAAAGTTCAAATGTCCTAGCATGTCTAAATGCGCTACAAAACAATTAATACAAACGCGCTTCCTTCCTCAAGGTTGTTGCACACCCAAAAGGAAGCATGACACAGTTACTTGCTAATCTAGAGTCTATTTGGTGTGGTGGGTACTAGCGATAATTTTTTAAATTTTATTTTTAATATTAAAACGATTTAAAAATAAAAAAATCAATTTTTTTCTAAAATATTTTTTAAATACAAAAACATGCTTTTAATGTTGCCTGAGATGAAATGAAATGAAGAGGCACGGTGGAATCTATCTAAACGCGCTGCTCATGCGAGTGGAATAACTAGGACAAAAAAGGAAGAAAAGAAGGTAGCAAAAAACAGAGTATAAGGAGTCAAATCGAGTTGGCTAAAAGAGGTAAATTAAGAAAAGGGAAGGAGACCGTCAAAAGGAAGCCAAGGAGACAAGTGGAGAGCAAGAGAAATATTTCCCACTTCATCCATTACGACCCAAAAATCAAAAAGCCATACGCATCCCTATTAATTTTATGAATCCACTGAAAAATTCCTTGAAAATTTTTATTAAAAAACCCTTCCCATCTCATTGAAAACATTAAAATAATTATTGATTCATATCACTGCGTCTGCTACCATCCAACAACCACTAGGTAAGGTAGCTAGCTGATCACTTTGTCAGGTGTTTTTTTTCAATTAATTAACTAGAAAGGTGTTGGCAAGGGAGAGAGTATATAATACTGCAACTCAAATCAAGGTTAAGAATGAATGCCAAGTCACAATCTACAAGATATCTACACACCTACTTCTGCAGCTAGAGTTGTGTGGCAGGAAAAGGTCACCCTACCCTAGCGTGGGTCTGCCCTGGAACTTACCGTTATACTAGAAGGGACCAAGAGGGTCAGCCTACTTCTAATCTAGCTTGCAGAGCTCTATGATCATAAACATAAAGGACAGGGTAAAGATATGGAGAAGCAATGCATCTACATGCCACATGATGATGTCTTCATAAGGGACCACCTGAGCTGACTCTTTTCCCATCATCATCAAGTGTTCTGCAGTTATATCTCATCTTTTGAGTTTTGACTCTTGAAAAAGTTACAGCTCTCCTGACCTTAACTGCTCATAATGGACACATTTTAGGATCTATCTAGCTGCTACGGCTACCACACAAGTGACGTGAAGGTTTTCAATACGGCACAATCACGTTCTATTTATGTTACAAGGTTTCTGGTGATTCCTTGGTAACTCAACTGCCTATGTTGGGGGGTGGGGGGGGGGAGTCACTCACAAAATTACAAACAAGAGATTAAAGTATACGTACCGTTAGCGAGATCAAGGAGAAAATCAGCAGGATTCATGGGGAAAGACGGTGAGTATCCAGTTGTTTCGAAATAAGACATAGCTTCACTTCCCTTGCCAAAATACAAACACCTTCCTTCACTTAACACCATAACTGAATCAAACATTTGATAAACTCGACTTGAAGGTTGATGCATGGATGTAACAATAGTCTTTCCCTTTTGTGCAAGTGAACCTAATGTCAAAACCAGCCTGTAAGCCGCAGTTGCGTCCAAGCCTGACGTGGGTTCATCAAGAATGAGCAAACTAGGGTTTATCAGCATCTCATGAGCTATACTCACTCTCTTTCTTTCCCCACCAGAAATCCCACGTATGAAACTGTTTCCAATTATTGTATTCTCACATTTTGTCAACCCCAGCTCGGATATGACTGACTCTGCTACCAAAGTCTTTTCTTGTTTTGATAGTGATTTTGGTAAGCGAAGTAAGGAACAAAAGACTAGGGTTTCACGGACTGTAAGGTGGGGATAGAGAATATCATCTTGAGTAACAAAACCAGTTCGTTTCATTATTTGTTTTGTTGGTTTTCTGTTGTTTGCAAGGATTGTTCCTGTGAAGCTGTTTGATTGGATTCTCCCAGCAAGGGCATTGAGAAAGGTTGATTTTCCACTTCCAGATGGACCAAGGACGGCAAGGATTTCCCCTGGGGATGCCATGCCAGTGATCCCATTCAAGATTGTACGTTCTTGAATTTGATCACAAATTGTGGGTTCATGGCCTAAAATCCTCTTGATATTGCTGCCTTTGTTCCTGTTCTCAAATTTCACTCTATACCCTACTTCCATAAACTGCATGAAACAAATAAAAAATGCAGGTCAAACTCATAGTCAAAACGAGTCAAAATAAGTCAAGAACGAGGAAAACTGGGAAATTTAAAAATTAATTCTTAACTTCCTTTTGTAGTGAAGTTAATTTTTTACCTTGAGAGTAATAGGATAACAAGAAGACAACATTAAAGATGGCAGGTCACGAGAATCTCGAGGAGGAGGAGCTTTGGATCGATCTGGGCCGTCCGGTGAGTCTCCATTGGTAGTTTCCACACCATTATACACAGGCATTGTTTTTTTCTATTTCTCTCTCCTCTTTAAAAGAGAAAAGGCAAAACATAAAAGATAATGGAGGACAGGGGGGAGAGAGATGGTAAATGAAGGTTTTTGTTTTTGTTGAAAGAGAGAGGAGAGAGGAGAGGGGGGATGTTGGGAGGAGAGTGGCGAGTGAGTGTATGATGAAATCAAGAATGGAGAGAGACCAGGAGGGTCTAGCAAAGAGGGGTATATATTCAGGAGGAAAGGGGGCCAATGGTTGCCACGTCAAGGTGTAACGCCTACAGAAGATGGGATACGTGGCAATTACATGACACATATGGCAGCTCTTCAAAGTGATCAATCAAGCACCGTTCACTTTCATACTTCCTTTCTCTGTTTGATTCTCATCTCCACCTTTTGTTTACCTTTTAATATTTAATCTTAAAAGGAGAGAAAGAAGGAGAGCTTTAAGTTGAGAGGGAGAGAGAGGGAGATGACTTTGAGATGTGAGAATGGAGAGAGTGGAAGAGCACTTATTGCAATAGACGACTTGACCTCCATTTCAGTTCCTTCAATATAGATAGCTTGGATTCTCAAAAAAAAAAAATCATGTTGTTTGTGTAAAAACATGAAGATCGTATATGATAATGCAGAGTTTTATTTTATCATTAAAGTTTTATGGGAAATATCATTTTCATAGTGAAATTAATCCTTCTTGGCGCCATGCACCAAGTCACTTTGCAAGCATACATATAGCAAGAAGGACGGAGTCAATATTTTTTTTCTGTTATGGGCTACTAAGTAACTACATAGAAATATTTTTTCAAGATAAATCATTTACTTATATATATATATATATATAATTTATCATGTTAATAATAAAATTTCAATCCAAATACATAATATAAAATATAAAAAAATAAAATTCAAGGTACATAAAACTAAAACAAAAAAGTAAAAATAAACTACAATATCGAAGTTGCACTTTTCAATATTTTGTAGAATAGAATCCATCTATGATTGAATTTGAATCAATATTTTTAGCAAACTCTTGTTTAATATAAATCATTAGTTAAGAATTTTTTTATTTTATTGCGAAGCACAGTTTTAATATACTTCATAGCTGAAAATGTTCGTTTTGTTATGGAAATAGAAACAGACAAAGTCAAAACAAGATGAATCAACATGTCAATCAAATGATAGTACTGTGACTTATGTGTTTCAACTAATCCTCGACATCATTTGAAAATGGTAGACCTATTTTGAAAGCTCGCATGATGAATTATATATATCTGATAATATTGTAGCTGAGATCTCAAATAATGTATCTGTTGTTCATTGAAATCTTTAGGATAAGATTTCTCAACAAGCTTGCAAATAGCATGAACTTTAAATGATTTAGTCCTTAGATTTTAAAGCAAAGCTAAGTACAAATGAGTTCTCATCACTGAATCTAGAATTTAACTCTTCCAACTGAAAATCTATTGTTGAGTTAAATATATCATAATAATAGTGTTGGTAAACTATCACTAATCCTTGTCGCTAATATGAATGATATGTAGCCTTTTTATTTGAAGCATTCATATGTAAAATATCAATCTTATATTGTTTGCAAAAAAAGTACACATATCCAAGACGAAGATCAAATATGGCATCTCTCAAAGTTCAAAGCAATGCTTTAATAGTTGATGCAAGATCCATTTCATTTAAGATGTCAAGAGATTTTTGCTGCAAAGCTCGACAAAGTAAATCAGTAATCCCCGTTATTTTATGCATCAAATATAAGATGAATAAAAATTCAAAAGATCTCATCACAATAAAAAAAAAAAAAAAACCACCAGTTTATC
>Ga0307515_10021265_pt1 | contig 11513 bp, 13 predicted proteins | sample 17_EM_MG_FD_194513 | JGI IMG/M metagenome (GOLD analysis project Ga0307515, IMG submission 194513) | Populus trichocarpa ectomycorrhiza microbial communities from riparian zone in the Pacific Northwest, United States - 17_EM | ecosystem: Host-associated > Plants > Roots > Unclassified | place... | reverse complement strand
TTGGAAATAGATCTCCCAGCTGTTGTACTTACATATTTGATGTCCGGACATGGGTGGACAGTGACGATATCGCCGTGCTTGACGCGGAGATTATGTCTGACCACACGGTTCATACGTGCGCTCCCATCATCCAATTCATCATCAGCAAGGACAATGAGAACAGTATCCTTGCGCTTCTTGCCCTTCACAAGTACGGTATCGCCACGGAACAGTTGTAGGGTCTCCATGGTGTTGTTGGAGAGTGCAATAACGGAATTGTCATCGTTGACGGCATCGGTAACCCTGTTGCCACCTTGTCAGTGCACGATCTTAGAAACCAGAGATCTGGGAAATCCTTACATCAACGAGTTGGGCTTCTTCTTCTTCTTCAGGATGGCAGTCGCCGTGTCATCAGCCTAGATGAATGTCAGTTCCGAAGTTCCAAAGTCCAAGATACGTGGCGTCGTGTCAACTTACTGCCTTGTGCTCCGAGCCGGATGCATCGCTGCAGAAATGGTCAGTTTTTTGGTCAAAGATAATAATAGCTTACGGCCCAATTTGACTTACTTGAGGTTCACCTTCTTCTTGTGGTGTTCGACATGATCAGGTTCTGCCGCCATCTTGGAAGGCTGCTGCGGATCTGGGTGAAGGGGACGGAGGTAAAGGTGTGAGTGTTTGTTGAGATGGCCAAAGGATGGCGCTCTGTGTTGGACGAAGGTTCTGCAAAGGATCGTAGAACCCAAAGGCGTTGTGCGGGAGGGAAGAAGGATTGTTGTTGTGGGATAGAGGAAGTAGGGTTGGAGTCGGAAGTTTGTCGTGATGAGGTTGAGGTCGAGCTCCAGGGACAAGGCGAGGCGCGGACGGGCTTAATAACAAGCGAGGCTCTAAAATAATCTTTCCAGGGCCTTCGATGACCTCTGACTATTCACCCACGCAGGCAACCAAGGTGCACGTATTGCACCAATTTAGTCGGATCACCCACAACGCCAGCAGGTCACAAAAGAATGTTCCGGGGTATTGTAGAAAATTATCCACGTGTTCGTAACTACAGTACTGTAGGTAGGTACTTGATCTCACCCGCGTATCAGGTGACCAATTTTTTTAATTTTCCAATGACGCGAGGGCGATGAATCGCAAATTTGGCCGAACGAGTCAAAACATGATATTTACAAATTTACTCAAAACACCATAACACCAAAGCACCACTGATCCAAAATTGCAACCAGTACATCAAATGCTCTCAACGCCTCCTAAACTTTTGTTCCTACCCAGATTAACTTTTGTCAAAATTCGTAACGCCATCGAGTCGAAAAAAAGACCAGGCCAAGACAGACCTCAATACTGGACAAACTTTTCCGTGTCCCCAACCAATGCCCCAGGACCAAAAGAATGGTCGAGCGTCCCAGATCGTGTCCGATATTCAGCTAACCAAATGAATGACGAGTGCAATGCACAACTCCTCTCCAGCTTGAATCCAGCTTGAAGTCCAGGCATCACTTGGACACCGGCCAAGTTCGCAATTTTTTCCTCCACCCAACAAACATCGCCCCCTCGTTGTTTGCCACGGGCAAGCACTCCAGTATTCCTCGCACATCTGGAGCTTGCTGAATGTGCAACTCCATCTGCTCTCTTGTCAAAACTGCTACCCCAAGATGGAATATACCCATGGCGATTCGCTCATAACGGTTTATTTCCGACAGCCAAGCTGGGAGCGTATAGGTGCGGGAGCGTGAGAGAGGGCGGTTGTTTGAGAAAGGGGCAGCGGAGCTTGACAGCAAAGGTTAGACAAGTGGTCTCTGGGCAGAAAGTAAGCTGCACATACCATGTAGAGGAAGAGGATACGTTCGATCCATTTCTGGCAAGTGTCGAGAATGTGGAAGACATTTTTGATGTTGGTTCGAGAAGGGGACTTTGCTGCTGAGGCACGTCGAGTTCTGGCAGGTGTTTTTGGGTGTGAGTTGAGACTTGGGTGTTGAAGTTGCTCAGTGGGCCGATGAGATTGACGATCTCAATGAGACGACAAGCTGGAGAAAAGCTCTGGGTGAGGGTAGAGAGTCCGATGGATTTCCAAAACAGAATGAAGGCGAGAGTTTCCTTTATACATTCTGGCCATGGCCTGCCTGCCTATCGCAACTCGATTGCTCGTGGATCATCGATGATGTCGATAGCAAACTCAGCCTCTCATCCAGCGTCCTGAAGCTTGAGCAGTGGCCCAGCTGCACAGCAGCACAGCCCCTCGAGAGCCCGTCTGCAGGTGAGCGGATGCAACCCCATCACGCTACGCGAGTGGAAAACGGGGCTGGAAAAGCGCGACGACGCGGGATTGACGACGTTATGTTGCAGGAAGAACTATTCTTGACGTGCGGCGCAAGCAAAGTAGTTGCATGATAGCATTTTTTATTTCCCGAAAGCCGTAAAAAGCCGTGGGAGAGCGATGATTCTGTTGATGCTGGTGATGCTGGGGGGAAGAGTTGGGGTAGCGGCGGGAGCTTGGAGCTTCAGGAGCTTCCCGCGTTGGCGAAGGGGCCAGCCGAAGTGTGGAGCAGCCGCAGTGAGGGTTGTGCAGTACACACTAGAGACAGTTGTGCCCAGCTTGCCCGTCACCTCACCACCCAATACACCACTCACGTTCCCAGGAAAACGGCGAAGGTAAAATAACGGAATAGTTTGAGGCCTTTTCGTTGTCTTGCTTTAGTGCACGTTTCAACTTGTCTTAGACTGATCGCAAGGCAGGACGATGAAGCCAAACATCGCAATACCTCCCATGGCTGAAATGGGTAGCGCCCATCTGCTTATTGGTGCCGCTTCTGAGAAAGGACAGGCTCAGACCAAGTATCCCGCCAAGTATCCCGCCAGCTGAACTCTTGGTAGTGATCAAGGATTGTTCCGTGAGCATTCTAGATCTAGCCTTAAAGAGCGCGTTTTGGTTGCTGTCAACAGGCCAGCAGCCTAGCTCTCACCCATTCTTCCCCCAAATCATGAGCATCTCACGCGTCGTTCAAGCCTTGATAGATTCAAATGCTCTCCAGCCCGGCGTCTGCGCTCGCGCAAAGAGTGTGCACAACGTCCCGTGAGCAGAGCAGCGGCTGCAAAGGTACAGCGACTAATACATGGTCCAAAGTTCATCTAGTACAGCTATTGTTCAAAGTTAGAAAGTAACTTGCAGTCAAAATAGGAATTCAGAACCTGCATTCTGCAGGCTCGACGCAGGCTACAGCGGATACCCGCTGTAGGTCGCAGGAACGGCCCCCAAATAGAGTCATGGCTCCCGCCAGACCAAACTCCATTAGCCCAGGCGTTCTCAAAGATTCTGGGTACCTTTCCAACAGCAAAGCAGCATAAGGTCGGGTAGCCCCGAGGCCAGGAGGCGCATGCTAAGCCGACCTTCTCGTATTCACGACTCCGGAAAGTCTGCTGCGCTTCCCCCTTCCACATCCGGAGCTGTCAACACAAGGACTGCCACACCCGCTTGTTTCACGACACCTCCACCATAGTCCTGCTGCCCCACCACACCCCTCATCCAGTCATTTTAATTCCGACGTATACCAACATGTTTCTGATAGGGCTATGGCGGAGCAGTGCTCACAGCCTTCCCCTCAGTCCCCTGGAAGACAGGCAGTCAGCACCCCAGATGTCCCTGTCACGCATGAGAACTCTCCCTGTAAGGAGGCTCTGGTGAAAACTCTGCAATCTTCTAAGCCTTTCTCTTGCTATCTCACAGCCTAGAAGCAAATTTTCACTCGAGAACTCTGTACTCAACAAATTAACAGTCGCTGTCTCTTGAGCTTTGCACGAACTCAACATTTGGCTAGGCCAGACAACGATTACCAGGTTTTCTGGATGGTTCTCAGTAGAACCTAAACTATGCACGCCCTGAGGGGTTTTCAGCCTCTCAAATCCGGTACGTACCGAGTATCCCATCATTTGGGCAAGTAACCAAACGATGTCGAATCGAATGTTCTTGTAAAGGGTATAATTGGAAAGGCTGAATCCCTTCCCCAATGCAGAATCTAGATATCTGTACCATACACTTAATTCACTCCATCATCGATCACAACGCAAGCCAACGCATCCGATTCCGTCAAAGCCTCCATTCGCAATATCAATCGCTGCCCTTATGTCTCTCCCCATAGGTCATTCGCGTAGTCTCCTTAACTAACCTCTCGAAAGTGCTGGGGGCTGAAGAAAGCACTTCATCTGCTTTAGGGTTAACGCCTAGGCCGTATTTCTCTTCGAGGGGTGGGCGGTGCTTTCCTCTTTGATCGATCTAAATCCTATCAGTCTAGAATTCCAATATCACGGATTCTACAATACATACCCCTTAAGGAACACCTCGTTTGCTTGTCATTATACCGACAATCCCTACACGAACGGCCAAAATAGTCTTTCAAGATAACACAACATCGAAAAGGCCCGAATGCTTCTCCGAGCGATAGATACACTCCGGCACCGACTCCTCTCATCTCAGATAAACCAGATCAGCTTCCAGAGTCGATTTCCCCTTCTCTAGGCCATTCAGCGAAGCTCCAACCCTGCGCTCGAGATCCCTCACTGGTCGTTGATTGTGGAACAGCGTCCCGCAAATCTCCGTGTGCGTCACTGGCAGCCGTGTGAGCTCCTGAAAGCGCGGGAGTACGACCCGTAAAATTATATTTCGAAAAAGCCATGTTATGTTTTATGTTTTTGCGCGCTTGGGGCCAATGGAGCTGCTTATCTGTAAAGCGGTTTGTAGCTTTGGCCTGTGCTGTCAGGTATGACGAAACGTGATTTCTGCAAGTGGTACAGAAGTTCTCTGAAAGGAGTTTTCATTTTGACCTTCTGCCCACTCGAGCGGGATGTCTGATGACCTTGAATTTTCAAACTCGATCATGATCGATTCAGTCAGTAGCTGAAAGCACGTGCGAGCATGGTGCTTCACAGCATGCGAATGCACCACAAACCTGTGGAAGATCAAGACCAATCATCGACTGGACCTTGCTGCCTCAATAAAGCGGGATACCTGGCTTTTAAGCTGCAGCTCATCGTCGACGATCAGAGAGGATGATCGACGCCCTCCGCCCTCATCCCAACAGAAAGGGCGGGCATAAGGGCGCTGCGAGAGGGCTAGAGGGCGAAAGGGCGACCACGAAAGCGACCTCATTGGATTTAAATGGTGGTGGGGTGGTTCTGTGTTCAAGATCTGTCCAATAGCAAGCCCCACTGTGCAGGCAAAATGCAAAAAGGGCGCAGAGCGGCCAGCGCCCTCTCTTCGAGCGAAATGCAACAAAGTTTTGCTGCTTGTTCCACTGGAAGCTGCTGGTTGGTGAGACGGAACCACTCTACCAATCTGTCGGAATTTGGCTCGTGATCTTGAATTTGTCATGTGGCGGGCATCTGCCGGATGCTTGATCCGATTTAGAAGGGGAAAAGAATCAGCCGATGGCTACTGACACCGATTTTCCCAAAGGTGGTGTTTTGCAACTTTGGTTTTCATTTCTGGAAACTATTTACAGACATACACTGACCTTCTATCCCTAGTTCATTATGGAAGAAAAACACTAATACAGTTCTTATCCTCGTTTGCTCCTATTCCCACGTACCGTTCTATATTCATACCCGTCCTTCCCATCAGACACCTATTCTCTCGAGACATCACGCCCAAACGCTTTAGACTTCAACCAATCGAGAACGACGAGGACACGGTTACGAGCTAGAAAGGTATTCTATTAGCATGGAACAGAAGGACGGGCAGAAGAAGAAGTCAACTTACTGCTGAAGCACATGCTCAAGTACGCACTCCTCCAGAACAAATATGTTAATCCACCACCAGTAGCAAAGTTGCCATTCAACCAGCTCACATCCGCAACCGCTCTCTCGCTCCCAATATAGGCCAAGGAGCCTTGGTGAGTGTAGTGGAACGGCTTAATGTCCTTTATTCTTCTCAACTGCTTCTCATGTGCTTCGATTTCCTTTGCAATATCTGCGGTGTTCCCAGGTTGCAAGTTGAGGGAGGAACTGAGGTCGTGAATTTGGTGTTCGATGGCCTCGCTCTTGGCCATAGTATTAAAGAGTCGGGCCAGGAAGGCACCTTCTTGGGAAGCTACCTGTGCAGTTGGCGCATATCCAGCAACGGCGCAGTCGCCGGTTGCCCATATGTCCTTGGTGCCCTGAACAACGAGATACTCGTTGACAGCAAGACCTCTCCTTGAATCTTTCTGCGCGGGAATTTGAGACATCAGATCTCTGACGATTGGGCGGACCGCATTTCCGGTCGCCCAGACAAGGAGACCGTAGGGCATGATTTGAATGGTCTTCTTTCCATCAGGGCCAGTTGCTTCAGCTTCGACGGTCTTATCAGTCACCTTCTTCACGGCAGTCTTCGTCATGATTGTGATTTTCTCTTCCTTGAAAGTCGCTTCGGTATAATCGATAAGTTGCTTGGAGAACATAGGGAGAACGTTAGGGAGCGCTTCGATGAGTGTCACCTTGAATTTGTCGCTGATTTCGGGGACCCACTTCTTAATGTCTTCGTCGAAGAAATCCTGGAGCTCACCAGCGAATTCAACACCAGTAGGGCCCCCACCAACAACTACCATATGGAGAAGACGCGCCACTTCTTCCGGAGATTGGTCCTTAAAAGTTGCAGTCTCAACGCAGTCCATGATCTTCTTTCTGATTTGCTGGGCGTCACCGATTTCCTTCAGGAAGCACGAGTGCTCCTTTACGCCCGGAATGCCGAATGTAGCGTTCTCAGCACCAACGCTTACGACGAGCATATCATAGGAGACCTCAGTCTTGTTGCTAGCCCCCTTGATATCAGAGTTGTCATCAATTGCGATAACCTTCCTCTCGGGGTCGATCTTCGTAGCCTCTGCTTCAAAGAACTTAACTGCAGCTTTCTTGTGTCTTAATATGCTTCGAATTGGTTCCATAATCGATCGATGCTCGACAGTGCCGGTGGTACATGACGGAAGAAGAGGGGTGAAGAGGAAGTAGTTTCGAGGAGAGATGACAATGACATTATAGTTTTCGGTGTCGAGCTTCTTAAGAAGAGACACAGCACCCCACCCAGTCCCTGTTCAAGCAGAAATCAGCGGAAGCAACATATAAAGAAAAAATGGATATGCAAACCAAGGATAACAAGATTCTTCTTGGTTGGATCTGGTTCGAATTGGTCATCAGGATGCTTCTGGTCATAAACACCGTAGGCTAGATAAGCGGTGCCTCCAATGGCCGATAAATACGTGAGGCGCCAAAAGAACCTGAAGAACCGGAATCTTCTGGGCTTCTTCGCAGGAGCAATATCGGCATAGGTGCGACGGAAATTTTGCTGGAATTTGCTCTTATCGAGGAGGATGCAGGAGCTCGGTCGCGCATGTGTGAGAAAAGATTGAGATGACGTCGCAATTTGTCTCCGTGAAGTTGCTCTGAAGGCAATTGACGAGGCAGGGAGCCTCATCGCTGCTCTGGTCGTTGACGCCATGCTCCAGCGTCAGAGGAGAGGATGGGTAGCCGTCGTGGTCGAGGAGTGCTGAGGATTTTGCTGTCCAATTTTCAAGAGGCTTGGAGCTAGGGCCCCACTTTTAACCTCTCGTTAGATAGCGGGAACAGGGTCTTTTGCGAATTGAGACTTTTAAAAAAAGCAACTCAATCTCATGGAAATTTTTCGTGGGAGGTCCTTATCCTTGAAAATCGCTCAAGCCTCGCTGCGAAAACCTCCACGAAGTGTCTTCACCGTCGAAAACTCTGTCAATCATGTCGGCCATCTCCTTTTGCGGCCTCTTTTGACAACGTTGAGGACTGTCACCGGTCGGATGGGATCCACCGCCAAAAAGTGCCCTGTGACGAGGCGCCGGCCTGGTGGGCCAGCGTGGACAACCGCGCACCTTCTACAACACCATTGGTCTACCGCAGTCCAGCCCCAAGTATCTCAGCGGAGACATACCAGCTCTGCACTACGGTTCAAGGGACCAGAATTACTGGGACGTCCACTTCCTTCTTATCGGCAGCGTACCAAAATTCTTTTGTGCATTCGAGGACTGAGCTCACCAAGGGCTCTGGGACCTTCACTTCCATGTAACCGGGACTCCGGGAGTGTACTGTACCACATAGCCGCTGCTGCGAGATTCAAGCTCTGTGCTACAGCTCAATGCACCAGGTTTCCTGAGAATGGAGAATGAGAGGCAATGGGTCCGGATAAGCGCATCTATTTCTTCTTGTCTACTTCATGCCTTCATGCCGCTTCTTCAAAGCGAGTTATTGAATTGAAAGTAGCGGATCACTCTCGAAGTGTTGCAGAAACTAAGGTGTTTTCCGAATGAGCGAACTGGAAGACATGCATGCTTGTTACTTACTCTTGTGAACTTCATGTCCGTTCTCGATATTGACTATCAAGGTCCGAGTTCGTGGCATCGAAATTGAAGTTTTGTAGGCACAGAGATTTTGGTTGGAAGAGCTTTCGAAAGGATTTGAATTCGTTCCAACCTTTCCGATGCTGAAGTCTAGCAGAGGCGTCTCAAGGAGGACTTTGGGGCTCCCGAACCATGCAATACAACTGGCAAATATCTCCATCATCATCACAATCCATCTGCTTGACAAAATGAAAGCCCATGGCTTCATAAATCTTGGTGTTCGGCTCGTCTCGACTCGATTCAAGATAGCACCTCCTGCCTTCCGCATCTGCCTTCTGGGTAACATCTCGGAACAGAGCCCGTCCGATTCCTTTTCCTTGCGCCTCTGGAAGGACAACAATGATGTTGCAAAAGTAATAGCCATTCGGATCGGTCCCTATGATTCATATTAGACACTGGAGGAAGACGATCGTGTCGTGCCCTGATGCTACAACTCGAGTGGGGAAGAACACTCGGGGGCTACGGACATATTTCAGATTGTGCCTCAGCTTGTCTTTGCTTCCAGATGTAATAACGCTATGAACATGGCTGGGTCAGTAAAGCTACGCCCATTCATTGGCTTGCAGAATTTCCATCAAACTTTGTTTTAAGAAGGAAGCAGTATCCCACACTGATTTTTCTGCGTGGAGGGAGTGCAATCTCTCGGGATCGAATGATCCGATGTAAGATGTCAAATATTGCAGCCGCTCTCGGATCCTGTGCTTGCAATGGTTCGGGTATAAGCTCTCAAGATCTCCTAGACAAGAAGATCCGTGCGAACGTCACCCTGAGGGCCGCTTGTCGACGTGAAAACAATTCTCAGGAAGGTACGAAAACTTTTTCGATGGCCTCGATGCTTCCGCCACTCGTTCCACGGCATTGAAACTCGCCTACCTTCACATTCAAACCGCCCCTTCCATACCATACGTTCATTCCAACTTGCTGACACCAGAGTTTCCATTCTTCCAACCATTCTCCCCAGGTTTTCTTTAGCCCAGTCTGACGAGGAGGCATCCACTGGAGGATAACGAAGTCAGCATCACTCGGTTGGTAATTTCGATCTCCACATCTCCCAAAACTTTCAGATTCAAAGAAGTTTGATGTACCACAATTCTCGGGACAATCAGATCGAGGGCAGTAAACTCGAGGGCATCCATACCATAGCAATACCGAGGACTTTGTCCTTCTCGCCACTGATCAGATCTTTGGCTACGTAGAATAAAGCATTTCGGATGCCCCATCGACACCTGATTCCAAGAGATACTCGATTTCGCTTCAAATTGAGCTTGAACACAAACTAAAGTCAGTCATAAATCCACAGCATGCAACAGAGATATATAAATGATTTCAGTCTGCCTTGAGCGAGGCAGATTCAAGGCTGTTATTCCTCATAACGAAGAGTATATGGGACGGTCACTCACCTTCGAACGATCATTGTAGACCCATAAATTGTATGGGTCCTCAGCGAATGCTTCCTTTTGACGACATATGATCAGCAATTGCTTGGAAAATATTGTTTCCTGAGAATTGAGAGAATGTTTCACAGGGAAACCATGAAGTGGTCAAGGATGATAAGAGGAGGCTTCCCCCCACTACTGACTTGGACCGCATCAACAGCTCCTGGGATGTCTTCCTCACGCAGAAGGGAGATCGAGATCGTCGACGTCGGCATCATAAGATTCCCTCTGCATATCCGAGAAGGATTCGAGAATCAGTGGTAATGGTAAGTTGGGAGGAAACCCATCTTCAATGGCTGCCAAGATCCAGTCATTGTGCTAGTCACGGGCATCCGTATTTCCTTGCGATAAGCTGGAATTCATGCAGCAATGGCTTGCATACAAATTATTCATCGCTTCTGATAACATGCAGCAGCATCCATTGAGCAACAGGTATGAATTAGGTCGTGGATACTTTACAAGTTGACGTCTCCGCCTTACTACCTCGAGGATAAAGTCGCATTGTTTGCACCTCAAACAAAACTCCAGTCAATTGACGGGCGGCCAGCCGCGCTCGATATGTGCCCTGCAAACAGTTCTTGTGGGACGACAAACTTATTTCGTGTTATATGTCGTGGCTGATGGCCTATTCCTTCCCTCGGGATTTGTGCATTGCATCGTATATAAGCTGTTTGCATGAAGGATTGAAGAGCATACGTCGGACTGGTTTGGATATTGAAGGGCTTCGATGATGCACGAGATCTCGCCTAGCACAAGCCCCAAGAGGTTGAGCACGGACAGGCTTCTGAAACCCCTTGTGCCAGGTGTCGAAACATACCAAGCTTCTCGACAATGCGACTCACGCCTCCTCCTCACCGCGCCAAGCACCAGGCCCGCAACAACCTTCACAATGGCTTGATCAGCCCGCAAAAGAGATCCACTCTGCATTTCCATGACCATCGAGTGGTCTCAGATCAGACACTTCCCTCGACAGTCCAGACTGTTGACGCAGAAAGTGAGTCCACGGGCCATAGCTGAGCCAGGGTTGCAAGTGCCCGTCCTGCGTGTGTTACGAAGAATGCTGGAACTCGCTATGGCGCGAACCGTCAGCCCCCTTCTCAAGACCCTTTTTCTCCTCATCGTCCTCACTCTGAGGCTTGCCCTCAACTCTGTCACACCTACCTGATCCCAATCATGCTCACGCGGTGGGATCGCCCACACGGCCCCAGTCATTGACGAGGGTCGAGGATCTTCAGATCTGATACAGTCTTTCCTTTCCCCTTCTCTTTCATCTCTTCTACTTCTTTCTCTTCACACGACTGGCTCGTGAATACGTTCTTGGGCTAGATTTTATTTTGGAGAGGTTTGGATCTACGTTATTTCTTGCACCCAGCAGAACCTTCAACGGACTTGTGTGTGCTCCATCACTCAGACATTGTGGCGGACGACGAAGACGGGGGCCATCCTGCGCATGGCAGAGGATAAATATGACGATGGCGCCAATGGATGAAGTCAGACAAAATTCACAGGAAGAACTGCGGCGGCGGCGGCAAAATTCATCACAAGGGTTACAAGCACGGAAGCCCCTGGATTCGAATAAAAAGGCCGACGGTGGGAATAGAAGAGACGGTGGTTCCAGTGGTGGTGGTTCCGGAAGCAATTCAGGTTCAAATGGAGGAAACGGAAATGGGAACGGAGATGGCAGTGGGAATGGTGGTTCTGGCGGGAA